>WBZU01000884.1_pt1 | contig 24145 bp, 17 predicted proteins | sample 5204311 | NCBI WGS metagenome assembly WBZU01 (sample SAMN12344359, study PRJNA552823) | activated sludge metagenome | biome: Activated sludge suspended growth; feature: Nitrification reactor; material: Wastewater; isolation source: activated sludge from nitrification reactor of wastewater... | reverse complement strand
AATGCCCGCGTTGTCGGCTCAAGAATTTAACTGCAATCTACTTCTAGTATAACGAAACTGGGGCACCGGTATGAACGCGTTTGGTAGGCTGGCGGTGGCGGCGCTGGCATTGTCGTTGCTCGCGGTGACGGTCACGGGATAGGTCCCGGCAAGCTGGTAAATATGGAAGGTCTGGCCGCCGTTGCCGGTCTGCCCGTCGCCGAACTCCCAGGCAAAGGCGATGTTGGTGCCGGCCTGCGTCGTCGCCGTGAAGAGCGCGGCCTGGCCCACCGGCGTTGCCCCGCTGTGGCTGGCCTCGAGCCCGGCGATCGGGGCGTCGAGATTGTCCAGGTTGAAGTAGACCGGCTGTGATCCAGGCGCACGCACGGTCACGCTGTAGGGTCCGGAGTAGCCGTTAGCTTTCACGGTTACCGTCGCCTGCCCGCTGACCATGAAGGTGGTCTGGCTGACAGGGTTGGTGGCAGCGCCGCTGCCTGGCGAACTGAAGGTGATTGTATCACTGGCAACCGAGTGGCCTTCCAGGTGCGTGGCCGTCACGCGCAGCGGTTGGTCGTAGGTCTTGTACACCTCCTTCGCCTGTCCGCTGCCCCCGGCCACAGTAAGCGCAAGGCCACGCGTTTCGTATGCGCCCAGGTCGCACCCGGCGCCTTGTGGGCGTGCAACGCCGCGCGCATCGGTGGCGGCACAGTCGCTCGTCGAGCGATCAATCGCGGCGCTGCCGGTGAGAATCGGGACGGTGCCCACGCTGCCGCCATAGTTCCCGTAGGGCCCCAGCACCGGATCACTGGACCAGATTGACGTGCACGACACACCGGTCGGGCAGCCGCCCTCAACGATGCTCCGGATGAGCGTCGCCGTCCCGATCGTGGCGCCGCCCTTTTCCGCCGTGTTGCCCCACAGGATACCGTTGCGAATGACCGGCGTGCCCAGGATGCTGTAGATGGCGCCGCCGTAGTGGTCGGCGCGATTGCCGATGCCGCTGAAGTGGGTCAGCACCGGGCTGGCTGCATCGTTGAACATGGCGCCGCCGTCCACGGTCGCCGTGTTGCTATAGAAGGTTGCATTGGTCAGCATCACGCCGGAGGTGTCGTTGTACATGGCGCCGCCATACTTCGACGTGTTGTAGCTGAAGGTCGTGTTCGTGACGGTGAGATAGCTCGTATCGTTGACGATGGCGCCGCCATTGTATTTGGCGCTATTTGAAATCATGGTCAGGTTGGTGATCAAGACTGACGCCTTGGAATTGAACATGGCACCGCCGTGGTATTTGGCGTAGTTGTCGCTGAAGGTGATGCCGCTGAGCACGGCCGAGTTCTTGTTGTTGTAGAGGCCAGCGCCATAGCTGTCCACATAATTGCCCGTGAACTGGGTGTCGGCGATGGTTGCGCTGCCCTTGTTGAGATAGACGGCGCCGCCGGCCAGCCGAGCGCTGTGCCCCTGGAAAAGCACGTTGGTCAGTTGCGGACTGCCGGTATCATTGTAGAATCCGCCGCCATAGAGCAAGGCTGTATTCGAGTAGAAAGAAATGCCTGTGAGCACGATATCGCCACCGATAGCGTCATAGGTCACGTCATTGTAGAGACCACCACCATAATTCGCCGCATTGCTGATGATGACGGTGTTGCTGAGCCGCGGGCTTCCAGAGTGAATATAGATCGCACCACCCTGCTGATCTGCCGTATTGTTGAACAGCGTGAGGTTGGCAATGGTTGGGCTGGCATGAGAGATATAGATGCCCCCACCGTTCCCGACGTTACCAAAGCCAACTGCGGCACCATCTTGAATGGTGATACTGTCGAGCACGGTCGAGGCGCCTACATTTACAGCAGTCACGACATGCAGAGCATTATCCGATCGAACGCCCACGACGCCGACATCGCCGCTCAAGATGCTGACGTTCGCCGCCGGGTTGCGCTGCGTGAGCAGCGTCTCCGTACCTGCAAAGCCGCCATAGATCGCCACGCCGTTTGTCAACGTGAACGAGGCCGAGGTGCCGATCCCGACGGTCGGCGTGTAGGTGCCGGCCCTGAGCCAAAGTTGCTTGCCCGCCGTAGACTGGCTCATCGCACGGTCGAGCGTACAGGCGGTCGCCCAGCTATTGCACGAGCCTGATGCGATACCGGTTGGCGCGACAAAGAGAATTGATGATTGACCGCGTGCCGTCTGACCGAGCACCAGCAGTAAGGTCACGCCAAGCGCGCAAGTGACCAGCAGCAACATGAATGATTTTTCGATGACTTGGCGAGTAGTTGGCGTACGCATCGTTGCTTTCTCCAGGTTTTAGGTCCCATGAATCCCAGCGAGACGCACGAAGTAATGGCGTCCTCTTCAATCGTAGAAGGTCCAGGCAAGGTATGCATCCGGCAATTGCCTGACCGTCCTACGTCAAAGTGAACTGTCATTGTCTGGTAAAATGTGTATTATTTGATGAACCGTCAGAGGAAAACAACTCGCTCACCGAAGTCCAGGAGCTGTCATGACCCGGCAAACCAAGCCGACCAAGGCCGAACTGGCTGCTGCCGCCGACCGCAGCATCGCCGACGTGATCGCGCCGGGGCTGCGTGTCCTTTTTGTGGGCATCAACCCCGGCCTCTACTCGGGCTGGAGCGGCCACCACTTTGCACGGCCCGGCAATCGCTTCTGGCCGGCGATCTACGCGGCCGGCTTTACGCCGCGCCTCCTGGAACCGTCGGAGGAACAGGAGTTGCTCGCGTATGGCTGCGGCATCACCAACTTTGTCAATCGCGCCACCGCCACGGCCGCCGAGCTGGCGCCCGAGGAACTGGTGGCCGGCGGCGAACGCCTGTTACACATGGTGGAGAGCTACCGGCCGCGCAACGTGGCAGTGCTCGGCATCACGGCCTTTCGCACGGCCTTCACTCGCCCCAAGGCAGCACTGGGCCGGCAGGCCGATTCGCTGGGCGATGCGCCGCTGTGGGTGCTGCCCAACCCGAGCGGGCTCAATGCCCACTACACGCCGGCCGCGCTGGCCGAGGTGTTCCGCGCCTTCCGGCAGGAGGCGGGTGTATAGTGGCCGCTCCGGTCAAGGCACGTAGAGCGTGCGCAGGATCGGTTGCCAGCATTGGTTTTCCAGCAGATCGGTGTTGTCGCTGACGAGGTCGATATTGCCGATCAACGGTCGATGCGCAATTGCCTGCACCGCTAGGTCGGTGATGGCGCGGACGAGCGCGTCGGCAAAGCCATGCAGCGCCATGACGCGGAAGGGGCGGCCGAAGAAGTCGCGCACTTGCTCCGGCATCGGCTCGGTCAAGCCAAGCTGGTTGTGCAGCCGACCCAACGTTTCGTAGGCGACCGCCAGATGCTCCTCACGCGCCCGCCAGCTTTGCGCGTGCAGGGCATGCTCCAGCACCGGCACGAGTTGCGGCCCGCACGCCAACTGCCGGAAGGCTGTGCCGAACCACTTGGGATACGGTGCATAGGTGCGCTCCATGAGAAAGCACAGCCGCATCACATCGCGTACCAGCCGCGCGCCGATCAGTGCCGAGCCGATTTCGTCGCCGGCGTACCCGGCGCGCCCCATGAGGTGCTCTTCCTGCCCGATGCGCGTCCAGCCCGCCGCCAGCAGATAGAGCCACACGTCGTGCGGGTACCAGGCGAAGCGCCGCCGCGCCGCCCCCAACCCCACTTCATCGTGATAGACCGCACCCCCAACTATCGTGCGCAGACGCTGCTGCGGAAGCGCCAGCCAACCATCCGGCGTGAGCGGCGCGCCAAGTTCGACACCCAGATAGCTTGTAATGAATCCGGGCACGGTAAAGATCTCGACGCGATGATTGACCGGCCCGCTGTCGACTGTCTCCAACAATTGGACCCCATGGTCGTCGGGGTTTGGCTCAGAGAAGTTCGTGGAAAGCCCGCGGAAGGTGTAGGGCAGATGGCGGGCCAGCATCTGGCCGATCGCCTCCGGTAGTGCCGGGGCGGTATCGTCACGCAAAAAGAGCAGCACGCGCGGCCCGTAGTGGTGGTCGGTCGACATCTCGTCGTCAAAGCCAAGAATCTCCGAACCACTGCCAATCAATGCCGCGGCATGGGGTAGATTCGGGAAGTGCTCGTCCAACAGCGGGCGCACTGCCTCCACGTAGAATACCTCGCCGAGCTTCAAACCCGGCAAAAATGCGTCACCCATGATCGTTTCTCCTGGCCGCCCGCTGGAAATAAAAAAGTGACCCTGCCGCAACGACAGGGCCACTTTAGCGTCGGGCCGGCGATCGAGCAACTCAGTTGTTGCCCAACGCCTCCACGGAACCCAGCCCGGAGATGTTCTGCGCGATCTGCGGGCTGCCGGCGTACTTGATGCTGCCGGCGCCTGAAATGGAGGCGTCCAGCGTCTCGACGGCCTGAACCTCGGCGCTGCCCAGCCCGGAGATCTGCACCGCGGCGGCCTGCGAGCGCAGGTCACGCGCATAGTACGAGCCGGCGCCCGACACGTTGACCGCCTGCTTGTTCACCACACCCGCGAGGTTGGCGCTGCCCAGACCCGACATGTTGACCGCCAGGTTGTTCGCCGACAGGTTCTCGACGGTGACCGAGCCGGCGCCGCTCAAGCCCAGGCTGACGTCGGCGCTTTCGAGCGATCCCATCTCGATGTTGCCAAGACCGGAGAGGCTGAGGGCCTTGAGTTCCTTGACCATCAACTCGTAACGCAACGGCACGATGGTGCGGCCGATGTTGGCCGGGCTGGCATCGATGTGCAGCACGCCATCGCGCACGGTCGTGCGAATCAGCGGGACGATGTTGTCGTCGCCGGTGATGGTCAACGACTCTTCGCTGCCCTGTGTGATGACCAGATCGCCGATGAAGGCAAAATCAACCGCGTCGAAGTCGCTCACGGCGCGCGTCTCCGTCGTGCTGCGTCCCGAGCCGACGACCACACCGAAGGTGCAGGCGGACAGCAGTCCGGCAAGCACGACAACAATGGTGACTGTGGCAAAATGTTTCTGAAAAGTCATGGTGTCACTCCTGATCGGTATATCCTCTGTCCTTCGTATTCCCTTTAGTTATAGCAGCGGTCGACTGCTTTTTCGCCTGCCGCACGCCCGGTTCCGAACCTTGCCGAGCGGTCAGTTGCACCCAGCCGGGTGGACAGGTAACCACCTGTGGCGCACTTTGAACCACACGTCAGGCCCGGCTACAATACGTGCTTTGTTGCTAAACCGGCGCGGACAGTCACGAATGCTAAAGGAGGAACAAGCCATGCAAAGCGAAGTCGACACGCTGCCGATACCGGCCATCAAGATTCGCGCCCTGTCTCGTGCCGAAGCATTGGCAGCGCAGACCCGGTTGGTCGAGCTGCTCCGGGATGCCGTCGACAACGGCGCGTCGGTCGGCTACCTGGCCCCGCTCGCCGCCGAGGAGGCCGCGGGCTATTGGGCACCGCTCATCGCCGCGCTCGACCCGGCGCAACGGCGGCTGCTGACAGCGGAGATTGACGGGATAATCGCCGGCACCGTGCAACTGGTACTGGAGAGCCGGCCCAACGGCAATCACCGCGCCGAGGTGGCAAAGCTGCTCGTGCATACCAGCTTCCGTCGCCGCGGGGTTGCCACCGCGCTCATGCACGCGCTGGAGACGGAGGCGCGTGCGGCCGGCCGCACGCTGCTCGTACTCGACACGCAAACCGGCGAACCTGCCGAGACGTTATACTTCGCGCTGGGCTATACGCGCACCGGCACTGTGCCCGGCTACGCGCGCAACCCTGACGGCCGGCTCGCGCCGACGTCGTTCCTGTACAAAGTGCTGGAATAGATCAGGCGTCGGGAGAATCGTAGAGGTTGTCCCAGTCGAAGCGTGCCATAGCCTGGGTGTGGCGTTCAAAACCGAAGCGAGCATAGAAGCCTTGCACGTCGTCATCGGCGACCAGCATGACACGCCACACCGGCAGCCGCTCCAGCAGGCGCGCCAGCAGCTCCGTGCCGATGCCGCTGCGCTGATAATCGGGATGCACGGCCACGTCGTAGATCAGCGCGTGGTACTCGCCGTCGGTGAGCGTGCGGGCGACGCCGATCAGTTTGTCGCTGTCATAGACGAAGCATACGAGTTGGCTGGCAAGAAAGGCGCGGCGCAGCTTGTCGCCCTTGCGCCCGCCCAGTTCGACGGCGGTAAAGAGCGCCTCCACTCCGCCCCAGTCGACGCCATCACAGGTCCACTGCCAGCGCATCACGCTGCCCTCTCCGCTGCCAGTTCGCGCACACGCGCCGCCATCGCTGCGTTGACCGGGAAGTGCGTCTCCAGAAAGGCAAGGATCGCCAGCGCCGACTGCGGGCTGCGCTCGTAACCTTGCACCATCGACGGCAGCGCGACCGCCGTCAGCGGGAAACGCTGCTCGAAGCGGCGCTCCGGCGTGAAGCCGTCGACGTGGCCCGGCTGTGCCTGCTCTATGCGCGGCGTCAGGTCGAGCACGCGATCCACCGCGTACTGCTGGATGAAGCGCGCCGCCGACAGCCTTTCACCACGCTGGTAGCGACACAGCCCCACGTAGAGATTGGTGATCGCCTCGCCCACCAGCCACTCATCAGATGAGCTTCCCGGCGCCGGCGCTGTGCAGGCCGGTACGGCCAGCCGCTCGTCGAAACCGGGCCGCTGCCACACGATGCGCCCGACGGCAAAGGGAATGTGTGCCAGCTCGTGCGGCTCAAAGACGGCAAACTCGCAGAAGATGCCATCTTCGTAGAGCAGCTTGTAGCCGTCGGCCGTGTTGCGGAAGGCATAGACGACCGGCGCCGCGGCTGCCAGCCAGTCGAGATTTTCGATGTAGCGACCCTTGTGGCCGTTGTCGACGATCGCAAAGAAATCGAGATCCGAGTACACGTCGAGACGGTCCAGTTCCAGCCCGACGGAGCCCAGGCCAAGCAGTGCCAAGCCATGGCCACTTGCTTCCAGCGCCCAACCGATGGCATCGAGCCGCGCCAGCAAGGCAGCAGGCCGGTCGCTTTCACGCAATGTCATCGTTGTGCACTCCTATTCTTGTGCGTGGCGGCTGGGGATACGGGCGTCACACTCCGTCACCGCCAACCCGCGTGAAGTTCAAGCCGAAGGCGCCTTCCACGGTCAGAGCGAAACCTGTCACGACGCCTGCTGCATTGCGCGCAAAGCGCAGTCCCCAGTCATCCAGGCTAAACAGATCAGCGTCGAGCGGTGTGAGCGGAGAATCCGGCGCGCCCGGCCGCTGCACCCAAAGTTGATCATCCGCTACGCGCAGCCGGTAAACAGTATTCGCCTCCACTGAGGCAAAGGCGCCTGCGTACTCGTCTAGCGATAGTGACTCCGCTGGCCCGGTGGCGATGCGTGCATAGCGGCGCGGCGGCTCACCCTCGATGCGGATGACTGCGACCGGCGGCTGATCTACCGACCCTGGCTCGAACTCGGCGCTCAGGTCGGTCTCGCCGGTGATACCGTACATGCCGTCGCCGGCCGGAGAGATCACGCCATCGAGTCCATACCACGGCGCGGCAAGATGCAGCCCTTCCGCCTGCCACGCCAGCGTCAGCGGTTCGTCCCATTGCGTGTTGAGATACACGCCTGCGAACGCTTCATCGCTCGCTGCAACTGGTGCCCCCGTTGGCAACGGTGGCATCGCCTCCAGCCGGCTGCCCAGACACAAATCGGCGACCTGATGGACGAGCTTCCACGGTTCCATAGTGGCAAGATTGGCCAGGCAGATGACGGTGAAGCGTGCGTCCGGGAAGCGCAGCAGAGAGCTGCGATAGCCTGCCCACGATCCGCCGTGGCTGACCGTAGGCGCCCCGCGGTACTCGCCGACGACCAGGCCCCGCGCATAGCTGATTGCGCGGCCATCGGCCAGCCGGCCAGGCTCCTGCATCTGCACCATCAAGGCGTCGCCACCGGCGAGCGGGCTCGCATAGAAAACCGCATCCCAGCGCGCCAAATCCTCGACCGTAGTGTAGACGCCGCCGTCACCGACGAGATCACAGAACGACAGGTCGAGCCGCAGGCTGCCGTCGCTGCGCAGTGCATGGCCGAGCGAACGGTTTGGTACGATCTCGGTGAAGTCGTCGTGGAAGTGGGTGCTGGCCATCCCCAGCGGCGCAAAGATCTGCTCGTGGGCAAAGACGCGCAATGACTGCTCGCTGACCCGCCGTACTACCTCGCCCAGGATCCAGTAACCCGTGTTGCTGTAGGTGTAGTTGCTGCCCGGCGCAAAGTTCAACCCCGTCTGGCGGGCGATGGTGGCGTAGACCTCCTCGCGCTGGAAAACGTTGGCGTCGGGCACCCCGGCGACCGGCCAGACGCTGAGGTAGTCGCGCAGGCCGCTGGTGTGGTGCAGCAGGTGGCGCAGCGTGATGGGCTGGCCGTAATCCGGCACCTCCGGACAGAAACGCTGGATCGGATCGTCGAGGCTGACTTTCCCCTGTTCCGCAAGCGCCAGCACGCACCAGGCAGTGAACTGCTTCGAGATGGACGCGATGTCGAAGACCGTCGCCGGCGTGATGGGCACGCCATGCTCCAGGTCGGCCATGCCATAACCGCGCGCATAGACCAACTCACCTTCGTACACGATGCCCAGCGCACAGCCTGGCATGTCCGGCCGATCCCAGGCAGCGAACAACGCGTCGATCTCACCCGTTGGCAGCTTCATCGCAACTCCTCCACTCATGAGCGCAAGCGTTCCACAAACGTGGCCGTCGTCTTGGCACGCACCTCGTCCAGGGTCGCGCCGGGCATGAGTTCGGCCAGCGTGAGCCGGCCGTCGTCGAAGGTAAAGACGGCCAGGTCGGTGATGACCATGTCGACGACGCCATGCGCAGTCAGCGGCAGCGTGCACGCCGGCACGATCTTGGCGCTGCCGTCGGGGTTCGTGTGCTGCATGGTGATGATCAGCCGTTTGGCGCCGACCGCCAGGTCCATGGCGCCGCCCACGCCCAGCAGCGGCTGGCCCGGCACCGCCCAGTTGGCGAGATTCGCCTGCTCATCCACCTCCAGCCCGCCCATGATCGCCACGTCGATGTGACCGCCGCGGATCATGGCAAAGGAGTCGGCGCTGTCGAAGTAGCTGCTGCCGGGCAGCGCGGTCACCGGGATCTTGCCGGCGTTGACGGGGTACTCCAGCGCACCGCCTTCCTCCGGCGCGGGACCGACGCCCAACATGCCGTTCTCCGTGTGCATGATGATGCCATCCTCCGGGCGGATGAGATCGGCCACCAGCGTGGGGATGCCGATGCCCAGGTTGACGACATCGCCCCGCCGCAGTTCGGCGAACGCGCGCCGCGCCATATTCATGCGCGACTCGCTCACCTTGCGCGCACCGCCCTTCACCGAGGCAGAGGAGCCCAGATCGTCGAGCGTCACATGCGCCTGCACCAGATAGTCGACATAGCAGCCCGGCGTGTGAATCCGGTCCGGGTCGAGTTCGCCCACGGGCACAATCTGCTCGGCCTCGGCGATAACCAGGTCGGCGGCGGTGGCCATGGCGCGGTTAAAGTTCTGCTCGGTCATGCGGTAGACGAGATTGCCGGCGGCATCGGCGATCCAGGCGCGCACAAAGGCCACGTTGGCACGCAACGCCGGCACGAAGACAAAGGGCTTGCCGTCGATGATCCTGACGTCGGCATCGGCGGCAATCTCCGTGCCCGCCGCGGTCGGCGTATAGAAGCCGCCGATGCCCGCACCGCCGGCGCGGATCGCCTCGGCCAGCGAGCCCTGCGGGATCAACTGCACTGTCAGCGCGCCGCTCTGCGCGGCCTGCACCGCTTCGGGGTTGCTGGTAAAAAACGAGCCGATCGCCTTTTTGAGTTGCCCGTTGCGCAACAGCCGCCCGCCGCCCAGCCCCGGTTCGCCCACGTTGTTGCCGATGAAGGTGAGGTCGCGCGTGCCGGTTTCAGCCAGCGCATTGAGCAGGTGCACAGGGTTGCCGGTCATGCCGAAGCCGCCGCCCATGATCGTGTCGCCGTCCTTGACCAGCGCCGCCGCTTCCGCCGCCGAGATGATTGGAACTTGTTTCATGCTTGTTCTGCTTTCAAGGTAACCACTTTGACGCAGAGGCGCAGAGATGCAGAGGAAGAAAAAGCGAGAAAAGCAAAAGAACAAGTTCTTCTCTGCTCTCTGCGAATCTCTGCGCTCTCCGCGCCTTTGCGTCAAATCTATTTTTCCAACTCGATGATCGTCGCTTCACCCTGGCCGACGCCCACGCAGAGCGTTGCCAACCCGTAACGCATGGACACGCCGGCCGCGGCGCGGCGCTGCATCTCGTAGAGCAGCGTGGTCAGGATGCGCGCGCCCGAGCAGCCGAGCGGGTGGCCTAGCGCGATAGCGCCACCGTTGACGTTGGTGATCGCCTCGCTCAGCCCCAGCTCGCGCAGCACGGCCAGTGCCTGCACGGCAAAGGCCTCGTTGAGTTCGGCCAGGTCGATGTCGGCCAGCGCCAAGCCGGCGCGCGCCAACACCTTGCGCGTCGCATCGACCGGCCCCAGCCCCATGACGCGCGGGTCCACGCCCGCCGCCGCCGAGGCCACCCAGCGCGCCAGCGGCTTGATGTCCAGCGCCTCCGCCTTCGCCCGCGACATGAGCAGCAGCGCGGCCGCGCCGTCGTTCAGCCCGCTGGCGTTGCCCGCTGTCACGCTGCCGCCTTTGCGAAAGGCCGGTTTGAGCGCGGCCAGTTGCTCCATGCTGGTGGCCAGTTCGTAGCCCGCCGCCGTCTTCTTGTAGCGCGGGTATTCGTCGACGTCGACAATGACCGGCTCGCGCTTGCCCTGCGGCACGCTGACCGACACGATCTCGCGCTGGAAGCGGCCGGCGTTGAGCGCATCGACCGCGCGCTGCTGGCTTTGCAGGGCGAAGCGATCCTGCTCCTGCCGTGTGATCTCGCCGCCGGCAATCCCGCCGTTGCGGCTGCGCTCGTAGATGTTCTCGGCCGTCTCGCCCATGGCTTCCAGCGGGAAGAGCGCCTCCATCTTCGGGTTTGGGTAACGCCATCCCAGCGATGTGTCGAAGGCGGTGATGTTGCCGGATGGACCAAAGCCGGTGGGATTCTTGGGCAGCGAATAGGGTGCGCGCGTCATGCTCTCGACGCCGCCCGCCACGTAGACGTCGCCTTCCCCGCAGGCAATCGCGCGCGCCGCCTGGTTGACGGCGTTGAGCCCGCTGGCGCAGAGCCGGTTGAAGGTCACACCGCCCACGTGATGCGGCAACCCGGCCAGCAGCAACCCCATGCGCGCCACGTTGCGGTTATCTTCGCCCGCCTGGTTGGCGCAGCCCATGTAGACCTCTTCGACCAGCGCGGGCTCGACGCCGGCGCGCTGCACAGCCTCCTGGATCACCAGCGCCGCCAGGTCATCCGGCCGCACGGCGGAAAGCGCGCCGCGGATCGCCCCAATCGGCGTGCGCACTGCGCTGACAATCACGACTTCGTTCATAACCTGCAACCTTTTCAAAGAGAGAAATAGCCCACGGATTTGGCGGATCAGGCGGATTGTCACGGATACACGAAATCTTCTCGGGCTTCAAAATCCGCGTGAATCCGCCAAATCCGTCTAATCCGCGGGCTATCGTCTTCTGCTATCCGACGACGGCGATGCACTCAATCTCAACGCGCGCGCCGAGGGCCAGGCCGCTGGCGCCCAACGCGCTGCGCGCCGGCAGGTGCTCGGGAAAATAGGTGACATAGACGCGATTCATCTCCGCCCATTCGTCCATGTCGGCCAGGAAGACGGTTGCCTTGACGACGCGATCGAGCGAAGACCCATGACGCGCCAGTGCCGCCTTGATGTTCTCCATGGTCTGCTGTGTCTCGGCGGCGATACCGCCCGGCACGACGCGCCCGGAACTGTCGCGCCCAAGCTGACCGGAGAGGAAGAGCAGGTTGCCGACGCGCACTGCTTCGGAAAAGGGCAGCCCGGCCATCTCAGCAGAGGTGCGGAACTCGATGTCGGGTGAGGAGGAATGCTCCATTGCAGGGTCCTTTCGTGTGAAGAAAACGCAGGTGTCAGAAGATATCAATGGGCAACGGATCGGGGCCGTCGCTGTCTGCTGCGCTGCTGGCCGGCGCGCCGACCGCCTCGCGCAGCCAGAAGATGAACGGCGCCGCGGCCGAAAAACGCTCGACGATCAGTGGGGCCAGCGCATCGTCTGCGATCTCATGGACGATGTAACTCTGCCCGACGAGATATTGCTTGAGTTTCAGCGCATCCAGGTGCGGCGCGTCGGCGGGAAAACCGGCAGGCGGCCGCTTCAGCATCTCGCCGTCGATGGCGCCGTACGCTGCATGAAACGCCGGGTCAGCGTACAACGCGTCGAGCCGCTGCGGGTGCGCCGCGATAAAGCGCCGTGCATTGGCAAGCTGTTCCGACGAGGGGGCATAGAGACCGCCGCCGAGAAAGAGGTTGCCCATCGCGTCGATCTGGAAGTAGTAGGCGGGCAGCGAGGTACCGCGCCCTTGCGGGCCGATGGCGGCGCTGAACTGCGTCTTGTACGGGCTCTTGTCGCGCGAAAAACGCACGTCACGGTTGATACGAAATATACACTTCGCCGGATCCAACCCCAGCACAGCCTCGTCCACCGCGCCGACGCCGGCGATCACCGCGCCGACCAGATCGGTGAACTCCTGGCGCAGCGTTTGGTAGCGCGATCGGTGCGCGTCGAACCAGGTCTTGTTGTTGTTGTCGGCCAGTTCCTGGAGGAAGCTGACTAATGCGCTGGTATCCATTGCTATCTCAACCCGTTCTTTTACTCTATCTCAAACAGTTCGCGTGGGAGGCCGGACTGGCGGATGATCGACTGCAACGTGCCGCGCCGGATCTCTTTGTGATTGGGCACCGGTATGGTGACTGTAGTCTCGCCGAGCCGGCGTTGCATCACGATGTGGCTGCCGCGCCGGCGGACTTCGCTGAAGCCATTCGCTTCGAGTACAGCGCAAACCTCACCCGCCGAAAAGACACGCAATCTAGGCAACGGTTACGCTCACTTGGGTGATGAAAAACTCTGTATGCAGCCGCTGCTCGATTTCGCCCGGCGAGGCTGACTCGAAGAACAATCCAAGCGCCTCGGCAAGATTCACCCGCGCCTCTTCCACAGAATCACCTTGGCTGGCAATGTCCAACTCAGGGCACAAGGCGACATAGGCATCATCCTCACGCTCAATAATGGCCGTAAACATCCGGTTCTGCATCATCGCCCTCCGCAACTAGACACAAAGCTCGTTGCCCAAGTATACCCGAACTATCTTCATTTCTCGCCTCGTCTCCCCCTTGCTCCCTTCCTCGCCGTTACACCATCAGCGGAATCTCCATGTAATTCGGCGGCACGAACAGGCTACCCTCCGTGACACCTTGCGGCGCGATACGCTGCAATTGCTGCTTGATCTCGGCGCTGGAGAGCGCACCGTCAAGCGCGGCGCGGAATGCCTCGCTCACCTGGCGCACCTGCTCGCCGCTCTCGTGGACGAACTCCAGCCGGAAGTGGCGGATGCCGGCGGCCCGCCACGTGTCGAGATGCGGGCTGGCATCCTGTGCCTCGGCGCCAAAGACAGTGTTGCGACAGCCGACGTCGGCCATGACGGGATGCTCGCGACCCATACTGTCGCGCAGCGCGATCTTGTGCTGCTCGCACGGGTGGCCGCAATCCTTGTAGCTCGTGCCTGCGGAGAGAAAGCGGCAGAAGACGCAGTGCTCGGTGTGAAAGACGGGCAGATGCTGGTAGGCGATGACTTCCAGTGCCTCCGACCCAAGGCGCCGCGCCAGTTCGCTCACCTGCGCTGCGTTGAGATCGTGCGTGGGCGTGAGGCGTTCCAGCCCCAGCGCCAGGAAGGTACGCGCGCTCAGTTCATTGGCGGCGTTGAGGCTGAAATCGCCGATCAGTTCCGGCGCGTCGGGCGCCTCGCGCAGCGCGTGCAGCAGCCCGGCCGAGCGCACCAGGACCGGGCAGCCCAGGCGCAGCAGGAAGTTGACGATGCGCTGCTCGTTGGGCTTGAGCACGCGCGGGCTGGCCACGCGCACGGCGATCCCCGCTTCTTGCACCCGCTCGACCGAAGTCCGCATCCCGTACAACTCCAGGTAGTCGAGCGTGATGCTGGCCGGTCGCACTGCCAGCGCCGCGTCGAGTTGTTCCGGCGTGCGCACGAGGAGGTGGAGGGAGGGAAACTGAGAGATTGGAGATTGGAGATCGGAGATCGAGACGCTGCGACTCTGCTTGTCTCCCTTTCCCCCCCTCTCCCCTTCTTCTCGTTTCCTTATCTCCATCACCTCGGCCAGAACGGACAGCGGCTCGTTGACGGTGATAGCGCGCGCTTCCTGCTGTGCCTGAAGCTCCGCCACGGCCTGGCGGCGGAGCTGGTTGAGCAGCGAGCTGGGCGCAAAGGGGCGGCCGCTCACCTCGGCGGTGAGATCGGCCAACTCATACGGCGTCCCGCCGAGGCGGCCAAGCTGCTCGCGCAGATACGCGGCATCGACCGCGCGCTGCGTCGCCTGCCCCAGCGGCTCGTCAGACCAAAGCGTTGTCGTCACGTCAGGATGCTCGGCCAGTGCCCAGACGGTCACCAGCGGCGCGCCTTCGACCGCGGTGACGTGGACGGTCACCTGCTGGCGATGCACGGGCGCTGCCGCCTCGGTATAGAGCCGCACCGCCTTGTCCAACTCCGGGTCGTGCGAGCGCCACAGCAGGTCGCCGGGGCGGATGCGGGCAAAGTGGATCGCGCCGTTGCCAAAGGTGAGTTCCAGCGCTCCGCCCCGCTGCGGCGTCACGTGATAGACGCGGCCGCCTTCCTCCGGCTCCTCGGGGCTGCGCCAGTCCGCCGCATCGAAGACGACGCCGTCGCCCGGCTTGAGCGGCGCTTCGGCAACACTCGCCTCCGGCACGATCCAGACGCGATCCGCCAGCACGCGCGTCACCCGCCCCATCAACACGCCGCGGTGGCGCGGCGAGCGGCCGCGCACGACCGTCTGGTGATCGGTGCCGGCGACAAAGTACGGTCCAAGCCCGCGCGAGTAGACCTGCTCCAGTTGCACTTCCTGGCGCGGCGTGATGCTGAGTGGCAACCCGGCCCACGCCTCGTCGACCGCCTGGCGATAGGCCGCCGTGGTCAGCGCCACGTAGTCGGCATCCTTGTAGCGCCCCTCGATCTTCAGAGCGTGGACGCCGATGCGCACGATTTCTGGCATCTGTTGCAGAGCGTAGAGATCGCCCGGCGAAAGCAGATAACGGGCGTCGCCCAGCGGCTTGCGCTCGTCGTCGACGATCAGGTCGTAGGGCAGCCGGCACGCCTGCGCGCATTGGCCGCGGTTGGCGCTGCGCCCGCCCCACGCCTCGGACGAAAAACACTGCCCCGAGTAGGAGACGCACAGCGCGCCGTGGACGAACATCTCCAGCTCGCACTCCGTGGCGGCACGGATGGCGCGCACCTCGTCCAGCGAGAGTTCGCGCGCCAGTACCACGCGTGAGACGCCAAACTGCTGTGCCAGCGCGATGCCCTCGGCGCTGGTGATGCTCATCTGCGTGCTGCCGTGCACCTCGGCGCCGGGAGCAATGCGGCGCACAAGCTGGGCGATCCCCACATCCTGCACGATGAAGGCGTCGGCGCCAGCCGCAGCGATCGCCGCAATCGAGCGCGCTGCCTCTTCCAGTTCGTGGTCAAAAACAAGCGTGTTGAAGGTGACGTAGCCCTTCACCCCGCGGCGGTGCAGCGTGCGCATGACCTCGGGCAGTTCCTCCAGCGAGAAGCCGACCTTGGCGCGCGCGGTGAAATGTTTCAGCCCGAAGTAGACGGCATCGGCGCCCGCCTCGATGGCGGCGTTGAGTTGCGGCCAATAGCCGGCCGGGCTCATAATTTCAGGCTTGATCGGTGACACGGATTGGCTCATAACGTTGAATCTTCGCACACTGTCCACGCAACGGCAAAGCCATCGCAGGCATCTGCATCTATCGATCTCCAGCCGCTACTCATAAACTCTTGAGCCAAATCGCAGCCAATCCAGATCGGGAATTCAATCCGCGTGTATCCGCCCAATCCGCCAAATCCGCGGTCTATTCCCATCCCGGTGACCACGTCATCTCCTTGTCCAACGGAAAGAGCGGCCGGCGCACGCGCTGGAAGGGCAACCGTTCGATGGCCTGATCGACCGCGCCGGGCGTCAGCGCCAGGAACGCACGCGGCGCGTGGCGCTTGAGATCCGGCTCCAGGTAGCCGATCTTGATGACGACGATCTTGTGCGCCAGCGGGTCCAGCCCCAGCCGCTGCATGTCGGCCACGAAGTGATAGGGCCGCCGTCGCGCCGTGACGATGACATGCACGCCGCCGACTTGCAGCACTGCCTCGGTGTTCTCGCCCGGCGCCAGGTGGCGCACGATGCCGCGCACGGGCAGCGGACGGCACGTGATGGGATCCAGCTTGCCGCCCAGTTCCACTTCTACCGTGGCGCCGACACCTGCCGCCAGCATGATCTCGATGGCCGGCGCGTCGGCGATCGACGCGATGAGCGCCGACGGTACGTTGTGCGCCAGAAGGGCAGCCAGGGCTACGTTGGTGTCGCCCGCGCCGCCAGCCGTGGGATTGTCGCCCGAGTCGCTGATAAAGACACACGGCTCCGGCGCGGCCAGCGCCCAATCGATGCACGCGTCGATTGAGCCGGCCGGTACGCCAAACTGGAACTCGTGGCGGGCGTCCCAATAGCGCTGCGCGACCCGCTTTGCCTCGCGTGCCAGCACGGCGCGGTCGGTGCCGGTGGCGATGACGGTGGCGCTCGCACGCTGCTCGTCCGCCCAGACATAGCCCACCAGCAGCGAGATATCGAGCAGCCCTGGCGCACCGTCGCTCTCCGCCAGCGCCGCGTAGAGGCGGTCACCAGGCGCCCATTCGGTGCTGGTCTTCTCGCCGGGCAGCACGACCGGGATGGGAATCCAGACACGCTCGGGACGGATGCCATTGTCGAGACAGTCGAGCAGCATGTGCAATGCCTTTTCGCGCGTCTCGACGACATCCACGTGCGGCGCGGTGCGATAGGCGGTGAGCAAGTCGAGCGTGGCGGCCTCGCGCTGCGAGATGTTGCCGTGCAGGTCGAAGCTGGCGGCGAGCAGGCACCCCGGCCCGACCACCTCGCGCACCGCGGTCACCCAGTCGCCCTCGGCGTCATCCATGCCGCGCACATGCATGGCGCCGTGGAAGTCGAGATAGACGCCGTCCCACGGCCCGTGGGCACGCAGCAGCTCTAGATACTCGTCCTTCATGGCGGCGTAGGCGTCGGGCTCCACGGAGCCGCCGGGCAACGCGCGGGCATAGAGCAGCGGCACGAACTCGGCGCGGTCCGCGTAGTTGGCGAGAAAGGGGTAGCGGTCGAGAAACTCGGCGCCGCGGCGGATGGTGAAATCACTCAGCCGGCTGGGCAGCGGCGAGAAGGTGCAGCTTTCGATGGCGATGCCGCCAAGGGCGATGCGCATGGTCATTCTCCTGTACGTAGGTTTGTGGCGGCGCGGTTTCCTGGCGCCGCCGCGTTTATTCTATCATCACTGTGTACCTGTCCGTCTGGCCAAGCGCGGGCTTGACTGACGGTCGGTGAGTTTTCCGCAGATTGGATGTATGCTGGAAGCAGGAACCGCAGCGGCGCCGTGGCGTAATGCGTAACGTGTGATGCGTAACGTGTGATGCGTAATGTGTGATGCGTAATGTGTGATGGTACGGTGCTGCATAGAATGTCAGGAGAGAAACACATGGGTCAGCAAAAGAAGAAGTGGAGCGAATTCTCGCCGGCGCAGAAGGCCGGGTCGATTGCCGCCGGTATCGTGCAGGTCGTCCTGCTCGTCGCCGCGCTCGTCGATATTCGTCGCCGGCCGGCCGAAGAAGTCCGCGGGCGCAAAGGACTGTGGGCTGCCTTTGACTTTGTCAACTGGATCGGGCCGATCAGCTACTTTCTGTTTGGCCGCAAACAGGCAGCCGGCGAGATCACCGGCGAGCCGGCCGCGTAGAGAAGTGAAGGAAGCAAAGAGAGGGGGGCTGCCCGCATGGGCAGCCCCCCTCTCTTTGCTGGAATGCCGAGCTATACCGACCCGGCGCACCGTTGCCTACCGCTGCACTGCCGGCAGGTAGAGGCGCGCCGTGCCGATGGACGGCTCGTCGCCCGGGTCGAGCGCCGTCGGGATCTGGTGCACACCGATGTCCAGCGTGACCACGGCGCCGTTGAGCAGCACCGGCTGGCTTTCGCCGGTCAGCGGGTCGACGTCGCTGTCGATGTTGTCGTCGCTGCCGGCATCCTGCGGGCTGATGCGGTTGTTGGGCGCCGTCACCTTGATGAAGTAGACGCCCGCATCGAGACCCGTGAAGGCATAGGAGCCGTCCGCCAGTGTACTCATGCTGTCGATCTTGGCAATGCCGTTGGGCTGCGAGCTATCGACCTTGTACAGTTCGACCAGGATGCCGGGCACGCGCTGCACTTCCTCCGGCTGGCGGATGCCGTCACGATTGACATCGAACCAGACCAGGCCGCTGATGTCGACAGATCCGGCGCCTGACAGGTCGATGAGACCGGCGTCCACGTCCAGGTAGGTCTGGCCGGGCTGGATGGTAAAGGTCGGCGTGCGGACTGCATCGGCGTCAGGGCCGAAGAGGCCGTCGATCACGCTTTGCACTGGTGCATCCAGCGGCAGAGTCGGGTCGACATCGCTGTTGATGTCGTCCGCGATCTGCGCATTGTACGATGTCCAGGCGCCCAGGTAGACGTTGTTATTGACGAAGACCACGTAGTAGTCGCCAGGCGGCACATCCGTGAACTGGTAGTCGCCGCTGGCGTCGGTCTGCGTCTGGGCGATCAGCGTTCCGTCCGCCGCAAAGAGCAGGACGTCGATCCCCGCCACATTGCTCTCGACAGGCTGGCCGTTGGCGTAGTCCTGCTGCTGGTTGCCGGCCACCTTCTGCGCCGAGTTGGTACCATCGGGGTTGATGTCGATGAAGACGCGGTCGCCGATCGTGGCCGTCTGCAAGACGACGATTGTAACCGTCTCGTCGTCACTGGCTTCAACCGGATTCTCCTCGTCGTCATAGCCTGTAGCAGTCACCACATTTGTCTCGACAAGATTGACTGTGGCATCCGCCGGCAGCGTGAGGTTGACCATGAACTCACAGATGTACTCAGCGCCGGGCACCAACATCTGGGACACACTGCATGTCGTCGCCAGGATCTTCCCAGCCACCTGCGTGATGTCACCATAGATGCTGTCGGTCAGGCTGTCGATCCAAACGGTATCGACGGCCGAGATATTCTGCACCTTGACGGTGAAGGTGACGTCACCGCCGGGCCACGGCAGTTCGGTCTGGCTGGCCGTCTTGGTCAGCGTGATCGCCGATGGCGTGTTGGTGATGCTGACGGTGGCATCGTCGCTCGACGATACACTGTTTCCTTCGCCATCCTGGCCGGAGACGGTGACCACATCGGTCTCTGTGAAGCCGGGCTGTCCTGTAACATTCGCCGTGAAGCTGCAACTATACTGACCACCATTGGCTGCCAGGGGCGCCTGCGGCAGGGCACAGGTCGTACCGGTCATACGCCCGGTTACCTGCGTCAGGTCACCGTAGACACTGTCGTTGATAGAGGTCAACGTGACCGGCATGGGGCTGTTGTTGACCACGACGACATCGAAGGTAAATTCACCGCCCGGTTCGGGCAACTCAGTTGGCGTTGCGGTCTTCTGGACCACGAGGCCAAGTTGGTAACAGTTGAGCGTCACCGTTGCCGAGTCCGTAGCGCCACCCGGCGGCAGCACCGCTGCCACATTGGTCAGCACCTTGCGGAAGAAGCCACTCTGCTCGTCGAAGGTAGCCCCCTCGCAGGTGACGTTCTGGCTGTAGCTCGTCTGCGTGCTATCGCCAACGGTCCAGACCTGGCTGAAGTAGGTGTCAGTGATATCTGCCGAGTCGTTGATGGGCGTCACGACCGCCTGGTCGAAGTTGACATCCGCCGTATCGCTGACCACGGTGCCATTGGTCATGGTCACCCTGGCTTCGTTGATACGGAAGCTCTTGTCGGGCAATCCGGCGCTGTAGGTGCAGATCAGTTGACCACCGGCCGGCACCGTGTATGGCGCGGTGTCATCCGGTGAACATGCAATCGTCATATTCGCAGCATCGGGCAGGATATCTTCGATGGTCGCAAGGTTGGCGTCGATGGGCGCGGGGTTGGCGATGAGGATCGTGCCGCCCACAGCAAAGCCATTCTCTTCCTTGACGAACTTCGTCACCTGCAACGTGTAGCCGAAGGTGGCCGTGTCGGTGTAGTAGATCGTCTGCTCCAGCGGATCGGCCGTCTTCACGATAGCGTAGTCGAAGACCCGGTTATAGCTCGTGTTGGCCGTCTTGACGACCGGTGGCTTCCAACAGGTCACGCTGACGTTGGCATTGGCGAACGCCTCCGTGCCGTCAATCGCGGCGGTGTTGTCATACGTGTAGCCTGCGCTGGTTGCACCTTCGCCAAAGACAACGTTCGCGCACGAGAAGTTGGTCGGGTAGCTCTTGGACTGGCCGTTGCTGAAGCTACCAAGCGGACCGACCCGATTGTCCGTCACGTCTACCGTCTTGCTGAGCTCGGTCGTCGGGGCGCCGAAGACTACCGGCGCCGTACCGACATATTGGTGGCTGCCGGCGCTCGTTACCAGCGTGACCGTTGCGACATTGTTGCCGGCGATGACGCTACCGGGCTGGCCGCTGTAGCTGCATGTCGCGGAACTGTTGGGCCCCAGGGTGCCGCCCTGCGCACAGTTCACCGTCGCACTGACGCCATTGGGCAGCACATCGACAACGCTGGTCACCGTGGCGGACATGGGCGCCGGATTGGAGATGGTGATGGAACCATCAACCTGCCAGGCGCTGTCCTGCTGGCCCACGATGGAGGCGGCTACCGTGTAGGTCGAGGTAACCTGATCGCCTACAAAGATATCCCATGTCTTTGGCTCGACCATCTTGGCGATATTCCAGAAGTACTGGCGCGTGAAGGAGGTGCTGGCATCCTTGCTGACCCTCAGCCGGTAGCAGTTCAGATCCACCGTCGCCGTCGAGGTGCGGCCCACCAGTTCGCGTACGCTTGCCGTATTAGCGAGCGTGGCATTGTAGGTCGTGCTGTCACCGGCAAAGGCGACGTTTGCACAGCCCTGCACCAGGGTGTAGCGGATGGGGCCTGAGGCGGACACCTGCCACGTTTGCGGGGTCTGTGTGTCCTCGATCGTGACAGCGTTGTAGAGTTGCGACGGCTGCACCTGACCGAAGTCCACGCTCTGCGGCGCGCTGGCGTACGATCGGCCAGCAACAGTGTTGACCGTGGCAGTGTTCGTGACCACGCTCGTGGCATCGACACCAGTGACCGAGCCGCCATAGCTGCAGTTCAGAATCTGTCCGGCCGGTACGCTTGCAGCGCAGTTGTTGGGCAACGTCTGGCCCGTGTTGAGTTGATCGACGACGCTCGTCAGCGCCAGGCTGCGCGCCGGGTTCGGATTCGAGATCGCGATGCCGCCGCTGACGACGAAGTCCGCCTGCGACACGAGCGTCTTCACAACGTCGACGGTGTAGGTCACAACCTGGCTCTCACCCTCGAAGAGGTCGAGGCGTGCCGGATCTGCGGTCTTTGTCAGCGACCAGTCGTAGGTTTCGCCATAGGCACCCTGGGCCGTCTTGGTGACGGTGGGCCGGTAGCAATAGAGATCAACCGTCGCCGTGGCGCTGGCATCCACCGATTTGTCGACGGTGACCGTGTTGGGTTTCTGTTGGTGGACCGTCGTACCCTGGCTGAAGTCCACGTTTTGGCAGCCGTAGTCGACCGTATACTCCCTGTTGAAGGTTGCAGAGGTCGTCGCCGGGCCGTCGTAGGCCGCATTCGTGTCGTTGATGCCGACCTGGTTGTCGATGACCGTCGTCGGATTGTTGACATCAAAGCTGACCGCTGCCTGGCCCGTGTAAGTGCGCGGGCCGGCGGCAGTCTGCATCGTCGCCGTGGCAACGTTGGTACCGTTGATGAAGCCGGTTGGCGATGCGCTGTATTGGCACGTCGCCGTCTGGCCTGCGCCAACCGTCACCGAAGTGGCGCCGCTGCCGCAGTCGACGGTTGCGGTCAAGTCGCCGGGCAAAACGTCCGCCACGGCGAAGGTTGCCGGCAGCGTCGGGTGCGGGTTGGTGATCGAGATGACCCCGGCCACGCTGAAGGCGCTGTCCTCGGCCGGCAGTTTCGTGACGTTCACCGTGTAGGTCACGGTCGCCGTCTCACCGTCGAAGAGGTCGAGCCGTGACGGCGCGACGACCTTGCTCACCGTCCAGTCGAAGGTGCGCGTGTAGCCGGTTGTCGCGTCCTTGCTGACCAGTGGCCGGTAGCAGGTAAGCGTGACTGTTTCGCTGTCCTGGTCGAGCAGCACGTTATTGTCGCCGCGACCGACCGCAGTATTGAGCAGATCGGTACTGATTTGGCCGTCGCTGCCGTAGTCCACCTGGCCGAAGACATCCGCACAGGTCAGTTGGCGCTGATAGGGCTGGCTGCCGCTGGTGCTGAATGTCCACGGACCGGCAATCGTGTCGGTAACGGTCAGGCTATTATTGACCGTGGCCGCTGCGTTTGCATCGAAAGTGACGTCCGCCGTGCCGCTGTAGCTTCTTGCGTAGAGTGTCACGGTTGCCGTATTCGTCCTGCTGCTTCCGTCCGGCAGCGCGACCGCGTAGGTACAGGTCAGGCTGCCAGGGCTGCCGTTGCTCGCAGCCGGGACTACGGTCGCACCGCCACAATTGAGTGCAACTGCACCGTATCCCCCGCTCAGCTCGTCTGTCAGGGACGTCAGCGGAATCGTCCCGAATGGGTTCGGATTGCTCACCGTGACAGCGCCGCTCACGCCCCAGCTTCCGGGTGTTCCGCCATCCTTAACGGCCTCGATGGTATAGGTCACAGTCTGGCCGTCGCCGTCAAAGAGGTCAACTTGTGCAACATCGGCCGTCTTGGTGATGTCCCACGTGTAGGTGATGATGTGGCTTGGCACCGCGGTTTTGCTCACGCTGGGGCGATAGCAGGTCAGAGCGACGTTCGCACTCTGGCTGAGTTGTTCGCCACTTTCCTGTGTTGCGCTGGCCGTGTTCGCGAGCGTCGTAGCGGCACGGCCAGCCGTGTAGCTCTGTTCGGTGAACCCGCTGCAATCGACCGGGCGGCTATAGGTTTCGAAGCCGGAAGCCACAAAGGTCCAGGGGCTGCCTGCCTGAGCATAGTTGTCGTTCACTGTGAGTCTGGAATTCACCTCCGCCGGTAGAACGCCGCCAAAGTCGATGCCGGCATAGGCTGGGTAGTCGTAACCATACAAGGTCAGTGTAGCCGTGTTTTGCCGCGTCGTCGCATTGGGCAGCAGCGCACTGTACGTGCAGGTCACAGTGGCTTCTGGACCAACGCTGGCCGGGCAATTCACGCTCGCATTGATGCCGCCCTCGATCACGTCGACAACAGATCCTGTCAGATCGATCGAGGCGGTCGGGTGCGGGTTGGTGACCGAGATGATGCCCGTCACCCCCCAACTGCCCGGCGTGCCGTTGTCGCGTGTGGCCGTCACCGTGTAGTTCAAGGTCGCGTTGGCGCCGTCGAAGAGATCCACGGTCGGTGGATAGACGACCTTCTCGAGCTGCCAGGTGTAGGTGAGCGTGTATGAGGGTGTCGCGTCCTTGCTGACCGACGGCCGGTAGCAACGCACGTTGATCAAGCCAGAGTCAGACGGGCCGTTGCCCTGTTCATATTGGATCTGCGCCGTGTTGTCGATCTCACCCGATGCAACGCCATTCTCGTACGGGCCAAGGTCTATGTCCTCGCATGAGAACTCAGTCTCGTACAGGAAAGTTGTTGTGCTGCTGGTTGACCAGACCGTCGTTGTATTTGTGTCCGTCACCTGGATGCTATCGTTCACCACGGTCGTTGGGTCGCCAAAGTCCACGGGCGCTGAGCCAGTGAACGTTGTGCCACTCGTCGAGGTCACGGTGACGAGATTGGTCGTATCCAGTCCACTCGATAGCAACTGGCTGTAGTTACAAACAAATGACGCTCCCGGGTTGAGCGTGTACGGGAACGTAACGCCACACTGAAGTGAAATCTCGATGCCGTTTGCCAGTCTGTCGACAGGCGCCTGCAGGATCACGGGATAGGAACTGGTATTGGCAAAGGTTACCTGTCCGGCGATGGCGTAATCG
>WBZU01000883.1_pt1 | contig 24180 bp, 16 predicted proteins | sample 5204311 | NCBI WGS metagenome assembly WBZU01 (sample SAMN12344359, study PRJNA552823) | activated sludge metagenome | biome: Activated sludge suspended growth; feature: Nitrification reactor; material: Wastewater; isolation source: activated sludge from nitrification reactor of wastewater... | reverse complement strand
GTCGGGCTTCAGTCCGACCCACGAGCGTCGCGCCTCCCTGTGGGTCGGGCTTCAGTTTGACCCACGAGCGTCGCGCCTCCCTGTGGGTCGGGCTTCAGTTTGACCCACGAGCGTCGCGCCTCCCTGTGGGTCGGGCTTCAGCCCGACGGGATTCGAGCGATGCGAGGCGACATTCGTCGGGGCTGAAGTCCGACCCACAAAGCCCGCGGCCCGCCTCGCGCTCGTTGACGCGCATCAAGGCGCGCGAACGCCGCCTCGGCACCGCTCCATGCGCGCGAAAATCCCGCCGCCACCGTCGCCGCCGAACGTGGGATCATTGCACTCGAGACGCGCCGTCCGGCGCCGCACGCAGGCCCGCCTTCCGCATGAAGCTCGACGATCCGAAGACCCTCGCCGCGGCGCCCACCGCCGCCCTCCCCCCGCAATCGATCTCCGAGGAGGTGCTGCTCGAGAAATACGCGAAGGGCGGCGAGCGCACGATCGACGAGGTGCGCCGCCGCGTCGCTCGCGCGCTGGCCGCCGTCGAGGCGCCCGCCGAGCGCGAGCGCTGGGAGGACGCGTTCCACCGCGCGCAGCAGAACGGCTTCATCCTCGGCGGGCGCATCAATTCGGCCGCCGGCACCGACTTGAAGGCGACGCTGATCAACTGCTTCGTGCAGCCGGTCGGCGACAGCATTTCGGGCGACGAGCACGGCGTCGGCATCTACGTCGCGCTGAACGAGGCCGCCGAGACGATGCGCCGCGGTGGCGGCGTCGGCTACGACTTCTCGCCGATCCGGCCGCAGGGCGCGCACGTGCGCGGCACGAACAGCCGCGCGAGCGGGCCGCTGTCGTACATGCGCGTGTTCGACCAGAGCTGCGAGACCGTCGAGTCCGCCGGCTCGCGACGCGGCGCGCAGATGGGCATCCTGCGCTGCGACCACCCGGACGTCGAGGCTTTCATCCACGCGAAGGACCACGGCGCGCTGTCGAACTTCAACATCTCGGTGGCCGTGACCGACGCGTTCGTGGCCGCGGTGCGCGACGACGCGCCGTGGGAGCTCGTGCACCGCGCGCCACCGGCGCCGGACCTGATGGCGGCCGGCGCCCGCGAGCGCGAGGACGGCCGCTGGGTCTACCGCACGGTGCGCGCCCGTGCGCTGTGGGACCAGATCATGCGCGCGACCTACGACCACGCCGAGCCGGGCGTCGTGTTCGTCGACACGATCAACCGCGACAACAACCTCTCGTACTGCGAGACGATCGACGCGACGAATCCGTGCGTCACTGCGGATACGTGGGTGATGACCTGCCACGGGCCGCGCCAGGTGCATGAGCTCATCGGCGTGGCATTCACGGCCGTCGTCCACGGGCGCGCCTACGAGGTCGAAAGCCAAGGCTTCTTCCCGACCGGCGTCAAGCCGGTTCTGCGGCTCTCGACGAGCGAGGGCCACTCGCTGCGACTCACCAAGGATCATCTCGTGCGCCGGGTCGTGCGCGCAACTCGGTATCTGCTGGAAACCCAATGGATCGAAGCCGACCGCATAGCGCCCGGCGACGAGATCGTGCTCAACGATCATCGCTCGCTGACCGGCTGGGACGGCGAGGGTACGGAAGCCGAGGGGTACCTGCTGGGGCTGCTCGTCGGTGATGGAACGCTCAAGCAGGACAAGGCCGTGCTCTCGGTCTGGGCCCCGGAGTTGAAAGCCGTCGCGAACGCCGAGTCGTCGCGCTTCCCGGCGAGCGTCTGCGGCATCGTCGCCGCGGCAGAAGCCGCCGCCGCGACGATCGAGCACCGCGCCGACTTCCGCGGCTTCCAACAGCCGGTCGCCGGGCGCGGCGAGATGCGCCTGGCATCGATGCCCATTGCAAGACTCGCCCATGCATGGGGCATGGCCCCCGGCCGCAAGACGGTGACACCCCAGGTCGAACGTGGCGGAAGCGAGTTCACACAAGGGTTCCTTCGGGGCCTGTTCGATGCAGACGGCTCGGTGCAGGGAACGCAGGACAAGGGCGTAAGCGTACGGCTCGCTCAGAGCGACGACGCGGCGCTTCACGCCGTCCAACGCATGCTGCTCAGGCTCGGCATCGCGTCCACGATCTACCGCGAACGACGCACCCGGCAGGTCCGGCGCCTCCCCGACGGCCGGGGGGGGCTCAAGGCGTACGAAACGGCGGCGCAGCACGAGCTGGTGATCAGCGGTGAAAACCTCCACGTGTTCGCCAATCGGATCGGTTTCGCGGATACCGAAAAATCGGAGCGCCTCGAACGCGCGCTGGCCTCCTATCGTCGCGCGCTCAATCGCGAGCGTTTCACGGCGACGGTGGCCTCGGTGATCCAGGATGGATCTGAGGCCGTGTACGACGTGACGGTCGCAGACGTGCACGCGTTCGATGCAAATGGCATCGAAGTGCACAACTGCGGCGAGCAGCCGCTCCCTTCCTACGGCTGCTGCGACCTGGGCAGCATCGACCTGACGCGCTTCGTGCAGTCGCCGTTCTCGCCCGAGGCGCGCTTCGACTTCACCGGCTTCGCGTCGACGGTCGCCGTGGCGATCCGGATGCTCGACAACGTGCTGGACGTCACCGCGTGGCCGCTGCCGCAGCAGCAGGCCGAGGCGATGGCGAAGCGCCGCGTCGGGCTCGGCTTCACGGGCCTGGGCGACGCGTTGATCGAGCTCGGCCTGCGCTACGACTCGGACGAGGGTCGCGCGATGGCCGCGCGGATCGCCGAGGCGATGCGCGACGCCTCGTACCGGTCCTCCGTGGCCCTCGCGGCGGAGAAGGGGCCGTTCCCGAAGTTCGACGCCGACGCGTACCTCTCGGCGCCTCGCTTCGCGTCGCGCCTGCCGGCCGACGTCAAGGCATCGATCCGCGAGCACGGCATCCGCAACAGCCACCTGCTGTCGATCGCGCCGACCGGCACGATCTCGCTCGCGTTCGCCGACAACGCGTCGAACGGCATCGAGCCGCCGTTCAGCTGGTACTACAAGCGCCGGAAGCGGATGCCGGACGACTCGATGAAGGAGTTCCTCGTCGAGGACCACGCCTACCGCGCGTTCAAGCGCCTGCACGGGCTCGGCGACGACGTCGAGCTCGTGCCGTACGACGCCGCCGTGAGCCGCAAGCCCGGCGAGGCCTGGACCGACGGCGAAGGCCGGCGCCGCGCGATGCTCTCGCCGGCGTTCGTGAACGCGCTCGAAATGAGCGCGCTCGACCACATGCGGATGAGCGCGGCGGTGCAGCCGTACGTCGACACCGCGATCAGCAAGACGGTCAACGTCCCGGTCGACTACCCGTTCGATGCGTTCGCCGACCTCTACGTCGAGGCGTGGAAGGCGGGCCTCAAGGGCATCACGACCTACCGGCCGAACGACGTGCTGGGCGCGGTGCTCGAAGTCGCGTCGCCCGCCGCTCCCGCTGCCGCGAAGGAGGATCTCGATTCCGCGGATCCCGACCGGCGCATCCGGCTCGATCGCCCGGTCGCCCCGCCACTCGCGAGCCTGCGCTGGCCCGGCCGACCGGAGCTGCCGAACGGCAACCCGTGCTGGACCTACGTGGTCCGCCACCCGCTCGGCGACTTCGCGGTGTTCATCGGCCAGATCGGCGACGGCCAGGCCTACCCGTTCGAGGTCTGGATCAACGGCGCCGAGCAGCCGCGGGGACTGGGCGCCATCGCGAAGACGCTGTCGATGGACATGCGCACCGACGACCGCGCGTGGCTCGACATGAAGCTCTCGGCGCTGCAGAAGGCGGTCGGCGACGACGGCTTCGAGATGGCGATGCCGCCCGACGGCCGCAAGGTGCGCGTGCCGAGCCTCGTGTCCGGCTTCGCGAAGCTGATCCGCTTCCGCTGCAACGAGCTCGGCGCGTTCTCGGGCGAGACCCCGGGGCACACGCCGGTCGTCGACGCGCTGATGGGGCCGAAGGAGCCGAAGGCTGGCCCGGACGGCACGCTCTCCTGGACCGTCGACGTGCTGAACCACGCGACCGGGGACGACTTCGTGCTGTTCCTGAAGGAGCTCGTGATGCCCGACGGGCAGCGCCGCCCGTACTCGATGTGGCTGTCGGGCGAGTATCCGCGCGTGATGGACGGCCTGTGCAAGGCGCTGTCGCTCGACATGCGCGTCTACGATCCGGCGTGGATCGGCATGAAGCTGCGGAAGTTGCTCAACTACGGCGAGCCCAACGGCGCGTTCATGGCGCGCGCGCCGGGCTCGAACAAGTCGCAAACCTATCCGTCGACGATCGCCTATCTCGCGCAGCTGATGATCCACCGCTACGCGATGCTCGGGATCCTGACCGAGGAGGGCTACCCGGTCGAGCACGCGGGCATCCTCGCGGTGCCCGACACCGAGCTCTCGCAGCCGACGCTGAAGACCCTCCCCGGCAAGAAGTGCCCCGAGTGCGGCAACAAGGCGATGATCCGCAAGGACGGCTGCGACTTCTGCACCGACTGCGGCTACGTCGGGGCGTGCGGGTGATGCCCGGAGGCAGGCTCTCGCCTGCCCGGTAGCCGATCAAGCAGGATCGAAGGATCAAAGCAAAGATCAAAGGGGTCAGACTCGATTGAAAGCAAAGATCAAAGGGGTCAAGATCAAAGGGGTCAGACTCGATTGAAGCCAGTTGGCCATTGCGATCACGAGACGTCAGCACCCGCGCAAAGATCAAAGGGGTCAGACTCGATTGAAGCCAGTTGGCCATTGCGATCACGAGACGTCAGCACCCGCGCGTCCAGCCAATCGAGTCTGACCCCATTGGTTGAGTCTGACCCCATTGGTTTGCGAGACGTCAGCACCCGCGCGTCCAGCCAATCGAGTCTGACCCCATTGGTTTGAGTCTGACCGCATTGGTTGACCCTATTGGTTCCATTGGTTCACGAGCGACGCCGCCATAGCCGCCAGCGAAACGCCGGCATCGCTTCGGCTTCGATCGAGGCCGGTCGCGCGGCGGAGAGTATCCAGCCGGGCGGGATCGGCGCGTCGCCGTGGCTGCACGACGAGCCCAGGTTCGCCGGATCGTAGACCTTGACGAGCGTCGGCGCCTCGGCGTCGTCAACGTAGACGATGCCGCAGTAGTCGTACGCGTGCTCGCGGCGCAATTCCTCATCGATCTCCGCGAGCCGGGCGGCGAGCGCTTCGCCTTCGAGCGGCTCTGCGGGCGGCGCGAGATCAGTCTGGTAGACGAACCATCGGCCCGTGCGCAGGCGCGACCAGAGCGCGTCGAGCTGGTCCCAGCGCATGACGCCCTGGAACGTGCCACAGAGGCGCTCGCGAAAGGCGTCGGCCTCGCGTCGATCGGCCAATGCGTTCGTCGTCATGGAGCCGATCCTACCTCGGGCGGGTCCGCCGGGCTGCCGGCCGCCGTCGGCCGCCGCACGAGGGACCCCGGTGGCGACGCCGATGACCGCGGGGCGCGGGCTCCCGGAGGCGCGCCGGCCGATAGCGCCAATCTATAGATCGGATTAATAGAAATCATTGGATCCATAACCGTCGCCCGCCTAGACTGGTCGCACGAATGACCCCCGAGCGGAGAAAACCTCGATGACCAGCGCAGCCCAATGCCCGTACGCCGCGACGCACGGCGCCCGCACCACCGACGGCGTCCAGTCGAACCGCGACTGGTGGCCGAACCGGCTCAACCTCAAGATCCTCCACCAGCACTCCGCGAAGTCCAACCCGATGGGCGAGCGGTTCGACTACGCCGAGGAGTTCAGGAAGCTCGACTATGCGGCGCTCAAGAAGGACCTCCATGCGCTGATGACCGACTCGCAGCCGTGGTGGCCCGCCGACTACGGGCACTACGGCGGCCTGTTCATCCGGATGGCCTGGCACAGCGCGGGCACCTACCGGATCTCCGACGGACGCGGCGGCGCCGGCACCGGCAACCAGCGCTTCGCGCCCGTGAACAGCTGGCCCGACAACGTCAACCTCGACAAGGCGCGCCGGCTGCTCTGGCCGATCAAGAAGAAGTACGGGAAGCGGATCTCCTGGGCCGACCTGATGATCCTGGCCGGCAACGTGGCGCTCGAGTCGATGGGGTTCAAGACCTTCGGCTTCGCCGGCGGCCGCGAGGACATCTGGGAACCGGAAGAGGACATCTACTGGGGCTCGGAGTCCAAGTGGCTCGACGACAAGCGCTACAGCGGCGAGCGTGACCTGGAAAATCCGCTGGCCGCCGTCCAGATGGGCCTCATCTACGTCAATCCCGAAGGCCCCAACGGCCAGCCCAGCGTGCTGGCGTCGGGCCGTGACGTCCGCGAGACCTTCGCACGGATGGCGATGAACGACTACGAGACCGTCGCGCTGATCGCCGGCGGCCACACGTTCGGCAAGTGCCACGGCGCGGCCAGCGCGACGCACGTCGGTGCCGAGCCGGAAGCGGCCGCGCTCGAAGCGATGGGGCTGGGCTGGATCTCGAGCTACGCGAGCGGCAAGGGCGGCGACACGATCTCGTCGGGGATCGAGGGCTCGTGGACCGCCAACCCGACGAAGTGGGACATGGGCTACTTCGACGTGCTGTTCGGCTACGACTGGGATCTCGTGAAGAGCCCCGCCGGCGCCTGGCAGTGGGTGCCGGTCAATCCCGACGCGAAGCACCTCGCGCCGGCCGCGCACGATCCGTCGAAGCGCGTGACCACGATCATGACCACCGCCGACCTGTCGCTGCGGATGGATCCGGCCTACGAGAAGATCTCGCGGCACTTCCACAAGCACCCGGAGGAGTTCGCCGACGCGTTCGCCCGCGCCTGGTTCAAGCTGACCCACCGCGACATGGGCCCGCGTTCGCGGCACCTCGGACCCGAGGTTCCGGCCGAGGATCTCATCTGGCAAGACCCGGTCCCCGCCGTCGATCACGAGCTGATCGGCGAGCAGGACGTGGCCGACCTGAAGGCGAAGATCCTCGCATCGGGCCTGACCACTTCGCAGCTGGTAACGACCGCGTGGGCCTCCGCGTCGACGTTCCGCGGCTCCGACAAGCGCGGCGGCGCGAACGGCGCGCGCATCCGCCTCGCGCCGCAAAAGGACTGGGAGGTGAACCAGCCGCACGAGCTCGCCAGGGTCCTGGAGAAGCTCGAAGCGATCCGGAAGGCGTTCAACGACGCGCAGAAGGGTGGCAAGAAGGTGTCGCTCGCCGACCTGATCGTGCTGGGCGGCTGCGCGGCGGTGGAAGACGCCGCGAAGAAGGCCGGCCACGCGGTGCAGGTCCCGTTCTCTCCCGGCCGCACCGACGCCTCGCAGGAGCAGACCGACGCGCAGTCGTTCGCGGTGCTGGAGCCCGTCGCCGACGGCTTCCGCAACTACCTGCGCAAGGGCCTGAAGAACCCGGCGGAGGAGCACCTGGTCGATCGCGCCCAGCTCCTGACGCTCACCGCGCCCGAGATGACGGTGCTGGTCGGCGGCCTGCGCGTGCTCGGCGCCAACGTCGGCGGGGTGGAGCACGGCGTGTTCACGAAGCGGCCGGGCACGCTGACCAACGACTTCTTCGTCAACCTGGTCGACATGAAGACCGAGTGGAAGCCTTCGTCGACGGAGGGCGTCTACGAAGGGCGCGACCGGGCGACCGGCAAGGTCCGGTGGACCGGCACCCGCGTCGACCTCGCGTTCGGCTCGAACTCCGAGCTCCGCGCGATCGCCGAGGTGTATGCGGCCGACGATGCCGGCGAGAAGTTCGTGAAGGACTTCGTCGCGGCGTGGCACAAGGTGATGAACCTCGATCGCTACGATCTCGCGTGACGCCGGGTTGAGGAAACACAAGGGCCGCGTCCGGCCCTTGTGGGTCGGGATTCAGCCCGACACGTTTCCTTGCCGCGCACCCCGTCGGCCTGAAGGCCGACCCAGAGGGACTGAAGCCCGACCCGCTGCGATGTCCCCTGTGGGTCGGGCTTCAGCCCGACACTCTTCGTCCCGCATCGGCTCTGCTCGCATCGCCACGAACCCGTCGGCCTGAAGGCCGACCCACAGGGACGGCAGGCCAATCCACAGGGACCGAAGCCCGACCCGCTGCGATGTCCCCTGTGGGTCGGGCTTCAGCCCGACGCTCTTCGCCCCCAATATTTCGTCGAAGCATCGGAACGCGAATCCGCGGACCCGTGCCGCAACGTGGGCGCACCATCGAACCTCCTCCATCTCCGTCCGGCGGACCGGCGAAGCCTCAGACGATCCCGATCTCGCGGTACGGCTCGCCCGCTTCCACGCGCTCGTACCCGAACCGCCTCAGGTCGATCGACTGGAACGATCCCGTCACGATCAGCTCGGCGATCGCGCGGCCGGCCGCCGGGGCGTGCATCATCCCGTGACCCGAGAAGCCCGCGACCGTGTACAGGTTCGCGCGGCCACTGTTCCAGCGCCCGATGATCGGGTTCGCGTCGAGCTCGCACTCTTCGTAGAGCCCCGCCCAGGTCCGATGGCACTTCGCCGCCTCCAGCGGCGGGAAACGATGCGCGACGGCCGGCCACACGACGCGCTCGAAGTAGCCGTGGTCGATCTCGAAGTCGACACCCCGCTTCGCCGAGCCGTCGACGACGCCGCCCGAGAACCCCTTGCCCTCGGAGCGGAACGCCATGCGATCCAGGTCCTTCACGTAGGGCAGCCGCTCCATCGGCGAGCCCGGTGTGAAGTAGTGCTCGTAGCGCTTCATCGGCGACACGGGAAGCGCCATTCCGGCCATGGCCGCGACTTCGCCGGACCACGCGCCGACCGCGTTGACGTAGTCCTTCGCGATCACCTTGCGGCCATCGTCGAGTACGAGGCTGCGCACCGCGCCCGGGCCGCAGTCCATCGACACGACCCGCCCCTGGACGAACGCGACGCCCTCGGAGGCAGCCTTCTTTCGGAAGCCCCACAGCAGCGCATGCGGATCGCACCAGCCGTCGCGCGGCGAAAGCGCGCCCGCGCCGAGGTCGTCGACGCGCATCGACGGAAAGCGCGCCTGGAGCTCGCGGGGCGACAGGAGCTCGACCTCGCCGCCTTTCGACCGCTGCAGCGCGACGTTGCGCTCGAGCATTCGCGTGGCGTCCGGCGGCACGATGAACAGGTAGCCGCCTTCGGTCCATCCGACGTCCGGAGGGTCGGCGCCCGGCACCGCCATGCGGGCGGCGAAGCTCCGGATGAAGTCGATGCCGAACATCGACATCTCGACGTTCTCGGGGAGGCTGAACTGGATCCGGCATCCGCCGGACGCCCGCGGCGTCGACGCGAACGCGTAGGAAGGGTCGGGCTCGACGACGGCGACCGCCGTCCCGGGCGCCATCGACGCGATGAAGTGCGCGGTGCTGCAGCCGACGACGCCGCCCCCGATGATGGCGACGTCAGCGGCGATGGTCTCCGAAGCCACCCGACTACCCTTTCGCTCGTTACGTCAGGGCGACCGCACGATGGGCCGCGCAGCCGATCGTACGACCCCGCACCACCGCGGATTCTCGTCCGCCCCTGCGCCAATGCGAAGGGCCCTCGACGGGCCCTTTGCATTGGCGGGCCACAAATGATCGTAGAACCAACTCGCTATGGTCAAGAGGATACCTGTTTCTGGTGGCGGCAGGGATTCGAACCCAATTTCTCCTCGATCGCGAGCGTCAAGGGCGCAGGTCTCCCCAGGTGCTGAGCTCGGCGCCCCTCGACCGTCTGCTCCAGCACGCCGAGACGGTCGTCATCGAGGGCGGTTCCCACCGCATGCGCGCACAAGTGGAAGACTGACCTACATCTGGTCTCTCGATCACCTGCAGAACCCTCGCGGGCTCTGCGGCTTCGTCACGACTACCGGTTCGACGCAAGCCTCTACACTCCCGACGCCGAGGCTCACAAGTTCCCTGTCGGCCAAGTCGCACCAGTTTCGGCACGGCGCCGAAAAGGCGCGCTAGCTCCAGCACGAGCTTCGGTCGATGCGCGTCTCTTGTCATCCGTCTACATCGGACGCGTTCCGGTCGATCAGCTCCACCCTATAGTTCCGTCTGGCGGAATATTATTCCGATTTTGTTGACACCCCTTGAATCGATCCGGGAGACTTCGGCATGCCTCGAATTCACAATGCAGCACGGTCCCGATCGCGCGCAAACACACTTGTCGATCGAAAACCGTCTGATTCCCGGACTGCGGTTCTCGCGCAGTCGCCCACCGATCCCGCACCTCGTGCGACGCGCTCGGCGTCGCCCAAGAGCGGGGAAGTCGCTTCCGTGCTGCGCGGCCTAGCCATCTTGCGCAGCTTCACGGACAGTTCGCCTTGGCTTGGCAACAGCGAGATCGCGCTCAGGACGAACTTGCCAAAGTCAACGGTTTCGCGGCTCACAGCCACCCTGGCCGCGCATGGCTATCTTGATGTCGACAGCGTCCACCGCCGATATCGGTTAGGGCCTGCGGTATTGCTGCTCGGGTATACGCAGTTGGCGAGTTGGAACCTTCGGCAAGTCGCGCGTCCGCATTTGAAGGCGCTCGCCGATTATGGGCATGCCGTAGTGGCACTCGCCGCGCCCTTAGAAGGCTCCATGATCTATCTCGAGTGCCAGCGTGGTCCCGCGGACATCACCGTAAACATGGACGTTGGCTCGCGTGTTCCGATGGATCTGACCGCGATCGGCTGGGCCTACCTCTATGCGCTCGCCCCTGCGCCGCGAGACGTGCTTCTGCAGCGCATCCGCCAGCGCCGCGGTGATGCCTGGACCAAGATCAAGACAGCCATGGACCGCGCCTTTGCCGAAATCGACAAGCGGGGCTTCTGCATTGCCGCCGGCTTTTGGAAGTCCGACATCAGCGCCGTGGGTGTGCCGTTACGCATACCAAGTCGCAGCATTGTCCTCGCGCTCAACTGTGGCGCACCGCGCTCGAAGCTTTCCACTGAACAACTCACCAAGGAGCTAGGTCCGCGCTTAGTGCAGGTCGCGCGTCGCATCGCGACTTCTGCCGGCGAGTCCTGAACCTCACGATGGCACTCGATTCGGATTCCCTCACCGAGTTCCTCGGCTCGATTCGCCGGCTGGTCGACGAGCGACTGGTGCAGCTCGACCGCGAGGTCGCGGCAACGGGCTGTGTCCCGCCATGGGTGCATTCCGAGTTTTCGCGCCTGGGCTTGTTCGGTATGACGTTGCCCGAGGCATATGGCGGCCTGGGCCTTACCGTTCAGGAGGAGGTCCAGGTCCTGTTCGAACTGGCTCGCGCCGGGCTAGTCTTTCGATCACTCATCGGGATCAACAACGGCGTCGGCTCGCTGTGCATTCTGCACAGCGGTACCGAGGAGCAACGGAGCCGATATATCCCTCGCATCGCCTCCGGCGAGTTGATTGCCGCATTTGCGCTTACCGAACCCGACGCTGGATCGGATGCGGCGGCGATTCGCACCGCTGCGCGGCGGGACCACGATTGCTACGTCCTCAATGGAACCAAGCGCTACATCACCAATGCGCCATCGGCGGGCGTGTTCACCATTCTCGCCCGTACCGGGACCGTCGACGCTGGTGCAGCAGGCATCTCCGCCTTCGTTGTCGATCGCGACACGCCTGGCCTCTCCGTTGGCCCTGCCACCGCCAAGATGGGGATCGCCGGGAGCGAGATCGCCGACGTCGTGCTTGAGGATTGCCGCATTCCCGCCACCTGTCGCTTGGGAGCAGAGCATGCCGGATTCAAGGTGGCCATGCAGGCGCTTGATCGCGGGCGGATCGCCATTGCTGCGGGTTGCGTCGGCCTCGCCGAGCGCCTTATCGCCGAAGGCCTCGCCTACGCGCTAAGTCGCCGCACTTTCGGTCGCGAGATTGCGCAGCACCAGTTGATCCAAGCAATGCTAGCCGACTCCAAGGTCGAGGCCTATGCGATGCGCTGCATGGTTATGGACGCGGCGGCGGCCGCGGACGCGGGCAAGTCTGTTCGCGTCCAGGCCTCGTGCTGCAAGTTGTTCGCATCGGAAGCCGTCGGGCGAATTGCCGATCGCGTTCTGCAGCTTCACGGCGGCGCCGGCTATATGCGGGATTACGCCATCGAACACTTCTACCGGGATGTCCGCGTGCTGCGAATTTACGAGGGCACATCGCAAGTTCAGCAACTGCTGATCGCCCGGGCGATGATCGAGGCCGCGCGTGATCCGGCGGACGCTTCCACGGGTGCTGCCACGTGAACAGGCGTGTTCCGTGCGCGGAGTCGCCCGTGGTCCCGATCCGCGGTCTCGCGGACATCGAGGATCTCGAAGGCGTGCCGTTGGCCGAGCGCGTCCCAGAGCGCTCGATAAACGAGGCACTGCGCCGGAGCGCGGCTTACGCACCAGGCAAGGTAGCTATGTACTTCTTGCCCAACGGCCAAGCGAGCGACGCTCCGGTGTCGTTCACATACGCCGATCTTATCGCCGGCATCGATGCCGCCGCCGATCTGTTCCGCGAGTTAGGCGGCGAAGCACCGGTCGTCGGTCTGGCACTCCCCAATCTGCCCCAGATGGTGGTCGCTTTTCTCGCGGCCCAGGCGGTCGGGCGGGCGACCCTGATCAATCCGTTGCTTGAAGCAGCGCAAATCACGGAGATTCTACGCACCACGCGGGCAACCTTGGTGGTCGTTCCCGGCCCCGCGCTTTGGCCGGAAGTGTGGGCGAAAGTGGCCACGTTGCGGTCGGTCGTACCGGAATTGAGGCAGGTCATCGTCGTCGAGGCTGGCGCCGCATCGGGGCCAGGCATCGTACCGTTCCCTCATCTGACGACGGGTCAAAGCGAAGCCGAACCGCGGGCGCCCCTGCGGGTAGCCGAAGGACCAGGTGCCTACTTTCATACCGGCGGCACGACGGGTCGTCCGAAGATCGCCCCCATCACGGACGCGATGCAGACCTATGCCGCCTGGGTGATCCGCACGATTGCGGGACTGGATGAGCAAGCGGTTGTAATGGGTGGCATGCCACTCCACCACGCGGGCGGACTTTACATTAATACGCTGGCGCCGCTGACGGCAGGGGGCACTGTGGTGATCCTCGGACCGCATGGCTATCGCAATCGTGCCTTGTATCCAGAGTTCTGGCGACTGATAGCCCGCTTTCGCGCAACCTACTTCCTCGGAGTGCCCACCGTATATCAGGCTCTGCTGAGCACCGATTCCGCCGGTTACGATCTTTCCAGCCTACGTTATTGTTCCTGCGGCGGCGCCCCGGTCGCGCCGGATGTATTGCGTGAATTCCAGCGCCGATTCGGGGTTCCGGTGCTCGAAGGCTATGGGCTGACCGAGGGCGGCGTGACCTCCACCCGCAATCCCCGCGATGGCCTCAACAAGTTGGGATCGATTGGTATCCGCCACCCCTACCAGGAATTGCGCATCGCCAAACTGGACGGGGCAGGTGACTACCTTAGGGAGTGCGCGCCCGGCGAAGTCGGTGTGCTGGCAATACGCGGACCCAATGTATTTCCAGGTTATCTGCAACCCGAATTCAACCGCGGGTTGTGGATCGAGAACGATTGGCTCAACACCGGTGATCTGGCACGCGTGGACCCCGAAGGGTACTACTGGCTGGTCGGGCGAGCGAAGGACCTGATTATTCGCGGAGGTCATAACATCGACCCCTTGGTAATCGAAGAGGCCCTGCAGAGCCATCCTGCCGTGACCATCGCGGCAGCCGTGGGAAAGCCGGATGCCTACGCCGGTGAGGTGCCGGTGGCGTATGTGCAATTGCGGCCGGGGGCGGTGGCTACCGAGGCGACGCTGCTAGACCATGCGAGGGCGACGGTCTGCGAGCGCGCCGCGGCGCCCGTGCAGGTCTTCGTGGTGGAGTCGGTCCCGACTACCGCGGTTGGCAAGATATTCAAGCCCGAGTTGCGCTGGGACGCGACCCGACGCGCAGTCGAGGACGCCCTCATGGATGCGATCCACGGATCCGCCTCGTGGCGTGTCGAGGTCTGCAGCAGTGCCACGAACGAGTTGGTCGCGACGGTAGTGATCCGTGGCGTTCGCCCCGCCGACCGGCCGCCGATCGCCCGAGAAGTCGATGTGCGGCTGAGCCCGTTTCCAATCCGCCACCGCATTGAATTCGAGGACTGATCGATGTCGCCGAAACGTTGGCCCGAAGAAACGACCGCCTCCCGAGCGCTACATGAGCGCGCAATCCGGGTCATGCCTGGTGGCAATACCCGTGCCACGGTGTTCGCTGAGCCCTATCCTCTGTACGCCGTTGAGGCCGAGGGCGCATACGTTATCGATGCCGATGGCGTGAGCCGGCTGGATTGCGTTAACAACTACACGGCCTTGATTCATGGCCACCGTCATCCCGAGATCATGGACCGGTTAGCGTCCCAGATGCATCGCTTGGGCGCAGTCGGCATGCCCACAGAGACCGAGATCGCACTAGCCGAGCTCTTGTGCGCACGCGCGCCCGGCTTCGAGCAGATTCGCTTCATGAATTCGGGGACAGAAGCGGTCATGACCGCCATTCGCGCGGCCCGTGCCTTCACCAATCGCCCGGCCATTGCCAAGTGCGAGGGTGCATACCACGGCAGCTACGACTATGCCGAGGTGAGTCAGGAACCCACACCGTCAGAGTGGGGCGACGCTCGGCCCAACGCCATCGCCTATGTCCGTGGTACGCCGACGCGCGTCCTCGACGATGTGGTCGTCATTCCGTTTAATCACACGGAGCAGGCGCGTGCCATTCTGGAAGCCGAGGCGCCGCGCCTGGCCTGCGTGGTCGTCGACCCGCTTCCCAGTCGCGTGGGGCTCGTTCCGGCGCAGCCGGCGTTTCTCGCCATGCTGCGGGACGTGACGCAGCGACACGGCATCGTCTTAGTGTTCGACGAAGTAATCTCGTTTCGTCTGGGCCACAGTGGAGCCCAGGGCCTTTTCGGGGTGCGTCCCGATCTCACCGCGCTCGCCAAGATTATCGGAGGAGGCATGCCGGTCGGAGCGGTCGCCGGCGCGGCGAGCGTGATGCGTGTGTTTGATCCCCGTGGGGGCAAACCACCGATGCCCCATGGCGGCACCTTCAACGCCAATCCTCTGACCATGGTTGCCGGCCACGCGGCGATGTCGCTGCTAACCCGGGACGCGTATGCCCAACTCGACGTGATGGGCGATCGCCTGCGCGACGGCGCCCGCGCCGCGTTCGCACAGGCGAACATCGACGGCCAGGTCACCGGCCTTGGGTCGCTCGCGAAATTGCATCTGCGTCGGAACGAGTTGACCGACTATCGCAGCGCGCTGGCCACCCCTCGCGAGCGAGCGGCGATGGCCGCGTTGCATCGGGAAATGCTCAACCGCGGCGTGCTGATCTCGCCGTCGGGGCTGATCAACCTGTCGACCGCCATGGGTGACGCGGAACTCGATCTCTTGCTCGATTCGCTGGCTCACGGACTGCGGGCGGCGCGCGGTCTCCTCGAATGATTGCCTGTTTCATCGGAGTTTCGAAGTCCTACGGGCACGGCGCATGGGCCGTGCGGGACCTCGATCTGGAGGTTAAGCGCGGAGAATTTCTCACCCTGTTGGGTCCATCGGGATCGGGTAAGACGACGACGCTGATGATGCTGGCAGGGTTCGAGGAGCCAACCGCCGGGGTGGTGACGGTGGAAGGACGGCCAATGCGCAACTTGCCTCCGCATCGCCGGAACTTCGGGGTGGTATTCCAGAACTATGCACTGTTCCCGCATCTCACCGTACGCCAGAACGTTGCATTTCCGCTGGAAGTCCGCGGCCAGCGCGGCCACGAGGTCGCGACTAAGGTCGATCGTGTGCTGGACCTCGTGCACTTGGATGGCTACGGCGAGCGCCGCCCGGCCCAATTGTCCGGGGGCCAGCAGCAGCGGGTGGCCTTGGCCAGAGCGCTAGTGTTCGATCCCGAACTTGTACTGATGGATGAACCGCTGGCCGCGCTCGACAAGCAGTTGCGTCAGCACATGCAGTTCGAGCTCAAGGAACTGCAGCGGCGACTCGGAGTGACGGTGGTCTACGTCACGCACGACCAAGGGGAGGCGCTGACAATGTCCGATCGCGTGGCAGTGTTCAATCATGGCTGTCTAGAGCAGATTGCCGCGCCGCGCGAGATCTACGACGCACCGGCGACCCCGTTCGTCGCCCAGTTCATCGGCGAGAGCAATCGCCTGCTCGCGCGCGTGGTCGCCACTGCAAAGCTCGAGGTAAGCGCTCTCCTTGAGGACGGTAGCGCGGTGACCGGCGCTGCCGTCGCCGCGTGCACCCCAGGTACGCCGGTGCAGATCTCCATTCGTCCGGAGCGCGTCATCGTTGGTGCGGCGACCGCCTCACTGCCTAATCGGATGCAGGTGACGATTGAAAACACCATCTTCGTGGGTGATCACCAGCGGGTGCAGGTGATCACCGAAGCCGGAGCTCGAATCATTGCCAAGCTTCCCGTCACCGCGGCAGACATCCCTGCCACACCGGGTGCGAAAGTCTCCATCGGCTGGCTCGCCGCGGACTGTCGCATGTTTCCAATAGCCGTCGGCGAGCCCATAACCGGAGCGACACATGAGCAATAGAACTATTGCAGTGACACTGGCGGGCGCCGTTGCGGCATTGGTGGTGTATCAGGCCTCCGTGCTTGCTCAATCGCCGCGCCAACTGACGATCGTCTCCTGGGGCGGAAACGTCCAAGAGGCCCAGCGCAAGGCTTTTTTCGAGCCCTTCGCCAATGAGAACAATGTGCGGGTAGTAGAGGAGGAATGGCAAGGCGAACTCGCGAAGCTACGCGCCATGGTGCAAAGCGGGAACATCACATGGGACGTCGTTTCACCCTCGGTACTTGCGCTGGAAGCAGCCTGCCAGGAAGGACTGCTCGAGCGGGTTGACCCCAAGTTAGTCGACCCTGCGACCCTGGTCGATCAAGGCGTCACCCAATGTGGCATTGCCACCAATGCGTGGGCGCAGATCTTTGCCTACGATCCGACCAAGTTTCCCAAAGGTGGCCCCGAGTCCTTCGCCGATTTCTGGGATGTGAAGAAATTCCCCGGACCCCGCGCCATGCGTCGGTCACCGCGAGGCAACATGGAGATTGCACTGCTCGCCGACGGCGTAGCGCCCGCAGATCTTTACAAGGTGTTGCGAACCAAGGAAGGCGTCGATCGCGCCTTTCGCAAGTTGGACCAGATCAAGCCCGACGTAAAAGTATGGTTCGCGTCGGTCGCACAGTCGCCGCAACTCCTAGTCGATGGCGAGGTGGTGATGGCCACGGGCTTTGGCGGACGGTTTGCGGCGGCGGCCCTGTCCGGCAAGAAGCTCACCCCGGTCTGGAACGGGCAAGGCACAGGGCTGGACTACTTCGCAGTTGTCAAAGGCAGCCGCAACAAAGATCTGGCCATGAAATTCCTGGCCTTCCAAGCAACGGAAGGACCGCAATTGGCGCAGGTAAAGATTGCGCCGAATGGCCCCGTGAACCGGGCAGCTGCCGCCAAGCTGCCACCCGATCTGGCGCTACTGGTTCCAACCAACCCCAAGAACATGCGAAACATGTTCATGTGGGATAACCAGTTCTGGGCGGACTATGGTGACGAACTCAACACGCGATTCACTGCCTGGCTGAGCAAATGACACTGAGCTAGCGGGGCTACAGACGCGCTCCTTGTGGACTCCCTGACCACCGCTGCGGCAACGCCGGTCGCCCCCTCCGGGCGATCGGCGGGGTCGTTTGCTTGGCGAATGCGGTTGTTGGTCCTACCGGCTCTGTTGCTGGTGACCGTGGTCGTGCTGGCGCCGGTGGCGTTCGTCGCCTATTGGAGCTTAGCCGACCCGGAAATGAGCACCCACCTGCCGCGAACCGCGGTCGCCCTGAGGGAGTGGAATGGTCTGGAGCCAGTACCTGCTCGAGTCGTTACGATCCTGGCCGAGGAACTTTCGGCAGCGCATCAGGCGCAGACGCTAGGTCAGGTTGGACGCCGGCTCAATGTCGAGATTGGTGGCTTCCGGCCGCTGCTGCAAAAGACCGCGCGAGACCTCGGTGCCGCACCCGCGGTCTCGTCGCTGGCCGAGTTAGCGCGTATCGATTCGCGCTGGAGCGACCTTGCCTACTGGCAGGCGCTGCGGCGCGCCGCGGCCCCGGTGACCCCGGACTACTTGCTGGCAGTGTTCGACCTGAGGAGCGATGGACATGGAGGGATCGTCCAGGTGGCACCGGAGCGCGCCATCTTTCTCGACATCCTCACGCGCACCTTCGGACTGAGTCTGGCTGTGACCGTGCTGTGTGTCGTGGGCGCGTTCCCGGTGGCTTGGTGGATGGCGACCGCCACGCGACGATGGCGAGCCGTTCTCCTGGCAATCCTGTTGTTGCCCTTCTGGACGTCGGTGCTGGTCCGCACCGTGGCCTGGGTCGTGCTGCTGCAATCACAGGGGTTGGTCAACGATTTCGGGCTCTGGTCCGGACTATGGACGCAACGGGTGCAGCTTATCCACAACCGCTTCGGGGTAATGGTAGCGATGGTGCACATTCTGTTGCCTTTCGTAGTCTTTCCGTTGTACAGCGTGATGGTCGGCATTCCGGCCAATGTCCTAAAGGCAGCCCGCTCGCTCGGTGCCTCGTCGCTCCAAACCTTCGGGCGCGTCTATTTGCCGCTGGTGGCGCCTGGCCTAATTGGCGGAGCCATTCTGGCCTTCGTACTCGCGCTCGGGTTCTACGTAACTCCTGCCTTGGTCGGCGGACCAGGCGATCAGTTCGTCGCCTACTTCATCGCCTACTACGCCAACGAGGAATTGAATTGGGGAATGTCGGGTGCCCTGTCGGTCGTGCTGCTGGCTACCACCTTCGTCATCCTCATCGTCCTGCACGTCGTGGTCGGCCTCGACCGCGTACGGATACATCAATAGCCCGAAATGCGCACGCACTGGCCACGCATCCTCTGGCATCGAGCACTTGGCGTGTCCGCCGCGGTGGTGGTCATGGCATTTCTGTGCCTGCCAATTCTCGTGGTCATTCCGCTATCGTTCAATGACGAGCCCTACTTTACATTTCCGATTCACAGGTTTTCATGGCGGTGGTACGAAGCCTTTTTCGGCAGCGACAACTGGCGCCGATCCCTTTGGAACAGTATGGCCATCGCCATGGTTGCCAGTGCCCTGGCGACGGCATTGGGGGCGGCGGCGGCATTCGGTCTCGCCCGCAGTGAATTTCGCGGCCGGTCCCTAGTTCTCGCGATCCTTGGGCTGCCGATGTTGCTCCCGTCCATCGTCTTTGCGATCGGGACCTACTTCTTCTTCTCGCGGCTGGGGATGGTGAACTCGTTCCTCGGCATGGTCATCGCGCATACGGTGCTGGCCATCCCCTTCGTCGTAATCACGGTGCTCGCAACGCTTTCCCGCTTCGATTTCGGCCTGATGCGCGCCGCCGCCAGCCTCGGTGCACCCCCGCTAGTAGCGGCGCGCCGCATTCTGCTGCCCCTAATCTTTCCCGGCGTCGCTTCAGGGGCCCTGCTGGCCTTCGCCACGTCCTTCGACGAAGTGGTCGTCGCACTCTTCATCTCTGGTCCTGACTGGCGAACCCTGCCCCGACAGATGTTCAGCGGCATGCGCGAGGAATTAAGCCCGACGATCACGGCCGCGGCCACACTGCTCTTCGTGCTTTCACTGGCGGTCATTCTGGCCGCCAATCTCTTGCGGGGTCGCGCGGCACGCTTGACGCGCCAGGCCAGGCCAAATTCGGCGCCGTAACCGAATGCCGAGCCAATTTAAGGAGGGGATGCACATGGTTGAAGAGCCGCTGATGGACGGCCGGGTAATTGTCATTACCGGCGCTGCCCGCGGCATCGGTCGGGAGATCGCGCTGCTGGCGGCAAAGTATGGCGCACAGGTCGTGGTCAATGACGTGGGAGCTTCGGGAGATGGCTCTGGTGTGGATCCTGCACCGGCCGACGAGGTGGTCGCGGAGATCGAGGCGATCGGGGGCCGCGCCGTCGCGGACGTCCACGATGTCGCCTCCTGGTCCGGCGCCGCCGCCATCATCGAACGTGCGGTGGCCACTTTCGGCCACCTCGATGCAGTGGTCAACAATGCCGGCATTTTGCGTGATGCCATCTTTCACCGAATGACTGAGGCAGATTGGGACGCCGTGGTTGCGGTCAATCTCAAGGGCGCGTTCAACGTGTCCCGGGCCGCCATGCCGCATTTTCGGAAGCAAGAAGCGGGGGCCTTCGTCCACATGACATCGGCGTCGGGCTTGATCGGAAACTTCGGCCAGGTCAACTACGCCGCCGCGAAGGCCGGCATCATGGGCTTGTCTAAGGGTATCGCCCTCGATGGCGCGCGCTTCGGCGTCCGCTCGAATTGCATCATGCCCTTCGCCTGGTCTCGTCTGGTTGGGACGATTCCAGCCAACGACTCAGCGGAGGCGGCCCGGATCGAGCGGATGAAGCAAATGTCGCCCGCGCATATCGCGCCGATGGCGGTCTATCTCGCTAGCCCCGCTTCAGCCGCGGTGACCGGGCAGGTGTTCGCGGTACGCAAGAACGAAATCTTCTTGCTGTCGCAACCGCGCCCGCTGCGGTCGATTCACCGCAGCGAGGGCTGGACACCAGAGACGGTCTCCGCTCATGCCATTCCGGCCTTAAGCAACCATTTCTACCCGCTCGATCGCTCGAGCGACGTCTTCGGCTGGGATCCGGTGTGAGCGAAGTCGCGGCGTTTCAGAGCAAGGCAGGATTGAACGTGGTTGATCCCGGGCGGCTGCTGGCTCTGCGCATGGCGCCGATCGAGCAGCGCTACACTGAGCGCGACACCCTATTCTATGCGCTAAGCCTTGGCTTGGGGGCGGAACCCACGGATCCGTTTGCACTGCGATTCTGCTTCGAACGCGACCTGGAGGCCCTGCCTTGCCAGGCGCTGGTGCTGGGCAGTCCCGGGTTCTGGCTCAAGGAAGCGCACGTTGGTGTCGATTGGGTCCGTGTCCTCCATGGCGAGCAGCGATTGGAGCTGGCTCGTCCCCTTGCGGCGTCGGGCCACGTCATCTCGGAGTTCCGAGTCACGGACGTGGTGGACAAGGGGCCTTCCAAGGGGCTGTACGTCCTTTCGGAGCGCCGTCTCCATGATTTCGCCAGCGGCGACCTGCTCGCCACCTTGCATTCGATCAGCGTTTGTCGCGGTGACGGCGGAATTGGCGGGCGCAACACTTCGCTACCTCCGCCCGCGGTCGTGCCTTGTCGTGCACCGGACTTCGTCGTTGACTGCCCGACGCTGCCGCACAGTGCGTTGCTGTACCGGCTAAACGGAGATTTCAATCCCCTGCACGCTGATCCAGAGGTCGCCCATCGGGCCGGGTTCCCCCGGCCAATCCTGCACGGGTTGGCGTCGATGGGCATCGCCCAGGTCGCGTTGCTGCGCCACACCGGACGCCCCGCCGCAGCCCTCCGAAGCCTGGGCCTGCGCTTTGCGGCACCGATGTATCCGGGCGAGGTGCTCAGCATCGAGCTGTGGCACGAGGCGAATGAAATCGTGTTTCGTGGTCGGGTCGTCGCACGCGATGTGATAGTGCTCGATCACGGCCGCGCCGGCTTTATCGACACCCACACCGGGGCTGGTCATGACTGAACGTGGAATCATTGCCATCGGCGCTTACCTTCCCGCCGGGCGGCTGCCGCGCAGCAAGATCGGCGCGGCCAATCAGTGGCTGCACCCGAGCGTCTCGGCCAGCGCCACCGGGGAACGCAGCGTCGCCAATTGGGACGAGGATGTGGTCACTATGGGTGTCGCGGCGGCGAGACAGGTGTTGGGCGCTGAGTGCGTCGAGGTGCCAAAGCGGTTGTGGCTCGCCTCGACAACAGCGCCCTTCGCCGATCGCCAGAACGCCGGACTGGTCGCCGCTGCGGCGGGACTCCCGCATGCGATGACGTGCATCGACGCGGGTGCGTCGATGCGCTGCGGCACGACGGCTCTCGCCACCACCTTGACTGCCGCCAGCGACGTCGAACTCGTCGCGGCTGCGGATCGACGCATTGGCCGCCCGGGGAGCGCGATCGAGTCCGAGGCCGGCGACGGCGCTGCCGCGGTCTTGGTGGGAACGACAAATCTGCTCGCCCGGCACGCGGCGCACCAATGCCGGACGCATGATTTTGTCGATCACTTCCGATCGCATACCGCCGAGGTTGACTACGAGTGGGAGGAGCGCTGGGTGCGCGACGCTGGGCTGCTCAAGCTGATCCCGGAGGCGGTGGCCGAAATGCTGCGAGCTGCCAACTGCGGGCCCACGGATGTCGCACACATCGTGGTGCCGGTGGCTAGCCAGCGTCTTGCGGCGCAGGTCGCGCGGGCCTGTGGCATGAACGCGGACATCGCAGCCGACGTACTCGTCGATATCTGCGGACACACCGGAGTTGCGCACCCGTTGCTCCAACTCGCGGACGTACTGGCCAAGACCCAGGCCGGGGACCGGATCGTAATCGTCGGCTTTGGCCAGGGCGTCGACGCCATACTGCTCGAAGCTACGGGGCGGTCGGTGACCGGACCTACTGCCTTGGGCGTCCGCCCGCTAGCCAAGGAGACGCGCCGCGAATGGCACAGTTATATGGCTTTTCTCGCGCACCGCGGACAGCTTGAACCGGACTGGGGAATGCGCAGCGAAGCCGATTTGCGTACGTCGCTGCCGGCCCTCTGGCGCAACAGTGAAGCAACCAGTGCGCTGCAAGGCGGGCGTTGCGCTAGCTGCGGAACGGTCCAGTTTCCTCGCACGCGAATTTGTGTCAACCCGGAGTGCCACGCCGTCGATACGCAAGAAGCAATCAACCTCGCTGGCGCCAGCGGCGTCGTGATCTCGTTTACGGTCGATCACCTCGCCTTTTCCCCCGCACCGCCCGCGATCTACGGCACGATTGAACTCGCGAACGGTGCTCGCGTGTTTACCGAGTTCACCGATTGCGATGCAGAGGAGATTGCAATCGGCCGGGAGATGACGTTGGTCTTCCGCGTGAAGGACTTCGATCGACGACGAGGCTTTCGGCGCTATTTCTGGAAGGCAACGCCACGCGCGCACAACGCTTAGGGGGCCCCGTCATGGCAAGTAGCATTCGCGACAAGGTCGTCATCATTGGGATGGGATGTACGCGCTTCGGCGAGCGCTGGGATGCCGGGGCCGACGACCTGATGCTCGAGGCGTTCCTGGAGGCGAGCACGGACGCGGGAATCGGTGCCGAGCGGGTCGGGGCTGCTTGGCTCGGCTGCTCCTACGAAGAAACCAGTCTGGGCAAGTCGGCGTTGCCACTGGCCCAGGCGCTGCGCCTGCCCAATATTCCGGTGACCCGGGTGGAGAACCTGTGCGCTTCGGGGACGGAGGCGCTGCGCGGGGCCACATATGCTGTCGCCGCCGGGGCCTGCGATATCGCGCTGGCCATGGGCGTCGAGAAACTCAAGGACACCGGCTACGGCGGTCTGCCAGTTCGGACCCGAGGCACGTTCGACGATCTATGGTTTCCAAGCGTCTCTGCGCCAGGAATGTTCGCACAACTTGCGCACGCATATGCTGCGCGGCACGGCATCGACCGTGACGATTTCAAACGTGCGCTGGCCCATGTTTCGGTGAAGAGCCACGCGAATGGGGCCCGCAACCCAAAGGCGCACCTGCGGCGACCTATTACCATCGACGATGCGCTCAAGGCGCCGATCATCGCCGACCCTCTGGGTCTCTTCGATTGCTGTGGTGTCAGCGATGGCGCGGCCTGCGCCTTGGTTACTACGCCCGAAATCGCGCGCGGCCTGGGCAAGACCGATCTCGTGACCATCAAGGCCCTACAGCTTGCAGTAAGCAATGGTCGCGAGGCACAACACGGTTCCTGGGACGGATCGCACCTCGCGACGACGCGCGCCGCTGCACAGCGCGCCTATGCCGAAGCGGGAATCGCGCGACCTTTAGACGAGCTGGACCTCATTGAAGTACATGACTGCTTTTCGGTCACGGAACTAGTAACGATGGAAGATCTCGCGCTCTCTGAGGAAGGTCGTGCCGTATTTGATGTTCTGGATGGCCGCTACGATGCAGATGGCCAGTTGCCGTGCCAGATTGACGGTGGACTTAAATGCTTCGGGCACCCTATCGGCGCGTCGGGGTTGCGAATGGTCTACGAAATCTACCTACAACTATTAGGGCGAGCAGGCCCTCGCCAATTGCCGGCACCGGCACTTGGACTCTCCCACAATCTCGGTGGGGCACCGAACTCGAACGTGGCGAGTATCGCGATCCTGGGGTTAATCTAACGGGCACTGCTGTCCGGTCAAAATCCTTGAAGAACCAATTGGTTGGAATTGTCGGGCTCGGCCGGCGCAAGGGGGTCGATCC
>WBZU01000561.1_pt1 | contig 24184 bp, 27 predicted proteins | sample 5204311 | NCBI WGS metagenome assembly WBZU01 (sample SAMN12344359, study PRJNA552823) | activated sludge metagenome | biome: Activated sludge suspended growth; feature: Nitrification reactor; material: Wastewater; isolation source: activated sludge from nitrification reactor of wastewater... | reverse complement strand
GGGTTGCGCATGGAAACGGATCCGCGGACAGGGACGTTGTGGATGAGCGACACCATGTCAGTGTCCCACCTTCGAATCCCTCGTATCAAATTCGTCGGGTGTGGCTTACGGCAGAGGAAGAGGCTGGGTATTACTATGGATTTTCCAATGAAGGATTGTGGCCGCTCTGCCATATCGCACATGTTCGGCCGACATTCCGGTCATCAGACTGGAAACAGTATGTGGCCGTCAATGAACGGTTTGCCCAGGCCGTGTATGAGGAAGCGACGACCGACAATCCAGTCGTGCTCGTTCAGGACTATCATTTTGCCCTCCTTCCGAAGCTCATCCGAGACCGTTTGCCGACCGCCACGATCATCATGTTTTGGCACATTCCATGGCCGAACGCGGAAAGCTTCGGGATTTGTCCCTGGCGCGAAGAAATTCTGGAGGGGCTTTTGGGGAGCAGCATTCTCGGGTTCCACACCAGGGTGCATTGTAATAATTTCATCGATAGTGTCGATCGTACCCTTGAGGCACGGATCGATCGGAACAGCTCCACGGTGTCCTATGGTGGGAAACTGACAGCCGTCAACCCCTATCCGATCTCCATCGAGTGGCCGTTGCAATGGCTCCGCAACCAGCAACCGATCCAAGAATGCCGAGCCAAGTTGAGGGCGGCATACGGCATGCCGGAGGATCGCCTCATCGGCTTGGGGGTCGAGCGGTTGGATTACACGAAGGGGATACTTGAGCGGTTCATGGCGGTGGAACGGCTATTGGAACTCCAACCGGAATGGATCGGGAAGTTTACCTTTATCCAGATCGCCGCGCCAAGCCGCTCCGTCATTGAACAGTACCACCATTTTACCAGTCAGGTCTCTGCGTTGGCCGAGCAGATCAATAAACGCTTCGGGCATGCCGGCTATGAGCCGATCTGTCTCCGCATTCAACATCACGAGCCGGCCCAGGTCTGTGAGTGCTACCGTGGAGTGGATCTGTGCGTGGTGAGCAGTCTTCATGATGGGATGAATCTCGTCGCGAAGGAGTTTGTCGGTGCCCGGGACGATGAGCAGGGGGTGTTGATTCTCAGCCAATTCACGGGGGCAGCTCGGGAACTGACGGAAGCGCTGGTGATCAATCCCTATGACATCGATCAGTTCGCCGCAGCGCTTCATCTTGGTCTGACGATGCCGAAGGTGGAGCAACGGGCCAGGATGCAGAGCATGCGTGGGCTGATCCAAGAGTTCAATGTGTATCGGTGGGCGGGCCGGATGCTCATCGATGCGGCTCGCATGCGACAAAAAGAGCGAGTTATGAAACAGGTACGTCGACCGAGTTTACTGAGCTGATCGAAAGGTATCACAGATATCATGGATTACCTCTTGACGGAAACAGGCAAGCTGGAGTTAGCGAAACTCGTAAAAGGGAGGTCGCTGTACGCGTTTGATTTTGACGGCACCTTGGCAAAGATCGTCCGGGAGCACCATGCGGCCAAACTGTCGCGCCCCATCCGCTTCTGGCTCGAAAAACTTGCACAGGGAGCCCCCACCGCAATTATCTCGGGACGCTCCGTCGAAGATCTGCACTCACGGGTCGGGGCGATCGTGCCCCACTTGATCGGCAACCATGGTTCGGAAGGCCCTCATACGCGCCAAGAGGATCAACAACAGGTCCGCGAGACGTGTCGGGCGTGGTTGCAGTCGATCACCGAGCGGTTTCACGATGAGTTGTCACAATGTGGAGTGTCCATTGAGCATAAGTCCTATTCACTCTCCTTTCATTATCGAACCGTCGATCACCGAGATGCGGCACGGCTGCTGATCTCTCGGGTGATTGGCGAGTTGTCTCCGCCTCCTCGCATTGTTCTTGGAAAATCCGTGGTCAATGTGATGCCGCCGACGGCTTCACACAAAGGGACGGCGTTGTTGGAGTACATGCGTCGGCTTGACTGTTCCCTGGCGCTCTATGTGGGGGATGACGAAACCGATGAAGATGTCTTTGCGCTGCACGACCATCGCATCTTGACGGTGAGGGTCGGTAAGAAGAAGGGTTCGTCAGCCCGCTATTTCCTGAAAAGACAGGCAGAAATTACCGCCGTACTCCAGTTCCTGGTCGAGGGCGGTGATCGTGGTCTTCAGAGCTGGAGTGGGTGCCATGAACAGGGAGTTCCCAGTCCCATCCCCCCACTCTAAAGAAACACGTTGGCTGGATGTTGAAAGAGTTCTATGCTGTCGTGCTTGGATCGGTTCTACACGTGTGGAAGCTATCTCGTGAAGCGCCGTTCGGTTTCGAGATACAAGGTGTGAACTATGAGGGAGGACCAATCAGTTTTACTCCACCAATTGCGATCGCTCTCGACCAAGCAGCAGGTCGTACGGGGCAAAATCGTCGGTCAACACCACGCCCTGTGGCCAGGGGTCGGTTCGTCGCGTATTCAATAACGCGATCGTTTCCATCGGCAATCGCTGATTCATCGCTGTCTCGGTAATCTTCGCCAGAACAGAGTCTGCTGAGGTTTGTTCAATGAAACGGCCTCCAAAGAACACCAAGTTCTTCGCCGGGGACATGCCGGTCTTCCAGGGCCCTTCCACGGCGAAACTCTCCAGGGCTGGGAAGGCTTGCTTCATCGTCTGCACGACCGCGGATGCGCGGGCGAGGTCACCTTCTTTTCCGGACGAGGCTAGGTTGACCGCAACAATGCCGTTTTGGTTGAGGTGTGCCCGTACCAGCGAATAGAACTCCGTTGTGGTCAGATGAAATGGGATCATGTCTCGTGCGAAGGCGTCGATCCATATAAGATCATATGTCTGTTCTGTCGCGTTGAGAAAGGCTCGACCGTCTTTCACAAACATATGGTGATTGGTCGGAGCCTGATAGGCAAAATACTCTTCTGCCATACGGACGACGACCGGGTCGAACTCCACGATATCCAACTCCAATGTCGGCCACTGTTGTGCCAACCACTTGGCCAATGAACCACCGCCATGGCCGATGATGAGACCACGCTTTGGTTCGGACACCAAGGCCAATGACGCGACCATCATTTGGCTGTAGGGGAGAAAGAGAGACGCTGGTTCGACTTTCCACATGGTGGCGTGGAATGTCCTGTCCAAGACGAGATACCGAAACAGATCATCCTCACGAATACGGACCTGCTGGTAGGGACTTTCCTCTTGATGAATAGGGGCTCTGAGTCGTTGAATAGGATGGAGGGCCAACACCCCCAGTAGCCCGATGCATCCAACCGCGATCAGCGGGACGAAGGGGCGAGCGGGTGTTCCTCTCATCAGCCACAGGGCCCCAAGCCCGACCTGGATGCCACCCAACCAGGCAAGGAGCGATTGGCTCCCAAGCCATGATAACAGGAAGAAGGCGGTTCCCCAGGTGCCGGCCAGACTGCCCACGGTCGAGAGGGCGATCATACGGCCTGTCTGTCGCCCGAGGTGATCCATGTCGGCCACGGCTAGTCGTAACATGGCCGGTAAGACACCACTGAGGCCGAATGCGGGTGGAGCAAGAAGGACGGTAGCGGCGAGACAGGGGCCCCAGCGGGGGTCCTGCACGAGCTTCTCGATCTCAAATAGAATAGGCTGGTTCGTCCATGCGACGAGAAACGTCCACCCTCCGGAAAACAGCAATAGGGCCGCCAGGACTCGTCCGCTGGGATACCGATCGGAGACCCATCCACCGAACGCATAGCCGCTGCTCATCGCGGCGAGAATCACGCCGATCAATGCGCCCCACACGAACAATGAACTGCCGAACACAGGGGCCAACAGCCGACTTCCCAAAATTTCCAAGGCCATGACGACTGCCCCGGTCACGAGAGCCGTGCCAAGTAAAAACCAGCGTGGAATTCGAGTGGAGTGAAGCGTCATCGGATTTGGATGGGAGTCTGGGAACCCTTCTCCTTCATTAAGTCCTGAGCGGCGTCGGATTGTACTCAACGTATTTTGTGAGAGTCAACGAAGGTCGACGGGCAATTAGTTGCGAGCCGATCATGGAATTCATTGCCCGAGGCGGTTCAGGTTGTTATACTTTTGAACAAATTCCTTAAGGTGAAGGAGGATTGGGCATGCATATCAGTGTGATCGGAACCGGCTACGTTGGACTGGTGACAGGGGCCTGTTTTGCTGAGTTTGGAGTGAATGTCACCTGTATGGATAACGACAGCCGAAGGATCGAGAAGCTCAAAAATGGAGAAATCCCGTTTTTTGAGCCAGGGGTGGCGGAACTTGTGGCGAAGGGGAGCAAGGAAGGCCGGTTAAGTTTCACGACGGATATTGCTCAGGCAGTGGACAAGGCGCTGGCGATTTTCATCGCCGTCGGTACTCCACCAAGCCCGGATGGCAGTGCCGATTTGTCGTTTGTCAAAGAAGTGGGGAGAGGCATTGCTCTCCATATGAACAGTTACAAAGTGATCGTCACCAAGTCAACGGTGCCGGTTGGAACCGGTGAAGCGATTCGTGAAGTGGTTAAAAAAACCCAGAAAACGCCGATCCGGTTCGATATGGTCTCGAATCCTGAATTTCTTCGAGAGGGATCGGCCATTGAGGATTTCATGCGGCCGAATCGCGTGGTGATCGGTGCAGACAGTGATCAAGCGGTTGCTATCATGAAGGATCTCTATCGTCCGCTCTACCTGATTGAAACCCCGATCGTCGTGACCGATGTGCCGACGGCCGAACTGATCAAGTATGCGTCCAATGCGTTCCTGGCGACGAAGATTTCGTTCATCAACGAGATCGCCAATCTGTGCGAGCGAGTCGGGGCCAATGTGCAATTGGTATCGAAGGGGATGGGATTGGACCATCGAATCGGGTCCAAGTTCCTTCATGCGGGCCCAGGATTCGGCGGGTCGTGCTTCCCCAAGGATCTCGCGGCGCTCATTCAGACTGGGGAGCGCAACGGCTATCCCATGCAGATTGCTTCAGCGGCGTCGCGTGTCAACGATGTCCAACGTGGGAAAATGATTGATAAGATCCGGGACGCTGTCGGTGGACTCAAAGGAAAAACCTTGGCATTCCTTGGCCTGTCGTTTAAGCCCAACACGAATGATCTCAGGGAAGCTCCGGCGCTGGCGATCGGGCAAGAACTGTTGGCAGAGGGCGCGACCATTCGCGCGTATGATCCAGAAGCGCTGACGGAAGCCTGTCAGATGATGCCTAAGCTTCAGCCTTGCCAAGATGCCTACCATGCGGCTGAAGGTGCGGATGCCTTGGTGATCATGACTGAGTGGAACATCTTCAGAAATCTCGACTTTGAGAAGCTGAAGTCTACCATGCGTGCGCCGCTCCTGATCGATCTTAGGAATGTCTATGATCCTGAACGAGTCACTGCAGCGGGCTTTAAGCACGTGTCAGTGGGACGGTCGGCTTACAGCCCCAAGGGGTAGGAGCTGAACAGATTGAAGTGTTTTGCCTCTAGACCGGCTCAGGGCAGGCCCATCGACTGGCCTGCTCTGAGCGTGCCAAAGCGCTCAGAGCGATCAGTCTATCGATTATAACGGCACTACGTCAGCCGCGGCAATTCAGCTTTGGGAGCTGCTTCCTGTGTTTTTGGTTTATAGCCCATTCGATCCAGCACTTTCATAATCCTTGTCTTCAGTCGATCATCGGCATCGGCTAACGCGGTGGCCAGCGGTTCCACCGCTGGCTTGCCGATCTTCCGGAGAATTTCAGTCGCCGATTGGCGGATCTCGTCTTCTTCCGATACGAGGAGTGGAATCAGTAAGGAAACGGAAGGCCCTCCGAGCTTGATGAGTGAATCGTAGGCGCGTTGGCGGACATCACCGACTTCGTCGGTCAATGCCGCAACGAGCGGCTCAACCGCGCGTGGATCTTTTAGCTCACCCAGCACTTCTGCCGCGTATTTCCGATTCAACCAGTGCGAATCTTTCATGTCGAGCAACATGGCATCGACTCGTGCGGTATTCGGATCTTTGGGACGGATCTTGAGGCTCTTTGCGACCCGCTTGCCGCCTTCCTCCACGACACGGATGGTGGCGCCGTCCCCAGCCTTGATTTTTTTAAGATCCTCTAGTGCTTCTTCCGCCACCTCCAACAAGACCGTCTTGCCGTCGTAGGCCAGTAGTTCGACCTCCAGCTGCCGGCTCTCTGGATTAACTGCGACAACTCGTTCTGTGACGAGGTTAAAGCCGTCTTTTTTCTCGCCGCCCTTCGGCGCTATCTGAATCAACTTTGGTGCATCATCTGCCATAGGAATCTATCCTCTGTGGTATGAAGTAAAAAGGTTTACTGTTCTGGATTCCAACCGAGGCTCGCCAACACGGCCTCGACGGTTTCCTGGACCATGGTATTTTCGTCCTCACGTAACGGCAACAGGGGTTGAATGGCTTCCTGTGCGCCGAGACGAGCCAGTGACTCGGCTGCATTGCGCCGGACGAGCCAATCTTCGTCGCCCAGCGATTCAATCAAGGGCCCGATGCCTCGGCGATCACCGATTTTGCCCAGTGCCTCTGCCGCATGACGGCGAACCATCCAATTAGGCCCAAGCAGTCCGTCGATCAGGGCTTCAACCGCTCGCACGTCGCCGACCTTCTTGAGCACGCGGGCGGCATCCTCTCGGAGAGTGCTGTCCATGAGGGCTTCAATCAATCCAGGGACGGCTCCTGAATCGCCGATCCGCTCAAGTGCCCATACTGCGGCTGTCCGTACCGCTCCGTCACGGTCCTTGATGGCTTTCACCAACGGTTCAACCGCACGTCGGTCTCGCAATTTTCCGAGTGCGGATGCCGCCTGTTCACGGATCGCCCAGGAGCTGTCTTGAAGCGCCTCGATCATCGGTTCAACAACCGAGAGACCCATTCGCACAACGGCGCTGGTCGCAGCCTCTCGAATGACTACGTCCTCATCAGCCATCAACTCAATCAGCCGAGGCAATGCGTCCTGGCCGGTTTGGCCGAGGCTTGCGATCGCGTGATCGCGGAGGGCTTCGTTTTCGTCGTAGAGCGCATGAATCAATTGCTCGATGCGATCAGATGCGGGTTGCTCAGTCATGCTCGTGGTCCTCTTCTCGGGTCTGACTTTCCATGGCCATGATGGCCTCAAGCTTATCAGCGATCAGGCCGGCATTATACGAGACCAGGCCGTCACGATCTGTCCGAAGTTGGTCAAAGGTATCTTTGTACGGACGCAAAACTTCCACATCCTTGATCTTGGCCAAGGCTTCCATCGCATAGACCCGGAGCGGTCGGATGGGAATGGCATTGAGGTAGAGCTGGGTCGGACGTGAGTCGCCGATCAACCCCAACGCTTTGATCGCCAGCTCCTTCACTCCGGTATCCTTGTCTTGTTCAAGTCGTTTCATCAGTGGGATGACGGCCCGGACATCGCCGATTTTTCCAAGAAGGTCGGCTGCCGCTTCGCGCACGAGCCAATCTTCATCTTCGAGATATTCGAGAAGGATTTCCACACTCGGTCGTCCAATCCCCAGGAGGTCGATGACGGTCGCCATCCGCGCCTCTTCCCGCTCACTGGCCCCTTCAACGTCGCGCAGTGCATTGAATGTTGTATCGATCCGTTCTCGAATGGCACTCAGCTTTTTTAATGTGCCGACGGCGATTTCTTGAACAGCCGGCTGTCCCATCGCATCGATGAAGGCGTCGATAGAACGAGGGTCTAGCAATTGATCGAGCATCAGTGCCGCAGCAATCTGTGCTTCAGCATTAGGATGTTTGAGTAGATCGCACAAGGGAAGCACAGCGGTGGGAATGGCGCCGATCAGGTGCGTGAGAACCTGCCTTGTCGGTCCTTCCGCTGTGTGTGGTAACAAAGAGACCAACGCTCCTGCAGTATCCACATCGAGCACACCTGCCATCTGTTCAAGGGCTGTCGCTGCAGCCTTGCGGGCATCGTCCTCATCGAGTTCGAGCAGTTTGACAAGGGCGACTCCGGCCCGTGGGTCCTTGATGCGAGCCAACATTGCCGCCGCTTCCTTCTTCAGCTCGGTAGAACCGGTTCGTAGGGCATCCATCAGCGCCTGGACTGATCGTGGTCCACCGGCCACACAGGCTGCCGTCGCCCGCATGCGGCGCCAATCTTCTTCGTGCGTGAGTTCGGAGACCAGGGTCTCAATGGTTTCTTTTGACATGGTGTTCAGAGGCGGCTGATGGAGATCTGCCGTGGTCTCCATCCCACGAGGGTCAAGGTCTCGCGAACATGGAACCGGAGGTTGTCGTCCAGCGAATCAGTTAACAGCGGAATGAGAACAGGAACGACCTTCGATCCGAATTTGGCCAATGAGGCGGCTGCCTCTGCGCGGGTATGGGTCGGGCTCAGCGCCGCGACGAGCGAAGGAATCGCCCGGTCGTCACCGATCAGCCCCAATGCTCGTACGGCGGCCCCTTGCGTGATGAGCTCCTCATTCCACTGATCCCCACAGCCGACCGCTGTTCTGGTCGCTTCCGGAGGGGCGCCGCCTGTGACGACATCGATTAGGACGGGCACGGCGCTGGGATTGCCGATACGCCCGAGTGCCTCGACCGCTACGGTCCGTAATCCCGGTTCACGCATGGCTACGCATAAATGATCGACGGCTTCAGCATCGCCGATTTCGCCCAACGCCCGCACGGCATCTTCGCGAACGGCGGAATCAGCATCGTTGAACAAGGCCGAGAGCAGCGGTTCCACTGCACGAGGGGATCGAGTCTTCCCGAGCGATTCCACTGCATGCAGGCGAACCAGCCAGTCTTCATGTTTCAACGCATGCACTAAACATGGAATGGCGGTGTCACCGATGGCTGCCAGGGCTGTGGCTGCTTCCTCGCGAACCGCCTTGACCTTATCCTGCAACAGCGGGATCAGGGCGTCGACGGTATCTGCGTTTTTCACGCGGCCCAAGGCTTGAGCCGCGTGCATCTTGACGATCCAGTCGCTGCTCCTCAGTGCCAACATGAGTTGAGTGAGCACTCGCTCATCCGCGGTGGTCGCCAGGATAGACGAGGCTGCCTCTTGAACCGCCAAACTGCTTTCAGTCAGGCAGGATCCGAGCGCTTCTACTGCCGGAGTTCCGATAGCACGCAACGCTTCCACTGCCGCCTCACGCACGGAACGGTCCTCGTCCCGAAGAAGGGGCACGAGGGGAGCCACCGCGCGCGGATCTTTAAGCTGACCAAGCAGACGTGCCGCCTCCTCACGGATCGCCCAATCCTCATCCTTGAGTGCTGCGATCTGTTCTGCCCCCCTGTCGACCATGTTGCTCCCTACCGGAATGTTGAAGCCGTCCGCAAGATTCCTTCTCGCGTCGCTCGGAAGCCTCAACATACGGACTTAAGTATGCGGCGCCTCGTCATTGGTGGCGGTCTTGCTGTCCGGTCTTTTGAACATTCCTGTGGGATAGTGACATGCTACGTACGATGGTACAGCAACCTGCTCAGTGACCGTGCTGCGAAGGAATGCGGCGTCCGCCGGATTGAATCAGACCGTGTCGCCGGAGGGCCCAAACCGTCCGGTCTGTCCCAATGGCCGATCGATGCGCAAGTTGTCGGCTTGGCTGGAACTGATCTCGACCTCCTCGTCGGGAGGGGTCCATCCAAGCGTTTCCAACGTTTCGAGCGTAATCTGCTTAAGAGCATCTTTGGCCGTCAGGCGAACCGAGGCGTACGAGAGCACCCGTTCCTTTTCCGCTTCAACTTCCGAGGCTTTGGGGTCGTAGAGAAAGGCAATAAGGGGTTCGATCGCCGCATCGCCGATGACGGTCAGGGCTGCCGCGGCTTTTTCACGTAAGACCCCGTCTTTCAACAGCATGATCAGATCAGGAATCACGCGTGGATCGCGAAACTGGCCCAGCGCGGTCGCCGCCGCTTCTTTGATGAACGCATCCTCGCTGACGATACATCCTGGTGTCGGCGAACCCTCCTGCTTGATCCCTTTACCCTTCAAAGCGTCCAGTACGGCGGGGAGTGCACGCGGGTCGCCGATCATGCCGAGTGAGGCGATAGCATGGCGCTTCACGGCACCGTCTTTCATGGCCTCGATCAGCGCATCGATTGCTCGTGGGTCGCCGATCATGCCGAGCGCGATCGTCGCATCTTCACGAACGGCCCGATCCTGGTCTTTCAATGTGGTGATGAGGGCTTCTACCACCTTGGCATCACGGACCCAGGTTCGGCCGATTTGATAGTCCGTCGTCATCCCACCCAACGCCCGGGCAGCGTGACAGCGGACCACGAAATCCTTGTCGCTGAGGCTCTCAATCAGCGGATCGACCGATGGTTGTCCGATGTACATCAGCGCGGTTCCTGCGGTTTCCCTGACGATTTTTGAAGAGTCCCGGAACAATTTGATCAATGTTGGAACGGCCGTCGGATCTGCGATTCGGCCAAGTGCCTCTGCCACGGCACTTTTGACGGCTCCGTCTCGGTCACGACAAGAAACCATCAGCGCTTCGACGGCACGAGGATCTTTTATCTTGCCGGAAACTTTGGCGGCATGTTCTCGGACGCGCCAACGCTCGTCCTTCAACGCTGTTATTACGCGATCGATGGCAGGTGAGCCTACCTTGGCCATGGCCTCGACTGCCTGGTCTCGAACCTCCATGATCGGGTCATTGAACAAACCGATCAGGGCTTCAATCGCCTTGGGGCCGCCGATTTTTGAGACGCCACAGCCCGCATAGGCCCGAACCGACCAATAGTCGTCGCTGCAGGCAACGAGTAACGCCTCGAGGGTTGACGGATCACCCAGATCGGCGAGGGCTTTCGCCGCCTCCTCACGAGTAGCGTCGTCCACGTCCTCAAGTGCGTCTAATAGGTTGTCGAGTGCGTTAGCCATTGTTTGGTTTCTGGTTGTAGTAAGGGTCAGGCTGTCCACCATGGGGGTAGGTGCGTTTGCACAGCACAACCAAGGTTTGGGTTCCACGACCTTGCACGCATTGGTCCAAGGCCGGTGAAAAATCGATGGTGCCGTTCAGGCCGACGGTAAAGGGAAAATCGAAGGTGAAACTGATGAATTTGTACTTGCCGGGTCGGAGTGAGAGGTCACGACGCTCAGATGTCTTAGGGGCATCAAGGGACTCCGGATCGGAATTCCAGATCGAGGGCGTCACGCCGGGTATCTGCCACCATGACATGGGGACTAACTTAGTCGCATCAATGGTGATCTGGTGTTCATGAAGATGGGCAGCCGGACGGTCTCCGGCAAGGCTCTCTTGAAAAAACATGACAGTCAGCAGGCCAATGGCGGCGATGCAGGGGAGGAAGAGCCGGTATGTTATTTCTGTCTTGGAGCGCATGGTGGTTAGCGTTTCTTAGCACGGGGTACAGCACGGGCGGCTGTGTCGTTCTGGAAAATCTCTTCGATCACCTTACTGTCCCATTCCGTGTGGGTCTCCATCTTGAGCATTCGCATGACCGTCGCTCCGGTATCGATGATGGACACTGGTTGACGGATGACCTGGCCACGCGCGATACCTGCTCCGGAAACGATCCAAGGAACAGCCGGCGCCTCAGCTTGTGTCGTTTCCCCACCGGCGTCATTCCCCTTGGTGCTGAGCGTTGTCACGAGGATGGCTGTTCGGTCTAAGAGATTGTAGTGATTGAAGAGGTCCAGGACGGATTTCATCGCGGTATCAACCGTCTGGAGGGCCTGCTGGTACTCTTTTGAGTTCCAACCGTGAAGTACTCCGGCCCGCCCCGCTTCTGGAAGATGTACTACTAACAGATGTGGGAGGGCATGGACTGCATGGCCGTACCCATGACCGCTCGAGGCCTTCTGGAAATACTGTTGAATGTAAGCGACGAGCTTCTGTGCGCCGCACTCGGGCCGCAATGCCCCGCAGAGTTGATAGTCGGTGTAGGGTGCAGGCTTCGCGAGTTGATAGAGGGCCTCGTCCATAAAAAAGACGGCACTGTCTCGGCCTCCGGCGACATCCAAATAGTCGAAGAGGCTAGGGGCGCGTGGATAGCCCCGGCTGAACTCAAACGAATTCCAGGTAATCCCATGTTTCTCAACCGGTAGGCCGGTGACGAGCGACGCCATCATGGGAAGCCGCAAGGCCGGCTGAACCGTGTTGGCCGACCATGTCACAGACCCTTCTTTGACGAGCTTGCTGAGAACCGGCATGGCGCCGCTCTTGAGCGAGTCCTGGCTGAATCCTTCAAGGACGAACAGGATGACATGCTCTGTTACGGAGTTGAGCGGAGCGGCTGCTTCGCCGGCGGGAGGCGTCGCATAAACGGGTGTGGAGGCTCCGATAGCAAGCCAGCAGGCGAGAAGAGCTCCCAGCCTTGTGCATATGCGCGAAGAACGATGCGTCATGACGTGACGATGATCCGCTTGTTTCATAGACTAAAGGAGTACCCTAACATGCAAATTTTCCGGAAGGCAAGGTGGGGACGGCACCCGCCGAATGCTGGCAGAACCGTTGTCTCGGTGTTAAGCTGATCCCACCAGTCGTTCCATCTGCCGCTTACAGGCGAGAGGGTATGCGATGTCCGGTCGATTCCAGCAACCGTCATTGCCCCGCTATGTGGCTGTGTACAAGACCTGTCTTCTGGTTTCGTTCCTGCACATCATCGCTGCCGATTTCTCTATCCTACCTCCTGCATTTGCAGAACCTCGAGTCGTGAATGCCCAAGGCGAGCATCGCATGGGCAACCGCGATACTCGTGAGGATGCGATCCGGCTCGCGACGGAGGCGGCGAAGCGGAATGCCTTGGAACAGGTCGCCACGTATCTGGAAAGTGTGACGATCGTGAATAGCATGGATGTGACCAAAGACGAGATTCGCACGTATACCGCCGGCTTGGTGCTGGTGCTCAATCAACAGATCTCCACGACTCTCGACGGCGATGTGGTGGTCATCAAGGCGGACCTTCTGACGCAGATGGATACGGAGGAGGTCGCACGCGCGATTACGGCGCTCCGAGAAAACGAAGATGCCCGTGTGCAGTTAGCCGAGCTGAAGCAAGAAAATGAACAGCTGCAAGAGGAACTTCAGGCAGCCAATCAGGCGCTGGGGAGTGCGTCCACACCGGATCAAGTGCAGCAGGCTGCGCTCAGGCGGAAAGAAATTCTGAACCGTGTGCAATCGAATGCGATGGTGTCGCAGGCTTGGACTAATTGGGTGCTCGTCTCGCCGATGGGAGTCCCGCAAGGTTTCTTGAACAGTGCGAGCGGCCTCTTTCCGGCCAATCCACATATCGCTATTGCCCAACAGATCATCGCCTATCGGCAACCCTATACAGCACCCGCTCCCCCGCGACCAGGGAGTTACCCAGGTCGGATGCCGAGCCATGAGCTTGTCCCACCTCCAGGCGGATCCGCAGGGGCTCGCCCGCTCAATGAGTCCATTTATCGGACACCTCGTGGGGTGCTTCAGGGAGATCGTCAATCAATGGGTCAACCGGGACAGGGGTTTGGCGGAGCGAGGCGAGTGCCTCAGGGGCCGTCTGGATTACAACAATCAGGCTCGCCTCATCGGGGAGCTCCGTCTTTCGGAGTGCCGGGCGGAGGTCGCTAGGGTTGACATGTTGAAGAAAAGCTTGGGACTTATTGCAGTCACGGTGAGTCTCTGGCTAGGTTGGGGACTTGTTTCTGATACGGCGCCAGCCTCTGAAGTTGGCTACTCTGCGGATCAGTACTGGATCGGTAAAGGACAGGGCGATCTGGCCAAAGGGAGAGCGATCTGTCTGCGCGTGTCGGAGCTGTCGGCTCGGACGGATCTGGCCAAGCAGATTCGTGTGTTGGTCAAAGAACATCTTATCGACCGTGTCCGTGAACGGTCTGGGCGTGAGACCGAGCAGGATATTGAACTGACTCGCGAAGAAATCGTTCAAGAGTATTTACAGGATGTGAAGATTGTCGACCGACGGATTGATGAGGAGAATAAGATTTGTACGGCCACTGCTGTGATGTTGAAACGTCAAGTACTGCCGAAGCTCCCTGGCCCAACGCCAAGCCCCTCTGATCCCCATCAGTAACGTATTGCCATCATATAGGTTGAGTTGCAGTCCTGCATCCAGATCGGATATGTAACCTATCATGCCGACTGAAAATAATTTTCAACACGATGAGCTGTCACGGAAGAACCCTGGTCAGCGTTTGCGTGTCGCCGATCTGACGGACGTCGTTCCTCCGGATTCTCCCCGATGGGGCGAGGCGATGGCACAGCATGGGACGAACCTGTCTCAAGCCGGTGTCGCAAGCGTGGTTTTTCTCCATGGCTCGATCCATGGGACCGATCTTTTTGGCATGCAGCGGTTGGATGAGGCCGGTGGATTGAAGCGGGGCTATTCACGAGGTGTGTCGGGGGTCGATGCCGTACTCGCGGCGATGCGCGAGGAAAGCAACGGGATTCCCCTCCTGCCGGGAGGACTCAAGCCACCGTTGGTCAACGATGATGCTACGAAAACCCTTCTGGATGAGCAGATCGGTGACGCGGGGAACTTCACTGAGGCCTACGTTCAATCATTCAAGAACGCCATCAACAAGAATCTGTCTCAGCCCATCTCATGCCACAGGCTGCTTTGGTCATGCGAACACCACCATCTGGGGCGGGCTCTCGGCGCTGTGTCCCTGCTCGCAGAACTCCAGAATCTCTGTAAACAGCAACGGTTGGGAAAAGGGCATCGAATTCTTGTCCAAGCGCATGGACAAGCGGGACTGGTTCTGGCGCTTGTGTCGAATCTCCTTTGTCCAAGCCCGATCACGGGACGACCCAAACTGCTCAGTATTCTGGGCAGCTATGCGCAGCAGACAAACCAGCCGGCACTCGTCGAGACGATGACACGTATCGAATCTCTACTCGCGACAATGGCACTCCTCAATGGTGCCGCACTCGACATCGTCACCTTTGGCACACCGGTCCGCTACGGATGGGATACCTCTGGGATTGGGAAGCTCCTACACATCGTCAATCACCGCAATTTGCGGACGGATGGGAAAAATTGGCTGGCCAAGATGGAACTGCCTCAAGTCACCATGGAGATGCCTATTGCCTGGGGTGGGGACTACGTTCAAGAATTGGCAGTGGCCGGCAGTGATGCTGTGGCAACAACGGAACCAGCTAAGGCTGTGAACAAAATGGTCTGGGAGATAGTGGAGCCTTATGATGGATTTGAACGGTGGCTGGAATGTGCGAGGCGGGCCGTGCGGTTTCCCAGCGAAGGCCGCTGTCTGCTCGTCGATTACAAAGACAGCACCGGTTCAACGAATCCGCGTGACCATTACTTTGGTCACGCGGTGTATACACGTCGGCACGCGTTACTCTTCAACACGGCACAGATTGATCAGGCTTTCTACAACTCTTAACGGTCTTCCGTGGTGCTGACAGCGCCTACGGGTTCGCTGCCCGTCGGCGCATTGTGCGAATCGAGATTGAACGCTGCCGGCAAGACTTCCTCAATCCGTTCCGCCAGGATGAAGGTCAGTTCGTCGCGTACTTCCTGCGGAACATCTTTCAGATCTTTCTCATTGGCCTTCGGCAGAATGATCCGCTTGATTCCGGCGCGATGGGCCGCCAGAACCTTTTCCTTAATTCCACCCACGGGTAAGACGAGGCCACTTAGGCTAATTTCTCCCGTCATCGCCGTGTCGCTTCGTACGGCTCTGTTCTCATAAGCGGAAGCCAAGGCGGTAGCCATGGTGATGCCAGCCGACGGACCGTCTTTTGGAATAGCCCCAGATGGGACATGGATGTGGACTCCGTTTCGCTTGAAGCGTGAGATATCCAACCCCATACTTTCAGCATGCGACCAGAGATAGCTTCTTGCCGCACGTGCCGACTCCTGCATCACGTCGCCTAGTTGCCCCGTCAAGGTCAACTCGTGGCCACCAGGAAGTAAGGTGGTTTCAATATAGAGTACATCGCCGCCGGTCGGCGTCCAGGCGAGACCTGTCGCGACGCCGGGAGGCAAATGTTTCCTTGCTTCTTCGGGCATAAACCGCTCGGATCCCAACCACTCGCTAAGCATGTCGGCCTGTATAGCGACGGGTTGGCGATTCTGGCCGTTCGGCAGATCAGCGAAGGTCAGGGCGACTTTTCTGGTCAACCGTCCCAGCATCTGTTCGAGTTGTCGTACGCCGGCTTCCCGTGTGTAGCGCGAGATCACAAGATTCAGCACGTCATCTGTGAGTACCGTCTGGCTTTCCTGAATGCCGGCTTCCGTTAGTCGCCTGGGCCAGAGATAACGACGGGCGATTTCGGCTTTCTCGCGCTCGCTATACCCCTGAAGGCGAATCACTTCCATCCGATCCAATAGGGGTTGGCTGATGGTATCGAGCGTGTTCGCCGTAGTGATGAAAAATACCTTTGAGAGATCGAAGGGAAGATCCAAATAGTGATCGCGGAACGTATGATTTTGTGCTGGGTCCAGAACCTCGAGTAGCGCAGCTGCGGGGTCGCCTCGGAAATCGCGTCCCATCTTGTCGACCTCATCGAGCATCAAGACAGGGTTGTTGACCCCTGCCCGACGGATAGCCTGAATGATACGGCCGGGGAGCGAGCCGACATAGGTGCGGCGGTGGCCTCGCAATTCAGCCTCGTCATGGACGCCGCCCAAACTGAATCGCTCGAAGGTTCGGCTCATGGCCCTGGCAATCGATTGACCGAGGCTGGTCTTGCCGACACCAGGTGGTCCGACGAGACAGAGAATCGGGGCCTTGGCCTTTGGGTTGAGCTTCAAAACCGCCAAATGTTCGACGATCCGTTCCTTAACTTCCTTGATGCCGTAGTGATCTTCCTCCAGCACTTCACGGACCGTAGAGAGATCAAGGTGCCCCTCAGAAGCTTTTCTCCAGGGGAGTTCGAGGACCAGCTCAAGGTAAGTCCGAAGGACCTGGTGATCCGGTGAGGTTGGTGGTACTTTGCCTAATCGGGTGACTTCTCGCTCGACTTCTTTGCGGATATGATCAGGGAGATCCGCTTCCGCGATTTGGCGCTTGAGGCGAGTCACTTCATTCTCATCACTCTCGCCTTCACCGAGTTCCTCCTGGATGGCCTTCAATTGTTCTCGCAAGACGTACTCGCGCTGGGTTTTCCCGATTTTTGTCTGTGCATCTCGGGTGATTTTTTCCCGAAGTTGCAAGATTTGGATTTCTTTCGACAGAGCGGCATAGAGAGTGCGGAGGAGGTCGAGAGTCGATGCAGACTCAAGCAAACGCTGTTCCTCCACTACATTGAGATTCACCAGAGAGGCGATACGATAGGCCAGCGCGACAGAGTCATTTTCATTGCTCAATATCGTCCCGACTTCTTGAATGGCAGGAGCTTGGATCAGTCTGGGCAACTCGGACACAAGCTCTTGAATGGCCCGGTGAAGGGCTTGCACCTCCGCTCCCTCGTCCGACGGACGCTCAAGAGTCCGAACGCGTACGGTGGAGTAAGAAGCTGATGGTTCCTCTTTTAAGAGGACGACGCGATCCAGGCCTTGAACGAGGGCGTGGATCGTTCCCTCTGAGGCTTGACCGATTTGTTTGATGGTGGCTTTTGTCCCGATGGAGTACAGATCAGCCAACCCGGGCTCTTCGGTCTGAGGATCTCGTTGCGCCACGACGACGATCGTCTTTTCCTCCGTCTTCATCGCGGCATTGACAGCGGCGACGGATCGTTCACGACCAATCGTCAGCGGCATCATGATTCCTGGGAACAAAACCGTGCGCTTGACGGGGAGTATCGGTAGTACCGATAAGACACTCTCATCCATAGGTAACCATCCTTGCTGAACGTTCATGGCATTATAACAACCTAATAGGTTGCTCTGTATAGAAGTCAAGGGGATGGAAGTAGTGCACGTCGATAACTTGTTGAAAGCTAACCGCTTTGCCGTACTTCTTAAGTAGGAGACTGAATGGCATCGGCTCAGATCTACGCCATGCGGGGTGTTTGTCCTTTAGAACAATGGGCAGTCGTCGGTGTGATGGAGGTGCGGTACCGACGTGCAAAGCCTGAGCGATTGTGTTATCCATGCACTATCAGTGCAGTCGGGTTGTTAGCGATTCGTTCTTGGCAGATATAGTTTGGGGGCCCATCGGCCATGAACTATTGCAGTCATTGTGGCGCGACCGTTACACACAAAGTTCCACTGGGTGATAATCTTCCCAGGCATGTGTGTAACGAGTGTGAGCACATTCATTATCATAACCCCAAGATTGTCGCGGGCTGTATTCCAGAATGGGACGGCCAAGTCCTCCTCTGCCGCCGTGCGATTGAGCCACGTCTTGGACTCTGGACGTTCCCTGCGGGATTTATGGAGTTGGGCGAAAGTACTGAACAGGCGGCCGTGCGTGAGACGATGGAGGAGGCGCAGGCTGATGTCACGATTACCGGACTCTACGCCGTGCTCAGTCTACCTCATATCGGACAGGTCTATCTCGTGTTTCGGGGACGGATGAAGGCACCAACTTTCATGGCGGGACCTGAAAGCTTGGATGTCAGGCTCTTCTCACACTCCACCATCCCTTGGGAGACCATGGCTTTCCCGGTGGTCGGCGAAGCTCTGAGGCGCTATGTTGCCGATGCGAAGAACGGGGAGTTCCCAGTCTACCTCGCCAGCCTGCCGGATCAACCTGCGTTTTAGTAAGCCGCGAAAAATCTCTTGGATGTTCTGTTCCCTGGTGTGGCGCGGTCCTATGCCTATTTCGCGGTATCCCTATTCCAGTAGGTACTCCAACCATTCCGGCTCTTTTTTTCGATCGGCCCGTAACTCCACACCAAACCATCGCCCGTTTACCCAAGAGACGGTAGCCTGGGGAATGCAGAGCGGACTCTCCTGATCCGGCAGTTCTAGGAACAGGCCAAGCTCCATGCCGACCTTGACCTGTTGATTTCCTTGGATCCGGAATCCATATCGGCTCAGGTCGGTGATGGTGCCGTGGCCGATGATGATGTCAGCTCCTTCGGAGCCGGAGTATCGTACTTTAAACGTTCCTCCTATGCGAGGCTCTCGTCGGCGGTCGGAGTCGAGACGAACGGCTTCTTGCTTGGCTTTTGCTGAGGACTTCCACCACTTCACGGCTCTCTCCCAGCCTAAGTTACATTAATGATTCGGCAATCTGCTGACACAACTTGAGAGAAATGAGGAGGAATTGATTCACACTTCTTCATCAGGAATGGGGTAGGCCAACTTCATTGTGTCTAAGGCGAAGCCCAACTCCTTCACCAGTAGGTCTTCGTTGATAAGAATCTCGCAGGAACACCAGTGCGGAGACGATGTCCGCGAGGAGCGTGTCAGAGAGAAACAGTCACTTCTTTGGTAGCTCGCCTTTCGGTACGATCAGGGCCTGTCCTGCTGTGAAGGAGAGCTGTTCCACCATTTGTTTGAGGCGTCCTTGGTCTGAGGCGTCAATGGTTACAAATTCGACGCCAATACCTTGAGACCCGGACCATCGAACCGTTCCCTTGCTGATATGGATTGGGGTGGCATCTGCTTCCATCTGGATGAACAGTTCTACCTGCATGCCGGTGAAGGGACGAAGGGTACTTTCCAACCGGCATCCTTTGAGGGAAAGGTCTTTCACCACGGCGTTGTATCGCAATTTATCCCGTTGCACTAGCGTGCTGGGAGCTGAAACCGGGAATCGCGGAAACTTCCGAACAACCATCTCGTATCCCTTTGATTTAGGTCTTGCCGTCTGCCAATGAGTGGGCTCGAGAAGTATATGAGTCCCCTTATCGGGCGGATATGAATCGGTCTCGATCGTACCCTACAGAGCAGGCTATGTGGTGAGGGCGTCGTTGTCAATGAAAAGCCCGATCTAAACAGTAGTGCAGCAAGCGGGAGCTGTAGAGGTTTCTCCGACGCTGTCGTCGGCTGACATTACCATCGGTAGCCCCAATAGCCAAAGTGCCGGTGTCCCCAATAAGGGCGGTAGTACGGCGGGGCGTAGAACCCAGTGTCTCCAAAATGGAGGCCTAAGCCGAGTCCAAGGGCCGGTGCTAGGGCGTAGCTATAAGGATAGCCATATGAAAATGGAACGACGCTGGTCGTGGGGCGCTCAGCAAGCTGTCGTTGCAAATTAGTCGTTGCTGCAGATTGCCGGTCCAGCTGTTCCTTGAGTTGGCCGACGGTACTTTGCTGGGCCTGGAGTTTCCCTTCCAGCTCGGAGATTTTCTTTTGTTGCGCTTCCATGAAGGCGTTTACACAGCGAGTCTGTGCGTCTGTCGTATAGTTTGAACATTCCCACGGTACTTGGAGGGTTTCTGCTCCGGATGGAAAGGGGGTGAGGACACAAGCCAAACTTCCAGCAAAGACCGAAGCTCGTATCCATTGATTTCGGAAGGTCTTCCAGCTCATGGCCGCCCTCCTGTGCTTTTGGTTAGAGCGTACCATGCGAAATTCACTTTGAACAGACGGTCTCCGTTGATTGTGAGGCGCCGATCGATAACGGCTGCGATCAAATGGCCTGTTTGATTTTTGTGGAACGGGACTCCTACAATGCCACCGGTTATGTGAGTGTGAGCAAGCGTGAGTAGAGGTTCGGCACATGCCAGGTCGACGCCCTTCCAATAAGAAAAAACCACGCAAGGCAACGCTTCCCGACCTTTCTGCAAAGCGGCGGTTTCAGCAGCGACTCTTGAAATGGTATGGAGAGCATGGTCGGGATTTGCCTTGGCGAAAAACATCGGATCCCTATCACATTCTTGTATCCGAAGTGATGTTGCAGCAGACGCAAGTTGATCGAGTCATCCCCAAATACCAGGAGTTTCTCAAGCGCTATCCGAGCTTTGAAGATTTGGCGGAGGCGCCGGTGGCTGATGTGAAGAAGACGTGGTATCCCCTGGGATACAACGTTCGCCCGGAACGGTTGCATGGGATTGCTTGTGAAACGGTGGAACGGTATGGGGGGAAACTTCCCAGTGATGCGGAGGAGTTGCTTTCGTTCAAAGGGATCGGACGGTATACCGCCGGAGCGATTCGCTCGTTTGCGTTCAATGAAGATGCCCCTATTCTGGACACAAATGTGATACGGGTCCTACACAGGGTGTTTGTCGCCGAAGGGGACCCGAAAGCGCAGAAGACGATGCTATGGGAATTGTCAGAAGTCCTGATTCCTCCGAGGAAAGGGTACGACTTCAATCAGGCGATCATGGATTTTGGCGCGATGGTCTGTACGGCGCGCGATCCGTACTGCCTGCTCTGTCCGATGAAGTCATTTTGCAAGACCTATCCATTCAGCCCAATGGAACGGAGACGGTCGTAGAGTGTCTATGCAGGTCATAGAGGTGGCAGCCGGCCTGATCAAACGAAATAATCGCTATTTGATCGCCCGTCGGAAGGCTGGTGTTCATCTCGCCGGATTCTGGGAATTCCCCGGCGGTAAACGGGAAGCAGGTGAATCATTTGCGGACTGTTTGCAGCGAGAGCTATGGGAGGAGCTCAACATTCGGATCGATTCCCCCATTGCATATCAAATCGTTCGTCATGAGTATTCCGACAAGGTTGTGGAGCTTCACTTCTTTCACTGCGCGATCGAACAGGGAGAGCCGGTCCCTCTGGGATGTGAAGAGATTCGATGGGTATTTCCTGAGGAGCTGACGAAGTTTACGTTCCCCCCTGCTGATTACGCCGTGATTCAGTCGTTGCAGCGTGAAACCTCTGGAGTGTCGCGATGAAGGTTGTACTCGATATCGAAACGGTCCAAGCGCCTCGTGAGGAGTGGGCTCGTCTTGTGGGGAAGCCGACAGAATGTCAGGGCCCTGTTTCCGATGAACCTGGCTACGATCTCTTTACGGTGAGTGCGGTGGAGGAAGCGCGTCGTGCGGACGACGAGGCTTACGCAAAATCAGCGTTCGATGGGACGTTCAGTCGCATCGTTTGCATCGGCCTGCTGGAATTTTCTGATCAGATGGAGGCGCGCAGCGCCATTGCCTGGTATGGGGTGAATGAACGCGAGTTGCTGCGGCAATTTTGGGCCAGGTTGGCTCAAGACAGGCCGACGTTGTACATCACGCACAACGGGCTGGGGTTTGACCTTCCCTTTATCAAGAAGCGATCAATCATCAATCAGGTGAAGCCCAGTGTCGAAATCAATCTGGCCAAATTTCGGACGGAGCCGGTGTATGACACGATGGCCATTTGGAGCAATTGGGATACGAGAGGCTGGGTCAAGCTCGATGTATTGGCCCGAGCATTACAAGTCGATACGAAGTCAGGGAGTGGGGAGCAGGTCGCCGAAATGTGGGAGAAGCGGCAGGGGCGTGAGCTGGCTCAGTACTGCTTACAAGATACCTATGTGACGTATGCCTGTTACAGCCGCATGAATTTTCGCCAGCCGCTCTCCAGAGAAGTCATTCTGATGCAACCGGAATTGTGCGACATCGGCTGAATCAATTGGTCTTCAGCGCGTCCGGCGCGCTTCCGCCGTTTTCTTCTTCGGAGCTGACGGGGCTGAGGCCTTACTGGCCTTCAAGGCTTTGATTTCGTCTGTCCGCTGCCGGAGTTCCTTCTTTACCAGCGTGGCTTCTTTCTTGAGCGTCGCGATTTCAGAATCTTTCAGTTTGTTCGCCTCTCGCGCTGCTCGGAGTTCGTCCAGTTTTCTATTGAGCAATTCATCGATGCTCAATTGGAGTGCGTCTGTTTCGGTCCTAATAGGGGCTGAGGTTCCTGAAGGATCAAGAAGGGCTTCGTCGTCCCGTGACAAAGCGGCGTCTGCGACTTGGGTACTCGACACCGATAAGGCAGTGTCTTTGGGGGCATCGGCTACGATAGCCGACCCCGGCGTCGAAGCCTTAGCAACCGCCTGGTAGTCGATCACCAGGGTCATGGCTCCCTTTCCCATCGCCACAAAGGAAGGGGCCTTTTCGATACGAGCGGCAGTTGGAAGAGCGTATCTCTGCCGCTTGTTCGCTTGAGCAGAAGCAATCGTCAGATAGAGGGACCCCTTCTGCACATAGAGGGTGCCCGCTGTGGGTTCAGCGCCTGACCCTGCCGATGAAAACACCTTGAAACCGACAATCTGCTCCGGTTTCGCTTCTGATAGACCTTGGGCTAGCAGGGGAGCAAGAAACTCGGCGTCTTCATCGCTGAATACTCTCATCGGCTTGCTGCCACTGGCGGGCATGTTGGATAACGGTTTGATGGCGTCCTCGGTTACCACTCCTTTGACGACTGTGTGGATGGTCGTCTGGTCGATCGTCGCAGGATGGCTCGCCTCAAACGACCAATCGGCGATGTCCTTGAGATAGACGGATCCCTTCGTGGTTTTCGCAACTTTTGATTCTCCCGAGAGGGTTGAGCATCCGGTCATGATCAAGTTGAGGGCCAAAAAGGCGCCGGCATACTGGGCAACGCGGAGGCTCAACCGTGCATCCATAAGAGGTCTCCTTCTAGTTGTACTACTCGCAAGAAGTATCATGACTCTGGGATGAGGCCCAGGAGTTTTCGTTTTTCTGAATGCCCTGCTACCAAATGCCGAGACCCATGAGCACTATACCTATGGCCAACCAACCGACTACACCGACAGAAATGATTGCCTCGAGCGTGATGCGGGAATCGGATTGGTTGGGATTGGGTTTTGATTCAGCGTCTGTGGGTTTCATGACGTGCGGAACTCCCTCTGATCATTTATTGGGGCGGACGTGGAAGATTCAGCAAGGTCCATGCCTTCTTGGTGTTTGATGTAGACGGGGGGCGGTTGGTGGTCAGGTGAGATCTGTCTCTTATGGAGAGGTGCAGTCGAACAGAACGCTTAAAGAACCTCCCTGAGGGATTGCCATGAATCCACACGGAAAGTCATGGGGTTAGAACGGGATCACTCGTTAAGTAGGAAGGAGAGGGAGGGAAAGCCCTGAGTGAGGAAACGATTCCAAGGATGGCGAATGCGAGAAGGACCAGAGAAACGGGGAAAAAACTTGTCAGGAAACCATCGGGAATGCTGTCAGAAAATGTTCATTGTGATCGGTCGGTGTACATAATCGGACGTGCGGATAATTCGGCAACTTGGTCGTCACTGCCCTGTACCGTACCAGACGTTAATCTCCGTACAACGTTGCAGCAGAGGCGTCAAAGATGTGTTTAGTCAGCAGTGTTCCTGGCTTGGAGTGGCCGGTGTGTTTGTCCCAAACGACCGTGATGTTTCCGTCAGTTTTCCCCATGCCCTGTGTTGAGGACTTGGTCGCGTCGCCTTCGATCAAGATCTTTACGGTTTTCCCGATGTAGCGACGGTTGCGCTCCGCAGTAATGGCCCGTTGAATCTCCATTAACTTGGCTACCCGCTGCCCCTTCAGCTGATCCGGCACATCG
>WBZU01000882.1_pt1 | contig 24188 bp, 25 predicted proteins | sample 5204311 | NCBI WGS metagenome assembly WBZU01 (sample SAMN12344359, study PRJNA552823) | activated sludge metagenome | biome: Activated sludge suspended growth; feature: Nitrification reactor; material: Wastewater; isolation source: activated sludge from nitrification reactor of wastewater... | reverse complement strand
CATCTTGCGCAGGCTCCGCTCGAACCACAGGGCGGCGGCCAGCATCACGACGAAGCCGCCGAAGGCCACCAGGAACGAGCTGGCGGTGACCAGGGCGACCACCAGCACCACCACCCCGAGGCCGAACACGACGCCGGCCCACTTCATCTGGCGGAGGCAGTGGACGTAGATCGAATGGCTGCCGATCTCGCCGGCCAGCGCAGGGTCGTGCGCGTGGAACTGCTGCTCGATCTCCTGGAGGATCCTCTGCTCTTCCTCGGAAAGCGGCACCGGTTCACCCTCTTGCGCGACGCCCCGGGCGACGCCCGGCGCCGTCGAGTCTCGCACAGGGGTGGCCCGCCCACAACGCGCCGGATCGCCCGTTGACCTCAGCGATCCTCGTCGGGGCCCCACTGCTGGGCCCCCCGCCGCGCGATCCGCAGCCCGTCCGGGCCGGCCAGGCTGGCCGGCCCGACCGCCCGCGCCCCGAACCGCTCCCGGATCTCGTCGACCACCGCCTCGGCCGCCCGCCAGTCGCCCGGACCGCCGTCGGCGTCGCCCGATCCGGCCGACCCGCCGGCGAGGTCGAGGGTGCCCTGCTCCCCCGGCCCGTCGCCGAGCTGGCCGACGCTGACCCCGAGCAGGCGCACGCCGGGGGCGAGGTCGACCGAGCCGAGCAGGCGGCGGGCCACGGCGGTGATCTGACGGGGCGAGTCGGTGGCGACCGCCAGCGTCTCGGATCGGGTGAGCGTGCGGAAGTCGCCGTACCGGACCTTGAGGGTGACCGTGCGGCCCCGGGTGGCGCCGGCGCGCAGGCGGGTGGCCACCGCGTCGGCGAGGCGGAGCACCTCCCGTTCGAGCTCGGCCCGATCGAACCGGTCGCGCGGGTAGGTCTCCTCGTGGCCGACCGACTTCGCCTCCTGCTCGGCCACGACCGCCCGCTCGTCCACCGCGTGGGCCAGCGCGTGGAGGTGGCGCCCGGACGCCGCGCCGAGGGCCGCCACCACCGCGTCGAGCGGGAGCTCGGCCAGGTCGGCGACGGTGCGCACCCCGAGCCGGTCGAGCTTGGCGCCGGTGGCCGGCCCGACGCCCCAGAGCGCCCGCACCGGGAGCGGGTGCAGGAACGCCAGCTCCTCGCCGGGCTCGATCACCACCACCCCCGGCCCCGGGACCGGGCCGGTGGGCGACGGGCGGGGCTTGGCCGCCTCGGAGGCCAGCTTCGCCAGGAACTTCACCGGCGCCACCCCCACCGAACAGGTGAGGCCCTCGGCGGCGAGCACCTCGGCCCGGACGCGCGCCGCGATCGTCGGCCCGTCGCCCAACAGCCGACGGGCCCCGCCGACGTCGAGGAACGCCTCGTCGAGCGAGATCGGCTCGACGAGCGGGGTGACCGAGCGGAAGATCGCCATCACCCGGGCGCTGACCTCGGCGTAGTGGGCGTGGTCGCCGGCCAGGAACACCGCCTGCGGGCACAACCGCCGGGCCCGGACCCCGGGCATCGCCGAGTGGACCCCGTGGGAGCGGGCCTCGTAGGAGGCGGCGGCCACCACGCCGCGGGGACCCGATCCGCCCACGACCACCGGCCGGCCGCGGAGCTCGGGGCGCCGCAGCAGTTCGACCGACACGAAGAACGCGTCCATGTCGACGTGGAGGATGCTCGCCGTCGACCGGCCCCGGGGCGTCCCCGCCGTCGGTCGCGCCACGCCCGGCCTCACCCGACCGGGGTCACCCGCAGCGAGCCGAGGTCGTGGCCGTCGATGCGGTAGCGGAAGGCCCGGCTGCCGGACCAGCGCTCGCCCAGCCAGGCACCGAAGGGCTCGCGCACCCAGCGGGGCGACGCCTCGAGGTGGCCGTCGCACGCGGTCGGGTCCACGTAGCAGGCGTCGACGACGATGCCGTCGGGGTCGGCGAGGGTCACGTCGCCGGCCCACTCGGTGGCCAGGTGGACCTCGACCCGGAGGATCCACCCGAGGTCGGGCGCCTGGGCTTCGATCTCGTAGATCGGGCCTCGCCACGCGGTCACGACGAGGCCGGTCTCCTCGGCCACCTCCCGGGTCAGCCCCTCGAGCACGCCCTCGCCCTCGTCGACCACGCCCCCCGGCGGCGACCAGTCGACCCGTCCGTCACGGCGCCGGTTCTGGACGAGCAGCACGCCGTCGGGGCCCTCGATGACCGCTCCGGCGACCAGCCAGCTCCGCATCGCCCCAGTCTGCCCGGTCACCCGATGGGGAGCGGCGCCCTCCATCGGGGCCTCCCGACGGTCGGCGGAACGTCAGGAACGGGCGGACCGGACGCCGCGCCGGAGCCGGCCGACGCGGTCGCGGATGCCCCAGCGGGTGACGAGGACCAGCGCCTCGGTGACGATGTTCGGCGCCATCTTCGACTCGCCCCGGGTGCGGTTCCCGAAGGTGATCGGGATCTCGACGATCGACCCGCCGGCCCGCGCCACCTCGTAGGCCATCTCGATCTGGAAGCCGTACCCGTCGGCCCGGACCCGGTCGAGGCCGATGCGCTCGAGGATCGAGGCCCGGTAGGCCCGGAACCCGGCGGTGGCGTCCTTGACCGGCATCCGCAGCATCAGGCCGATGTAGCGGTTGCCCCAACGGGACAGGAGCCGGCGGCTGGCCGGCCACCCGGGCACGGCGCCGCCGGGGATGTAGCGCGAACCGATGGCGAGGTCGTGGCCGCCGGTGGAGACCGCCTCGATCAGCTTGGGCAGGACGTCGGGGTCGTGCTGGCCGTCGGCGTCCATCTCGACCAGCACGTCGTGGCCGCGGTCGAGCCCCCAGGTGAACCCGGCCCGGTACGCGGGCCCGAGGCCCGACTTCTCGGTCCGGCGCAGCACCTCGATCTGACCGAGCTCGGCCCCGGCCGCCTCGGCCAGGTCCGCGGTGCCATCGGGGCTGCCGTCGTCGACGACGAGGACGCTCGCCTCCGGAATCGCCCGGCGGATGCGTTCCAGGATCGGGCGGATGTTCTCCGCCTCCTGGTAGGTGGGCAGCACGACGAGCGCGGACATCGGGGCGGGAGCCTACGGGCCGGCATGGTCCGGCGTGGAACCAGGCCCACCACCCACCCCTAGGGTGAACCTCGTGTCCGCCCCCGGCCCCGTCGACTCCGCCCTGCCGTCCACCGGCGCCCGCGCCCTGGCCTTCGCCGCGATCGTGGTCGCCGGGCTCTGCGGCGGCCTGATCGGGTGGAAGGTCACCGACCTCCAGGTGCACGACGCCGGCGCCGTCGCCGGCCTCGGCGGCCTGGTGGGCGCGGTGGTGGCCGCCGGCGGGGTGGGCGTGGTGGCGGTGCTGGTCCTGCGGGCGATGGGCGAGTGGCACACGATCCAGGCCACCGGCGACCCGGCCGCGGCCCGCCGAGACCGCCGCCCGTCGTGACCTCCCCCGCCGACCCCGACGCCCCCGCCGCGCTGCTGGCCCTCGCGGTGCCGGCGGCGGCCGAGGTGGCGGCCCGGCTCGAGGCCTCGCTGGACGGCCCGCCGGTCGCCATGACCTCGAAGTCCACCCCCACCGACCTGGTCACCGAGCTCGACCGCTGGGCCGAGTCCCGGCTCCGCGAGGTGCTCCTCGGCGCCCGCCCCGACGACGGGTTCGAGGGCGAGGAGGACGAGCCGGTGCGCGGCACCTCGGGCGTGACCTGGTGCGTCGACCCGATCGACGGCACGGTCAACTTCGTCCACGGCCTGCCGGGCTTCTGCGTCTCGATCGCCGCGCTGGTCGACGACCGGGCGGTCGCCGGCGTCGTCCACTCCCCGCTCCACCGCGACGTGTTCACCGCCACCGTCGGCGGCGGCGCGGCGCGCAACGGCCGGCCGATCCGCTGCTCGGCGCCCGCCGCCCTCGATCGCTCGGTGATCGGCACCGGGTTCGGCTACGACCCGGTCCGCCGCACCCGCCAGGCCGAGGTGGTCGCCCGCGCGATCGGCTCGATCGCCGACATCCGCCGGGCCGGCGCCGCCGCCATGGACCTCTGCTCGGTGGGCGCCGGCCGCCTCGACGGCTACTGGGAGGTCGGCCTCAACCGCTGGGACCTCGCCGCCGGCGCCCTGATCGCCACCGAGGCCGGCGCCCGCGTCGAGGGCCTCGACGGCGCCCCGCCCGACCAGCGCCTCGTCGTGGCCGCCCCGCCCGAGATCTTCGACGCGCTGGCCGCCCTCGTCGTCACCGCCGGCGCCACCGACCTCTGATCACCGGACGGCCGGCAGCATCGCCCGGGCGATCGTGGCGCCCGATCGGCGGGGCGCTCCCCTACCATCGGCCCTCGTGGGCACGAGGATCCTGAGCGTCGAGGACGATGAGCGCATCCGGACGGCGGTGCGCCTCGCCCTCGAAGACGAGGGCTGGACGGTCGACGAGGCCGAGAACGGCGAGGAGGCGCTGGAGCGCTTCGCGCAGCGGCCGACCGACGTCGTGCTGATCGACATCATGCTCCCCGACATCGACGGGTTCGAGGTGTGCCGGGCGATCCGGCGGTCCTCGGACGTGCCGATCATCATGGTCACCGCCCGCGACGACACCCACGACGTGGTGGCCGGGCTCGAAGCCGGCGCCGACGACTACCTCACCAAGCCGTTCGCCCCCAAGGAGCTCTCCGCCCGGATCCGGGCGCTGCTCCGGCGCATCCGCCACGCCGATCCGGCCCGCTCCCACCTGCGCTTCGGCGACCTCGAGGTCGTGCCCGACGAGGGCGTGGTCCGTCGGGCCGGCAAGGACGTCCACCTCACCAAGACCGAGTTCAAGCTGCTGGTCGAGCTGGCGTCGAGCCCGGGCAAGGTGTTCAGCCGGGAGACCCTGCTCGACTCGGTGTGGGGCTACGACTACTTCGCCGACGGCCGCCTGGTCGACGTCCACGTCCGGCGGCTCCGCACCAAGGTCGAGGCCGATCCGGCCAACCCCCGTCACGTCGTCACGGTCCGTGGTCTCGGCTACAAGCTCCAGACCTGAGCTGGGCGACCTCGCGGAGGCCGGCGAGGCCGCCCGCCGCACGTGGTGGCATCGGCTCCGCTCGCCGCGCCTCGGCCTCCGGGCCCGGATCACGCTGGCCTTCACCCTGTCGGCCGCGCTCCTCTCCACGCTGCTGGCCGGCACCACCTGGGCCCTGACCCGGGAGAACATCCTCAACCAGCGCGAGAGCTCGGCCACCCGGCAGGCCACCACCAACGCCGACCTCGTCGCCCCCCTGTTCGCCGGCACCGACCCCGACGCCCAGCAGATCACCGACCTGCTCGGCTCGCTCCAGTCCGACTCGCCGTCTCGCTCGCTGGTGCGGGTGCCGAGCGGCGACTGGTTCGGCACCTCGGCCGACTACGGGCGCGACGCGGTGCCGGCGGCGCTGCTCACCATGGTCGAGGGCGGCCAGCCGGCCCGGATGCGGGTGGTGATCGACGGCGAGCCCGAGCTGCTGGTCGGCATCCCGCTGGCCGACGTGGAGGTCACCTACTTCGAGTTCATCTCCCTGGCCGACACCCAGTCGGCGCTCGAGTCGCTGTCGGCGTCGCTGTTCGGCGCCGCCCTGGTGACCACCCTGGCCGGCGCCGGCCTCGGCTGGTGGGCCAGCCGTCGGACCCTGCGGCCCCTCGCGGACGTGTCGCTGGCCGCCGAGGCGATCGCCCGCGGCCAGCTCGACACCCGGCTCGGGGCCATCGAGGACCCCGACCTCGGCGTGCTCGTCGGCTCGTTCAACCACATGGCCCAGGTGCTCGAGGACCGCATCGACCGAGACGGCCGCTTCGCGTCCGACGTCAGCCACGAGCTGCGATCGCCGTTGATGACGCTCTCGGCGTCGATCGAGGTGCTCGCCTCCCGTCGGGAGGAGATGCCCGACGCCTCGGCCCAGGCCGCCGTCGACCTGATGGTGGCCGACGTCGCCCGCTTCAAGCAGCTCGTCGAGGACCTGCTCGAGATCTCCCGCTTCGACGCCGGCGCCGCCCGGCTCGACCTCTCCGAGATCCGGCCCGGCGAGCTGGTCACCCAGGCGGTGGCGTGGTCGCAGAACCCCGACGTGCCGATCGAGCTCGACCGCGACCTCGCCGGCGTGCTGATCCGGGCCGACAAGCGCCGCCTGGTCCGGGTGATCGCCAACCTGCTCGACAACGCCCGCAAGTACGGCGGCGGCGCCACCCGGATCGAGCTGCGCCGGCTCCCGGCTGCGCTGCTGATCGCGGTGGAGGACGGCGGCACCGGCGTCCCGCCCGAGGAGCGCGAGCTGGTGTTCGACCGCTTCTCCCGCGGCGCCGGCTCCAACCGTCGGGCCGGGAGCGAGGGCGTCGGCCTCGGCCTGTCGCTGGTCGCCGAACACGTCGCGCTGCACAAGGGGCGGGTCTGGGTCGAGGACCGCCCCGACGGCGAGGACGGGGCCCGGTTCGTGGTCGAGCTCCCCGTGGCCTGGGACGACCTCGCCCCGTCGCTCGACGAGGACGTCCCGTGAGCCGGCGCCTCGCCCCGGTGCTCGTCGCCCTCGCGCTGGGCGCGGCCGGCCTGCTCGCCACCTCGTGCGGGGTCCCGATCGACCAGGAACCGCGGGCGATCAGCCCCGCCACCCGCCCGGTGGAGACCACGCCGACCACCACCGGCTCGCCGTCCGCGCCGCAGGTGCAGATCTACTTCGTCGACGGCGACCGCCTGGTCTCCCGGCGCTTCCCGGCCGACAGCCTCGCCGCCGCCCTCGGCCTCGCCCTGGTCAGCCCCGAGGGCGACAGCGCCAAGTCCCGCATCCCCCCGGGCACCACGCTGCTCAGCGTCGCCGTGGCGGACGGCACGGCCAGCATCGACCTGTCCGACCAGATCCTCGACATCGGCGGCGAGACCCAGAAGCAGGCGTTCGCCCAGCTCGCCTTCACCGCCTTCGCCTACGACGACCAGATCGACTCGGTCCGCTTCCTCGTCGCCGGCAAGGCCATCGAGGCCCCCACCGACGCCGGCGGCCAGGCCGAGGTCACCGCCAACGACTACGAGGACCCCCTCCGCCCCCGCTGACCGCGAGGACCAGCCGGCCCCGATCGAGCCCCCGCCGGGGGGCTCCCGGACGGCCGGGACTATCGGGGCGGTCTCGGCGGCGAGGGGTGGAACATCGCCCGGTCGCGGAGGAGGTCGGGGGCGACCACCTTGAGGTGGGCGGTGGCCTCGGCCACCGGCACCCGCACGATGCGCTCGGCCTGGAGGGCGACCATCGAGCCGAGGGCGCCGTCGGCCACCGCGTCCACCGCGGCGATGCCGAACCGCGTGGCCAGCACCCGGTCGAAGGCCACCGGCGACCCGCCCCGCTGCACGTGGCCGAGCACGGTGGTGCGGGCCTCGATGCCGGTGCGCTGCTCGAGCTCGGCGGCGACCGAGTGGCCGATGCCCCCGAGGACCTGGTGGCCCCAGGCGTCGACCGGCGGTTCCCGCACCTCGACGGTCCCCTCGACCGGCACCGCCCCTTCGGCCACGACCACGATCGTCGCCCAGCGGCCGTGGTGGTGGCGGTTCACGATGCGCCCGGCGACCTCGTCGATGTCGAAGGGCTCCTCGGGGACGAGGGTGAGGGTGGCCCCGCCGGCGATGCCGGCCCAGACCGCGATGTGGCCGACGTGGCGGCCCATCACCTCGACGACGAGCACCCGATCGTGGCTCTCGGCGGTGGTGTGGAGGCGGTCGATGGCGTGGGTGCAGATCTGCACGGCGGTCTGGAACCCGAAGGTCATCTCGGTGGCGCCGATGTCGTTGTCGATCGTCTTGGGCACGCCGACCACCGGCAGGCCGTCCCGGTCGAGGTCGGTGACCACGCCCATCGTCCCCTCGCCGCCGATGGCCACGATGGCATCGAGGCCGTGGCGGTCGATCGCCTCGCCCACCAGCGTCGGGCCGTCGGCCTGCTGGTAGGGCTGGTCTCGGGACGTGCCGAGGATCGTGCCGCCCCGCGGCAGGATCCCGCGACAGCGATCGACGGTCAAGGGTTCCCAGCGGTCTTCGAGCACGCCGCGCCACCCGTCGTGGAACCCGACCACCTCGCCGCCGTGGTCGACCTCGACCGCTCGAGCCGCCGCCCGCAGCACCGCGTTGAGGCCCGGGCAGTCGCCCCCGCCGGTGAGGATGCCGATGCGCATGCCCGTCGATCGTACGGCCCGCCTCGGGCCCGTTCGTCCGAGGTCCCCGCCTACGCTCGCCGCCCATGGCCATCGTCATCGCCCTCGACGCCGGGACCACCGGCGTCCGCGCCTTCGCGGTCAACGACGCCGGGACCCCGGTCGGGTACCGCTACCGGGAGTTCACCCAGCACTTCCCCCGGCCCGGCTGGGTCGAACACGACGCCACCGAGATCTGGAGCGCGATCGTCGGCACCACCGCCGAGCTGATCGCCCACCTCGGCGAACCGGTCGCCGCCATCGGCATCACCGACCAGCGCGAGACGATCGTGGCCTGGGACCGCCGCACCGGCCTCCCCCGCCACCGGGCCATCGTCTGGCAGGACCGCCGGACGGCCGCCCGCTGCGACGCCCTCGCCGAGGCCGGCCACCTCCCGCTGGTGCGGCGCACGACCGGCCTCGTGCTCGACCCGTACTTCTCTGGGTCGAAGGTCGAGTGGCTGCTGACCGAGGGCGGCGTCGAGGCCGACGACCACCTGGCGATCGGCACGATCGACTCCTGGCTGCTGTGGAACCTGACCGGCGGCGAGGTCCACGCCACCGAGCCCTCCAACGCCAGCCGCACGATGCTCTTCGACATCGGCGCCCTGGCGTGGTCCGAGGAGCTGTGCGCGCTGTTCGGGGTGCCGATGGGCGCCCTGGGCGAGGTCCGTCCGTCGAGCGGCCGGTTCGGGGTGACCGCCGCCTCGTCGGGCCTGCCACCGGGCATCCCGATCTCGGGCATCGCCGGCGACCAGCAGGCCGCCCTGTTCGGCCAGGCCTGCTTCGCCCCCGGCGACACCAAGAACACCTACGGCACCGGCTCGTTCGTGCTGATGAACGTCGGCCCCACCTGTCCGGAGCCGGTGGACGGCCTGCTCACCACGGTGGCGTGGACGATCCCCGACGGCGGGGGCACCCGGACCGACTACGCCTTCGAGGGCGCCATCTTCTCCACCGGCTCGGCCGTCCAGTGGCTGCGCGACGGGCTCGGGATCATCGCCTCGGCCGGCGACGTCGAGGCGCTGGCCGCCACGGTCGACGGCACCGACGACGTGTACTTCGTGCCCGCCTTCACCGGCCTCGGCAGCCCCTGGTGGGACCCCTACGCCCGCGGCACGCTCGTCGGCATCACCCGCGGCACCACCAAGGCCCACCTGGCCCGAGCGGTCGTCGAGTCGATGGCGTTCCAGACCCGCGACGTGGTGGAGGCGATGGCCACCAGCGCCGGCCAGGCGGTGGCCGGCCTGCGCGCCGACGGCGGCGCCGCCGCCAACGACCTCCTGCTCCAGCTCCAGGCCGACCAGCTCGGCGTCCCGGTGCGGCGTCCGGTCGTGGCCGAGACCACCGCCCTCGGCGCCGCCTACCTCGCCGGCCTCGCCGAGGGCGTGTGGTCCTCCACCGACGACCTCGCCGCCGCCTGGGCACTCGACGCCGAGTTCACCCCCGCCCCCGACCGAGCCGCCGCCGACGCCACCCACGCCCGGTGGCTCGCAGCCGTCGACCGCAGCCGAGGCTGGGCGACGGAGGACGCCTGACGCCGTGACCTCTACTCCAGCCCCCTGGTCCATCCGCCGGGCAGGCCCACACTCCTGGAGGCTTTCTCTACGTTTCGATCCTTGCCCGTAATCACCGATGTGCTACGGTACTTCGAACGGCACGGAGCGACCGTCTTTGCTCCCGGACAATCCACACCACCGAGACCGGGAGACACCATGGCCGTGACCGACGCCGATCGCTTGAACCTCCTCACCCGCGCGGAGGCCACCCTCGGCGCCGAAGCCGCTGTGACCCTCGACGAACTCCTGCCACCCAACGACGCCGACGATGATCCGTTCGTCCGCCGCTCGGACCTGCGCGACCTGGCCACGAAGGCCGACGTCGAAGCCCTCGGCGCCAGGATCGAGGATCTCCAACTCACCACCCGGTCCGACATCGATCGGCTCGATGCCCGTTCCGGCATCGTCGACGGACGACTCGACTCCATCGAGGGCCGACTCGACTCCATCGACAGCCGACTCGGCACCATCGACGGCCGACTCGACACGATGGACGGCCGACTCGACACCATCGCCGGCCGACTCGACACGATCGACGGCACCCTCGTCGACATGCGGCACCGCGCCGTGGTGCTCGAGGAGCGCCTGGTCGCCGAGATCGCCCGGACCAGCGCCTCGAGCAGCCGCGCCATGGTCGCCACGGTCGTCAGCACCGCGCTGGCCAACGTCGTGATCGTGCTCATGGTGGTGCAGATCGTTCGCCCTTGAGCCTCCGGCCGAACCAGCTCGACCAGCGCGTCCACGGCGAGACCCCGCCCACGGTGCGGCGACGGCGCCGCCCTCAGGCGTCGGGGAGCTCGGCCCAGCGGGCGGCGACGATGCGGGCGAGGGCGTCGAGCTGGCGGCGCTCCCCGTCGCGCCACGCCACCCGGTCGCGCCCCGCCACGATGGCCAGGCCGACCTGCTCGAGCGCCGCCCAGATCACGTCGCTCGAACCGGCGTCGGCCCCGCCGAGCGAGGCCGCGCTGGCCGCCCCGTGGACGAAGGCGGCGAGCCAGTCCGAGCCGGGGGCGCCGTCGCCGGCGATCAGCGAGGCGCCGGCGGCCAGGTCGATCACGGCCACCCACGCGGCCTGGAGCGAGCGGGGCGCCTGGTCACGGACGACGACGAGGAGCTCGTCCCGGGTGGCGGCCTCGACCAGGAGGGCGGCGGCCTCCAGGGTCGCCCGACGGGGGTCGTGGCCCTCGGGGCCGACGGCGCGGACCTCCTCGACCTGCACGCCGTCCACCTGGCGGACCTCGGCGACGAGGAGATCGACCAGGGTGGCATCCGGGAGGCGCACGACCAGCTCGTCGACCGCCTGTCCCTCGCCGATCTCGAGGATCTCGATGCCGACGACGTCGCCCTTGACCGCACCGATCCGGCTGGCCACCGCCCCCAGCGCACCGGGACGATCGGGCAGCCAGACCCGCAGCACGTAGCTCTCCATGGGCGCCGACCCTAGAGCGCTCCGATGAACGCAACGTTTCCCGCCCGACGCAGTTCCGGACCACCGGCGGGCCACGCGAGGAGCGCCCGGCGGCCCCGCCACCGTCTTGACCGAACGGTCAAGTCTGCCTACGGTGCCCGGCCGTGGAGGAGACCGCCGAGCGGAAGCTGACCCAGCGGGGCGAGGAGCGACGCAGCCAGCTCATGGCCTACGCCGCCGACCGCTTCGCCGACAACGGCTACCACCCCACCTCGGTCGCCGAGATCGTCGAGGGGCTCGGCGTCGGCAAGGGGGTCTTCTACTGGTACTTCGAGTCGAAGGAGGAGCTGCTCCGGGCGATCCTCGCCGACGGCCAGCTCGACCTCCGCCGCCGCCAGCGCGCCGCCATCGCCGGCGCCGAGACCCCGATGGAGCGCATCGAGCGCGGCATCCGGGCGTCGATCGAGTGGTCGCTCGAGCAGCGTACGTTCTTCCGCCTGTTCCAGTTCGCGGTCACCGACGACCGGTTCGCCCCCGGCCTGCGGGCGGGCGAGCGCATCGCCGTGCGCGACGCGTCGCGCCACATCGCCGATGCCATGGCCGCCGGCGAGATCCCCGAGTCCGACCCGCAGCTCCTGGCCCACGCCATGCTCGGCGTGACCACCCACCTGGTCCAGCTCGTCCACCGCGGCCTGCTCCAGCCCACCGACGAGGTCATCGACACCGCCGTCGGCTTCTGCCTCCACGGCCTCACCGGCCCCCGCTGAGCCACCGCCGGCCCGGCCCGCCCACCAACTCGGAGGCCGCGTCACCGCCGGCGTGTCACCGGCTTCGAAGTTTCCGACCGGTCGGGTGGGGTGGCGCTCAGCCGAGCTTGGTGAGGGCTCGCCGGAGGTTGCGGATGGCCTGGTGGATGCGCTGTTCGTTCTCGATGAGGGCGAAGCGGACGTGGCCGTCGCCGCCGGGGCCGAAGCCGACGCCGGGCGAGGTGGCCACCTGCGCCTCGCGGACGAGCATCGAGGCGAACTCGATCGAGCCGAGCTCGCGGTAGGGCTCGGGGATCGGGGCCCAGGCGAACATCGTCCCCTGGGGCGGGGTGATCTCCCAGCCGATGCGGTTCAGGCCGTCGCACAGGGCGTCGCGCCGGGCCTGGTAGATCGGCTGGACCTCCTTGGGGTGGTCGGGGTCCTCGTTGAGGGTGACCGTGGAGGCGATCTGGATCGGCTGGAAGGTGCCGTAGTCGAGGTAGCTCTTGAGCTTGGCCAGGGCCTGGACGACCTCGGCGTTGCCCACCAGGTACGCCACCCGCCAGCCCGCCATCGAGAACGACTTGGTCATCGAGTACAGCTCGACCGCGCACTCCTTGGCGCCCTGGGCCTGGAGGATGCTCGGGGGCTCGTAGCCGTCGAAGCCGAGCTCGGCGTAGGCGTTGTCGTGGACGACCAGCACGTTCTTCTCGCGGGCGAAGTCGACCACCCGCTGGAAGAAGTCGACGTCGACGCAGGCGGTGGTCGGGTTGTGCGGGAACGACAGGACGATCACCCGGGGCTTGGGCCACGAGTACTCGTAGGCCTCCTGGATGTTCTCGAAGAAGTCCTGGTCGGTGCCCATCGGGATCTCGCGGACGTCGGCGCCGGCGAGGTGGGGACCCCAGATGTGGATCGGATAGGACGGCGACGGGACCAGCGCCGCGTCGCCCGGCTGGAGCAGCACCCACATCAGGTGGCTGAACCCCTCCTTGGCGCCGATGGTGGCGATGACCTCGCGGTCGGGGTCGAGGGCGACGCCGAAGCGGCGGAGGTACAGGTCGGAAACCGCCTCGCGGAGCTTCGGGATGCCGCGCGACGACGAGTAGCGGTGGTTGCGGCTGTTGTGGGCGGCCTCGGCCAGCTTGTCGACCGCCACCTGCGGCGAGGGCAGGTCCGGGTTGCCGAAGCCGAGGTCGATCACGTCGACCCCCTCCCGCCGTGCCTCGATCTTCAGCCCGTCGATGATCGTGAAGACGTAGGGCGGAAGGTTCGTGATCCGGCGGAACTCCATCGTCTGACCCTAGTGGCGGCCCCCGACGGCTCCCGAGCCACATCGGCGCCTCCGCCGAGCCGGTTCGGCGTCCGCTCGGGGCCGGCCGTCTGGCAGGCTCGGGCGATGGCGTCGTCCGACGAATACGTGCCCGTGGTGGTCGAGATCCCCCGGGGAAGCCGCAACAAGTACGAGATCGACCACGACACCGGCGAGATCTGGCTCGACCGGCGACTCTTCTCGGCCACCGTGTACCCGGCCGACTACGGCTACGTCGACGGCACCCTCGGCGAGGACGGCGACCCGCTCGACGCCCTGGTGATCCTGGAGGAGCCGACGTTTCCGGGCTGTCGGGTGCGGGCCCGGCCGGTGGGCGTGTTCTGGATGGAAGACGACGCCGGCCCCGACGCCAAGATCATCTGCGTCCCCCACGGCGACCCCCGGTTCGACCACGTCCAGGACATCGACCAGCTCCCGGACCACCTCACCGACGAGATCGAGCACTTCTTCGAGGTCTACAAGAGCCTCGAGCCGGGGAAGTTCTCCAACACCAAGGGGTTCCAGGGCCGCGATCGGGCGGTCGAGGAGATCGAGGAGTCCCGGCGGCGGGCCGAGGGCACCTCGTTCGCCTGACGGAGCGGCGGCCCGCACCGACCTCGGTCAGGCGGCGTGGAGGCCGGCGACCTCGGGGCCGCGGCTGCGAGCCCACTCCGCCACCGCCGGCCGGTCGCTGACCACCACGACCTGCACGGTGCCGGCCAGCTCGGCCACGCGGTCGAGCACGTCGAACACCGCCTGGTCGGCGAGGGCGGCGAAGGGGTCGTCGAGCACCAGGGGCACCGAGCCGCCCGGGCCCACCGAGCGGAGGGCGGCGAGGCGGGCCAGCAGCCGCCACGAGACCTCCTCGGCCAGGTCGGTGCCGCCCTCACCCGTCTCGGTGGCCGCCGTCGCCGCCTCGACCTCCTGGGCCAGCGCCGGCAGCTCGGCGTCCACGGCGCCCAGCTCGGCCACCGCGCCCTGCTCGGCGGCGGCGGCGGCGGTGACCGCCGCCTCGGCCGCGGCGACGCGCTCGCGGGCGGCCCCCACGACCGAGTCCACGCCGGAGCGGTCCACCTCGGCGAGGCGGGCCTCGGCAGCCGACTCGGCCGAGCGGGCCCGGGCCAGGGCGGCCTCGGCCGCGCTGACCGTGGCGACCGCGGCCTCGAGGTCGTCACCGCCGGGCGCTCCGGCCTGGGCATGCGCTTCGGCCTCGGCCAGCGCCGCCGCCGCCCGCTGCTCGGCCGCGGCGGCGGCGTCCAGCTCGGCGGCCAGGCGGTCGATGCCGGCCTGGGCCTCGCGACGACGCCCGTCGGCGGCCTCGGCGTCGGCCACCGCGGCGCGGGCCGCCTCGGCCTCGCTCCAGCGGGCCTCCCGCAACGTCTGCTGGGCGACCGGGTCGGGGGCGGCGCCGGCGGTGGGCTCGCCGGTGGGCTCCGCCAGCATCGGCAGCGGCGGGCCGGCGGGCACGTCGACCTCGCCCCGACCCCGGGCGTCTCGCAGCGCGGCGATCGCACCGTCGAGGGCGACGGTGGCCGCCGCCACCTCGGTGCGCTCCTGCGAGGCGCCGTGCGACTCGGCCAGGTAGGACCGGGCCAGCAGCTCGAGGTCGTCGGGATCGTGGGGCTGCGGGCCGACGTCGATGCCCACCTGGCCGAGCGCCACCGCCAGCTCGCCGAGCAGCTCGTCGGTGGGCCGGCCCGGCTCGCGGAGGTTGCGCAGCTCCTCCTCGGACTCGGGGCCGGTGGGCTCGTGGCCGAGCAGGGCGGCCACGCGCGGGGCCACCGCGTCACGACGCTGGAGCAGCTCGGCCCGGCGCCGGGCCCGCTCGGCCGCCCCCGGGAGCTGCTCGAGCTCCTGCTCGGCGGCCACGGCGTCGGCGCGGATCGTCTCGACCATCGCCCGGTTGGACTCGGCCGGCCCCCGGCTCGACGCGCTCATCATGTAGTCCGCGTAGGTGGAGAACCCGAGGCGCTCGAGGACCCGGCGCTCCTCGCTGCGCAGCTCCTCCAGGCGCTTGCGGGCCCGGTTGCCGCCGAAGCGGCCCTCGGCGCGGTCCTGGGCCTCCAGCACCGACGCGTGGGCGGCCTCGACCTTGGCGATCTGCTCGGGCGTGAGCACCGGCTGGTTCATCTCGGTCTCGGCGTCGACCACCGCCTGCCAGGCGCCGGCCACCCGCTCCTCCGCCGCCCGCTCGGACTCGGAGACCCCGGCCTCGAGGGCGCTGATCTGCTGGTGGAGGTCCCGCCAGGTGTCCGCCAGCGCGAGGGCGGCCACGATCGGCGCGCCGTCGCCCGAGGTGCCGTGGAGGTCGTCGTAGGCCTTCGCCACGGGGTCGGGACGATCCTCGCCGAGGGCGGCGGCCAGCCGGGCCAGCTCGACCCGGCGCTGTTCGAGCGCGGTGAGGCGCCGGTTGATCGGCGACTCGTCGCCCTGCGGATCCACCTCGGCCAGCGCCGCCTCGGCGGCGGCCAGCCGGGCCCGGGCCGCATCGATCCCGCCGGCGGCCTGGTCCGCGGCGACCCAGCCGGCCTTGGCCTCCTCGAGGGCGACCGCCGCCGCGGTGGCGGCGGCGATGGCCTCCTGGCGTTGGCCACGAGCCGCGTCCACGCGGTGGGCGGCGGCGTCGCGGTTGCCGGCGGCGGCGTCTCGGGTGACCACGGCGCGGGCCAACTCGTCCTCCCGCTGGCCCCGCTCGTCGCGAGCCGACCGCAGTTCGATCTCCTTGCGGCTTCGCTCGGCGTCGGCGGCGGCCATCGCCTCCCGCGCCGCGCCCTCGCCCCGCTGGACCTCCTCCAGCGCGGCGGCGGCCGCGTCCCGCTCGGCGACCGCCTCGGTCAGCGCCCGCCGGCACCGGTCGAGCGCGGCGGCGCGCTCGACCCGGCGACCCTGGGCCTCGTCGTGGCGGGCAGCGGCGGAGGCCAGCGCAGGGTCGTGGCCGGGCAGGTCGGCCGCTCGCACCACCGCGCTCACCGGACGGTCGAACCCGAGCAGGGCGAGCGAGGCGTCGTCCAGGTCGAAGCGGATGCCGTGGGCCTCGACCTCGCCGGCCAGCCCGCGGTCGTGGCCGCCGGCCAGGCCGCCGATCGCCCCGACGAACCACGCCCGCTCCGCCGCACCGAGGCGCTGCACCACGGTGACCGTGGGGTGGAAGGCGATGGGCGCGGCCGCGCCGGTGGCCGCTCGCACCTGCAAGACCCTCATCGCACCTCACCTCTCCTCACCGGGCGGCGATCCGTGGTCCACCAGGGCCTCGGCGCCGCCGAACGGTATCCGATGCCCGTCACCGGGCCGCGTCTCCCACCATCGGCCGGGCAGGGCCGATCGGGAGCCCGGCGATCAGGAGACGGGGATGCGCTGGACCGGGGGGTCGTCGTCGGGCCGGTCGGGGTCGTCGGCCCGACGTCCGGGGGCGGGACCGCCGGCCGGGCGGAGGCGACCGAGCAGCCCGAGCACCTCGGTGAGCGACCGGGGATCGCCGACCAGGTCCTCGGCCACGTCGAGCAGAGCGCGCCCCGCGGCGATCGCCTCGTTGGCCGCCCGCTGGAGGTGCTCGATCCCGGCCTGGACCCGCTCGTCGTCGGCCCAGCCGGCCGCTCCGCCGAGGTGGCCGTCGTCGCCCTCGGCGGGCTCGTCGAATCCGTCCTCGGCCGTGTCGGCCGGTGCCTCGGGCGGCTCGGCCGACCGGGTGCGAGGGGCGCGACCGGTCTTGGCGGCGGGGCGGCGGGGCTCGGTCATCGGGCGGCGCTCGCCCGTCGGGGCCGCGCGGGCCCGGCCGCCCGATCCGCGCCACCGCCGAAGGTCACCCGCAGGCGTCCGTCGCGGAGCGCGGCGGCGCCCACCGGGCGGCGGCGCAGCGAGTCGGGCAGCAGGAGTGCCCGCCGGTGCGAGCCGACGCGGATCAGCAGCTCGTCGTCGCGCCGGCCGAGCTCGAGGTCGTCTTTGTCGGCGAAGGGCAGCTCGAGGACCAGCTCGTAGCCGTTGCCCTTGCGGACGACCTCCATCGGCTCGCCCGGGTGAAGCGACGCCGCGGGATCGACCCCGTCGTAGAGCGCGGCGCCGAAGGCCCGGAGGGCGGCGACCCCCACCACCTCGTCGCCGGCCAGCTCGGCCCGCAGGATCGGCAGCGGGGCGAAGCCCTCCTCGATCGACGCCAGGTGCTCGGCGTGGCGCTCCCGCCAGGCGGCGAACCACGGATCGGTGATCGCCTCGGGCAGCAGGCGGTTGGCGACCACCGCGTCCACCCGGTACCCGAACAGCGACAGGTAGGTGTGGGTGCGCCGGGCCTCGGCCACCACGAGGCGCTCGGGGTTGACCACGAGGCGGACGCTGGTGGTGGCGGCGTCGGCCAGCAGCTCGCGGACGCCGTCGAGGCGCTCGTAGAACGACGACGCCGAGCGGAACACCTGGTCGCCCGGCACCGGCAGGCCGGCCACCCGACCGAGGATCGGCGAGACCACCTTGTTCACCCGCCGGCTCATCGGGAACACCCGCTCCATGTACCAGCGCAGGATGTCGGGCAACGACAGGAGGCGGAGCGTCTCGGCGGTGGGGGCGCAGTCGACCACCACGACGTCCCACCGCCCGTCGTCGGCGTAGCCCTTCAGGTCGCTCAGGGCGAAGATCTCGTCGAGGCCCGGGATCACCGAGAGCTCCTCGGCCTCGATGGCGGCGACGCCGGCCCACTCGAAGACCTCCAGGAGCCACGCCTGGATCTCGGTCCACGCGTCCTCCATCCGGGCCTGGGTGTCGAGCTGCTGGCCCCAGAGGCCGGGCACGATCTCCGCGACCCGATCGCCCAGCTCGACGTCGAAGGCGTCGGCCAGCGAGTGGGCCGGGTCGGTGCTGAGCACGACGGTGCGCAGGCCGGCGTCCGCGCAGGCCAGCGCGGTGGCGGCGGCGGTCGTGGTCTTGCCGACGCCGCCCTTGCCGGTGAAGAGCAGGACCCTCACGGGGCCAGCGATTCCGCCCGGGCCTTGAGCTCGTTGAGGGCGGTGTGCATGATCCGGCCCTGGGTGCGGCGCTTGACGAAGCCCGGCAGCGGCACGATCAGCTCGACCTCGAGCTCGTAGGCCACCTCGGTGCCGGCGGCGACCGGGCGCAGCTCGTAGTACCCGTCCAGCTTGCGGGTGATGTCGCCGTCTTGGAGGACCCACGCCACCCGGGCCGGGTCCGAGTGGTCGTAGCGCAGGGTGTACGAGGTGGACTTGCCCATGCCGGCGGCGCGATAGCGGACCTCGAGGCCCCGCCCGTCGTCGTCGGTGGTCAGCACCTCGACCGACTTCAGGTCTCGGGCCCACTCCGGGTAGGCCGGGAAGTCCAGCAGCACCGACCGCACGACCTCCGGCGGTGCGGCGATCGTGGTCTGCTCGGTCACGCGGTCAGACATGGCGCCATCATGGTCGATCGGCCGGGCCCCGCGGCGGGAACGTGCCGTGACGTGCGCCCCACAGGGCCAGCAGGCCGATCCCCCACACCGGGGCCATCACGCCGAAGGGCGGGCGGACCGTGGCCACGCTGAGCAGGGCGATCGCGATCTGGGCGAACCACAGGCCGAGCAGCGTCCGCCGCACCGGCCGGGGCGACGAGCCGTTCAGGTAGAAGAGCCCGGCGAGGTCGACCACCTCGGTCCGGCTCCGCCCGGCGGCCCGCAGGAACCCGGCGGCGAAGGCGGCGCAGCCGCCGAGGAACAGCACCCCCGACACCACGAGGTTGGCGATGTCGGTGCCGTCGCCGGGCCACGCCGACGCGAGGGCGGTCGAGCCGGCGAAGGCGACGGTGCCGACCAGGTCGGCGGTGGCGATCGGCCCGCCAGGGAGGGTCCGTTCGCTCATCGCCGCGCCGCCTCGGGCCGATCGACCCGCCGACCGCCCGGGGCGGCCTCGGCCAGGTCGGCGCCGACGTCGTCCAGCGCCACGCGCAGGCGGGCGGCCAGCACGTCGTAGGAGAACTCGCGCTCGGCACGGGCCCGCGCCGCCAGTCCCATCGCCCGACGCCGATCCGGATCGACGATCAGGGCCCGGAGCGCCTCCGCGACCTCGGCCACCGAGGTGGGGTCGTCGACGACCAGGCCGGTCTCGCCGTCGGCCACCGCCTCCGCCGCCCCGCCGCTGGCGCCGGCGATCTGGGGCACCCCGCACGCCGCCGCCTCCAGGAACACGATGCCGAAACCCTCCTGCTCCAGCCCGAGCCAGCGGTTGCGACAGGCCATGGCGAAGATGTCCGCGGCGCCGTAGCAGGCGGCGAGGTCCGCCTCCTCGATGCGGCCCAGCAGGCGGACCGGGGCGGCGAGGTCGACGGCCAGCGCGCCCAGTCGGTGGAGGTCGCGACCGGTGCCGCCGATCACCACCTCCAGCTCGGGGTGGATCGGGGCCAGCCGGGCGGCGGCCCGGATCAGCACGTCCATGCCCTTGCGGGGGACGAGGCGGCTGACCGAGGCGACCAGCACGGTCTCCGGCGCCACGCCGAGACGGCGGCGGGCGGCGGCTCGCGCCTCCTCGTCGAGCGGGCGGAAGCGGGCGACGTCAACTCCCGGCGGCACCTCGACCACGGGCAGCCCCATCCCCGCCGCCCGCTCGCCCTCGTCGGCCGGGTAGCCGCCGGCCGCCACCACCAGCGCCGCGCCCCGCAGCACGCGGGCCAGCGCCGACCGGGGTCCCGGCACCCGCCCGGGGACGGTGACCTCGGCCCCGTGGAGCACGACGCCGTAGGGGCGGGCGAGGCTCGGGCCCAGGTGCCCGACCGGCAGCGCCGGGTCGAGCAGGACCAGCTCGGCGCCGACCTCGGCGGCCAGGTGGTCGATCCGCTGCCGCAGGCCCCGGGTGGGCAGGAGCACCCGCTCCGAGGTGCGCTCGATCCGGAACGGGGCGGCCCGGTCGAACGCCTCGGCACCGGCGTGGGGCGTGGTCAGGACCGTCGCCTCGTCGGCCGGGAGCCGCCGCCACAGCTCCCACAGGTACGACTGGATGCCGCCGAGCTTGGGCGGGAAGTCGTTGGTGACGAGGAGGTGCTTCACGACGCACGGGCCTTCGACGGGACGGGAGCGGGGACGGGGCACGACCCCGAGCCGACCCCGGACTCGGCATCGGCGCCTCGGCGCGGGACCGGGGCAACCAGCTCGGCGCGGACCTCGGGGTCGGCGTCGGCGGCCACCGACGCCAGGAGATCGTCGCGCCCCAGCCGGCGAGCGGCCCAGACGGCGTGAGCCCGCACCAGCGGGTTCGGGTGGGCCAGGGCCTCCCCCAGCGCGGCTGCCACCGCGGGGTCGTCGCCGTCGGCCACGTTGCCGAGCACCACGAGGGCGTTGCGCCGCAGGTGGGCCGGGTCACGGCGGGCGACGTACCAGCGGCCGTGGCGGTCCAGCAGCTCCTCGTCGGACGAGCCGAGCAGGTCGACGAGCCCGACCCATGCGTGCCTCGGGTCGCCGACCGGGACCGGTTCGCCCCGTCCGGCGGGCGCGGCCCGACGGACCTCGCGGCGGTTGGGCGGACAGACCTCCTGGCAGTCGTCGCAGCCGTAGATGCGGTCGCCCAGGGCGACGCGGTGGTCTCGGGGGAACGACCCGGTGGTCTGGAGCGACCACGACAGGCAACGGCGGGCGTCGACGACGCCCGGCGCCACGATGGCGGCGGTGGGGCAGGCGTCCTCGCACCGGCGGCAGGGCCCGCAGCCGTCGGCCACCGGGGCGGAGGCGATCGGCAGGCCCTCGACGTCGTCGGCCCCCGCGTCGGTGAGGACCGCGCCGAGCAGGAACCAGCTCCCCCGGCCCGGCAGCAGGAGGTTGGCGTTGCGCCCGAACCACCCGAGGCCGGCGCGGTGGGCCACCGCCCGGTCCACCAGGTGGTTCTGGTCGGCCAAGACGATCGCCCGGTGGCCCGCGGTCCGCAGCCGATCGGCGATGGTGCCCAGGCCGGCGAGGAGCCGATCCTGGTCGTCGGCCCAGACGTAGCGGGCCACCCGACCGGTCGGTCCGGCGGGCCGGGGCGGCGGGTCCCGGTGGTACGAGCGGGCCCCGACCACCAGGGTGCGAGCGCCGGGCAGCGTGGCCGAGGGATCGGTGGAGCGCGCCGGGTTCCGGTAGGTGAACTGCATCGTGCCGGCCAGGCCGGCGGCCCGCCGCTCCTCGAGGACCGTGCGGGTGGCGTCGAACGGGTCGGCCGTGCACGCCGCCACCACGTGGAGCCCCGCGGCGCGGCCGGCGGCCTCCAGATCCGACCAGCCCACCCCCTCGCGCACCGGACCATCGTCGCGCCGAGGCCGCGGCGGCGGGTCATCCGGTGCGCCTCGGGCGGTGCCGCAGCGGCGGGGCCAGGCCGACCCGGCCGAGCTCGCGCATGGCTCGCGCCTCGGCCAGCTCGACCACGACGGGCCGATCGGCCTCGGTGCCGAGCAGGAAGGTGACCACGCAGTCGCGGCAGGCGTCGGTGGCCTCGAGCACGCACTCGGCGCAGTCGATGCGCAGCAGGTCGCCCTCTCGCTGCTGGTGGGGTGGTGCGTCGTAGCCCATCGGGACCTCCGGGGAAGCGGGAGCGCATCATCCCCGGCCCCTCTGACAACGAGGCGGTCGCCGGTCCGCCGGGCGGTCGTCCGCCCAGGTCAGCGCCCGACCGCGGCCAGGAACGTGGCGGACCGGACCGCGTGGGCACCGAGGCCCACGGCGTGGTCGGCCACCTCGCGATCGGAGCTGACCACCACGACGGCCCGGCGCACGGGCACCGCCGCCACCAGCGCGGCGACCTCGTCGTCGGCCGAGGCGCCGTCCACCGAGAACCGCACCCGCACCGAGCGGCTGGCCGACGGGGCCACCGTGCCGCTCACGCCGTCGAACACCACGACGACCTCCGCGCCGGTGCGAGCCCGCAGGTCCTCGAGCAGGGCGACCACCCGGCGGCGCTCCTCCTCGGGAGCGAGGCCCGGCCACGCCGCCCGCCCGAGGTTGTACCCGTCGACGACCACGAGCGGACGGCGCCGGCACAGCAGGTGGCGCAACCGATCCGGGTCCTCGACCACCTCTCCGGCCGCTCGTCCGGGCCGACCCCCGGTCGACGGCGGGTCCGCGGCGCGGCGTCGGCGCCCGACGACCGGGCCCGGGTCGGCGGGCCGAGGCCCACCCCGGCCGCCGCGATCGCCGAGGGGACGGACGTCGGGGGGCGGCCAGGAGGCGTCGCCTGCCGGCCGCTCGCGGTCGTCGCCCGTCGCCACCGACTCGCCCGGAGGGTCAGCCGGTGGGCTCGGAGGCGGCCCGCGCCGCCTCGCCCGCCGGCACCTCCTCCACCCGACCCGCCGGCCCGCACCAACGGCACTCGACCGACTCGATCCGCTCGTCGAGCACCTGCTCGTCCTCGATCGCCAGCTCCCCGCCGACGGTGAAGTGGTGGTAGGCGGAGGTGCGACGGGAGGTCACGACGTCGAAGCGGGTGAGGTTCCCGCACGAGGTGCAGCGGTAGCGGGTGGGCTCGGACACGGCGGCCACGCTACCGGCCCCCCTCCGGTCGCCCCGCCCGCCGACGGCCGCAGCGCCCGGCCCGACGGTGACCGCCGCCCCGGCCGGCACCCGCGAACGCTTGTTCGTCGAACGTTCGTTCGCTACGGTCGGCCCATGCAGGCCAGCTTCGAGGATCTGGGGACGCCGTTGGCCGACGTCACCTTCTGCGTGCTCGACCTCGAGACCACCGGGGGCACCGCGGCCGACGGCGGCATCACCGAGATCGGCGCCGTCCGCTACCGCGGCGGCGAGCGGCTCGGCACCTTCCGCACCTTCGTCAACCCCGGCCACGCCATCCCCCGCCAGATCACGATCCTGACCGGGATCACCGAGTCGATGGTCCAGGCCGCGCCCCCGGTCGACGCGGTCCTGCCCACGTTCCTCGAGTTCCTGGGGGACGCGGTGATCGTCGGCCACAACGTCCGGTACGACCTCGGCTACCTGGACGGTGCGCTCCTGCGCAGCGGCCGATCCCGGCTGGCCAACCGGGTGGTGGACACCCTCGGCCTGGCCCGCCGCCTGGTGCGAGACGAGGTGCCCAACTGCCGCCTCGGCACGCTGGCCGATCGGCTCCGGCTCCCGAACCGGCCGAGCCACCGGGCCCTCGACGACGCGCTGGCCACCGCGGACCTGCTCCACCTCCTGCTCGAACGGGCCGGCCGCCTCGGGGTCTGCGGGCTCGACGACCTGCTCGCCCTCCCCACGATGGCCGGCCACGCCCAGGCCTCGAAGCTGCCCCTCACCGACGGCCTGCCCCGCTCCCCCGGGGTGTACCTGTTCCGCGACGCCGCCGGCCGGGCGCTCTACGTCGGCAAGGCCACCAACCTGCGGTCCCGCGTGCGCTCGTACTTCTCCACCGACGATCGCCGCAAGACCGGGGCGATGCTGCGGGAGGTGGCCCGGATCGACCACGTGATCTGCCCGAGCCCCCTGGAGGCGGCGGTGCTCGAGGTGCGGCTGATCCACCGGCTCGAGCCCCGGTTCAACCGGCAGGCCACCACCTGGCGGCGCTACGCGTACCTCAAGCTCACCGCCGAACGGTTCCCCCGGCTGTCGGTGGTCAAGGCGGTCCGAGACGACGGCGCGCTCTACCTCGGTCCCCTGCCCTCCCACCAGGCCGCCCGCCGGGTGGCCGAGGCGATCGAGACGGCGGTCCCGCTGCGGCGCTGCACGGCGGTGCCCGGGCGGGCGGTGCGCTCGGGGCCCTGCGCGCCGGCCCAGCTGGGGGTGGCCGCCTGCCCGTGTGCGCAGGCCACCTCCGAGGCCGAGTACGCGGAGGTGGTCGCCACCGTGCGCCGGGGCCTCCTCCAGGACCCGGCGATCCTGCTGGCGCCGCTCGAGGCGAAGATGCGGTCGCTGGCCGCCGCCGAGCGGTTCGAGGAGGCGGCCACCGTGCGGGACCGGGCGGACGCGCTGGCCGGCGCCCTGCGGCGCCAGCGGCGGTTCGACGCGCTGCGCCGGGCCGGACGGGTGGTGGTCGAGCTGGGCGACGCGTCCCGCGCCGAGCTGGACCACGGGCGCCTGGCTCGGGCTTGGACCCTCACCCGGCAGGGGATCGTGCCGCTGCCCCTGCCCCTCGACCTCGACCCG
>WBZU01000879.1_pt1 | contig 24226 bp, 17 predicted proteins | sample 5204311 | NCBI WGS metagenome assembly WBZU01 (sample SAMN12344359, study PRJNA552823) | activated sludge metagenome | biome: Activated sludge suspended growth; feature: Nitrification reactor; material: Wastewater; isolation source: activated sludge from nitrification reactor of wastewater... | reverse complement strand
ACGAAATCGTTCACGGTTTGCTCCGGCAGGCGCTTCTTCGGTGGCATTTCAGGATCCTCGTAGCGCACGGCTTTGATGATCAGGCTTTCATCCGGCTTTCCGGCGATGAGCGCAGGCCCGGACTCGCCGCCCGCGATCATCTCGGAAGGCGCATCCAGCAGCAGCTTGCCTCCGATCTTTTTTGCCCCCTGCGAGTGACATTCATAGCAGTGCTTCACCAGCACCGGCCTGATCTTGTTCTCAAAAAAGGCACGCTGGTCCGGCGTCATGTCCGCTGCGTGCGCGACCATGATGGACGCGCTGGCGACGGTGGTGCAAATGAGGGCTCGGAGCGACATATTCGGCCGCAGCCAACTACGTTCGGCAGGCGGGTTCCATTTCGGCGCTCACTCGATCCTCGCTGATGCCGCGTAGCGCGAATTACGCGGACTTGTCGAGCGCGGGGAAGGGGAACTGCTTCGACGGCACATGCTGCGCGGCCATGATCGATTTCATGCGTGCGATTACATCGGGATGATCCGCGGAGATATCGTGCTGCTCCTGCGGGTCGGCATCGAGATCGAACAGTTCGGTGGTTGGCGCGGATGGAGCTTTGTTTTTTGCCTTCGCCTTCCCCCCCGTTGACAGCATGTTCCTGGATATCAGCTTCCACTTGCCCATGCGAAGGCATTGCTGGCCGCCGTATGCGGGGAATTCGCGGTAGAGGAACTCGCGCTCTGACTGGGACTCGCCGCGCAGAGTGGGCGCAAAGCTGATGCCGTCGATGCCTGCTGGTGTGTGCTGTTTCGCTCCGGCGAGTTCGAGCAGCGTGGGCATCCAGTCCTCGAAGCCGGCGACGCGTTCCGTGTAGCTGCCGGGCTTGATTTTGCCCGTCCAGCGCACGATCCCGGGCTCGCGGATGCCGCCTTCGTAGAGCGCGCCTTTGCCATCGCGCAGGCCGCCGCAGGAGTTAAAGAATGCAGCGTCGGTGCCAGACAGACCCTGATGCGTGCCGTTGAGAGCGCCGTTGTCAGAGCTGAATACAAAGATGGTGTCGTCGTCGAGCCCCAGTTCTTTGATCAAAGCCATCATGCGCCCCACCTCGGCGTCCATGCGTGTGATCATGGCAGCATACGCTGCGTGTGGAGCGAAGTGCGGCAGGTAGCCGTTGCCGCCTTTGTAGGGCGGGTCGTCGCCGATCCTGCCCTGGTATTCCGCCAGCGAGTCGTCGGGGACCTGCAACGCGAGATGCGGCACGGTGGTGGGAATGTAGCAGAAGAACGGGCGGTCTTTGTTGTCTCGCACGAACTTGCGCGCCGCGTCATTGATCTCGTCAGCAGAGTAGAGCCTGCCCTGGAACTGCTTGTAGCTCGCCGGATTGTTGGGGTCTTCGCCGTTGGCGAAGGTGGCATGTCCGGGCACTTCGGGATCGTTCTGCGGCGCCTTCCTTTCGTCGTCCCACAGATACGCGGGATAGTAGGTGTGGGCCTTGGCCTGGCAGTTGTAGCCGAAGAAGCGGTCGATGCCCTGCTTCAGCGGATCGCCGCTGCTGCCGGGACCGCCGAGACCCCACTTGCCAAAGCCGCCTGTGGTATAGCCGGCGGCTTTGAAAGCTTCGAAGATGGTGATCTCCTCCGCGGCGAGCGGTTCCTGACCCTCGGGTTTGTATTCGCGATTGTTTCTGACCCAGGCGTGACCGGGATGCTTGCCCGTGGTCAGGACGCAACGCGATGGCGCGCACACGGCATTGCCTGCATACATGTGTTTGAAGCGCATGCCCTCAGCGGCCATGCGATCAAGGTTGGGCGTTTTGATCAGCTTCTGGCCGTAGCACCCGAGGTCGCCGTAGCCCAGATCATCCGCGAGAATGAACACGACATTCGGCTGGCGGGCGTGCATCGCCTGCGAGGCGGCGAACAAGATGGCGGCGGTAAGCAGTGCTTTCATGGAATGTAATCGGTGTCTGCTATCAAACGTGTGCATGCCCGGCGATCTGAACGGGATTGTCTGCCGTTGGAGCAACCGGTCAGGGAATCAAAATCTTCCCGCCCATATCGGAGATGAACTGTTTCAAACTCTCCAGACCTGTGACTTCAGACAATCCGTCATCCACGCCAGGGACGCTGTCGGGAAGAAAGGCGAAGAACGACATGAGCGCCCAGCGATGATTCACGTTTCGGAATACAGCGTCCCAGTAGGTGCGGAAAATGTGGCCGTAGTAACTCGGCGCGGTGGTGCCGTGGGCGCCTTGGAACCAGAAAATGTGGATGCCTCGATGGCGCACCATGCGGCCAGTGGCCTCGTCTTTTGCATCCATAAACACGCGCAGCATGGTGGCGCTGATCTGCCGCCCCGCCACCTCGATGGCGATCGTCTGCTGATCACGAATCAGCCAGGCCTGCGCGATCGTGCAGACTTCTGGCTGATGCAGACCGCGGCCTGATGGCCCCGTGAGCACCACGGCAGCCTGCGTGGGGTTGGTGGTCGGGCCGAGATAAATTTTTCGGCTCAAGGTGATCTCAGGCAGCAGCGCACCGCGCTCGTGATCGGACATAGGTGCATCGGCGCCCTGAGCCGCTCCAATCGAGAGCGGCAAATCCAGGCTGACGCCCGGTGCCGTATTGGTGGGGCGGCCTCCAGCGAAGTGACACAGGCTCAGAACGGCGATCGCGAACACGACGGCTGTCAGCGCCCGCAGCGCGGTGGAGCGGAGTGTTTCAGATCTGGATGTGCTGGACCAAGCAGCGGCGGCTTTGATCCTTCGATTCCAGCGGGAGTGCTCCAGCCACGAGGAGAGGGCGAACATGCCGCCGAGCGCAATCGCGAAAACCGCGAACCCGGCCAGCTCGTGATACCAGCTGACTTCTTCGCCGTCAGCGGTGTGGCGTCCGATGGCAAACTCGGATCCCCACCAAACGGATCCGACTGCCAGCAGCACCATGCGCACCAGATTGCCCAGGACGGCCAGCGGCAGTGCGCTGGCAAAGAGCAGCCCGCGTGGCAGCCAGCGGCGCAGAAACACATAGCCGTAGAGCGCGGCCAGCATCAACAATGCATAGAGTGACCGGATGCCGCTGCACGGCGCAGCCACATCAAGCTTGAACAAAGCGCCCTCCGCCAGGCCGCGCACGGAGTCGGCAGCGGATACAACGGCAGTGCCTTCGTTCGCCACCGCGATGCCAATGAGGGGCAGCAGCTTGGAAGTCAGACCGGCGGTCATCAAACGCATGGGCACCGCGAGCTGCGATTCCAGCGGAAAACTCGGCCACATGAAGACGAGGAACAGCCATGGGAAGAGCAGCACACGCATCCATGCCCATCCACACAGCCAGATGATGAGGCCCGCCAAAACCAGCTGCGTGGCCGCGAACCCGGGATAGCCCGTGCCTGCCTTGTAACCGGCCCAGAACACGAATGCACCGAAAGCCATCACCGCCAGCCCGCCGGCATGACCGCGCAGCGGCTGTGCGCTGAGTTCGGCCCGCGCACGCCATGCTAGAATGAAGCTGATGAGCGGCACGAAAGGGCAGAATATCCACTCGCCCGAATCATCTCCGGCGAGCACTCGCGCCCAACCAACGAGCACGCTCACCTTTTCCGCGAACGTCCACGGCTGATAAGGCCACCACAGGAACATCAATGCCATCACGGCGATCGCGACTCCCCACCGGAGGAGCGCGATGGCATTCAGGCGGAGTGGAGGGCCGGGGGTCACGGGGCGGAAGGGGATCGTGTGCGACTGACAGTGTTCCATGCCCACGGCAGAGGCTGTCGCAAGGCAGAATCCGGCGCGAATGCGGGGCGGCGGCCTCAAAACTTGCATACTGGTGTTGACATCAGTATACGACAACATACAATCGCAGCGCATGAGCTTCCAAGTCCAACTCCGCGGCCCCGGCCTCAATATGATCACACTGGTCAAAGACCAGGCTCTCAATGACCTCCTGCGCTTGCTGCAGGACAACCGTGATGACCGGGGTGATGCTCCCGGATGGCCTGAGCCCGGGCGCGGTCCGCGTCCGTTCGGACCACCGATGGGGCCGCGCCGGGGCCCGCCAGCGCAAGAGTGCGGCCCAATGCCTGAGCATCTAAAGAGCCGGGTCGCCCAGCCGAAATCTGGCGCCCCGAAGCCTGGACCTGAGGCGCGGGCTGTGATGGCAAAGCTGGCCGGTCTGCCGGCCGCGCCGCTTGCGGATCACGCAGATTTAACGTTTCCAGAGAAGCTTCTTCTCCTGGGAGCCTGGCTTGAGTCCCGGAAGGAGAAATTCTTGATTCGCGCACCGCTGTTGGTGGAGGCCATGGTGCAGGCCGGACAGTCGCCGCCGGCAAATCCAAAGCGGGATGTGATGGCCGCCATCCGATCAGGCTGGCTCACGCTTGGCTTGTATCCGAACCCCAATCGCGCCGCGCTGACACCCGAGGGCTGGCAGCGGGTGGCGGAAATGCTCGGTTGAGCGCACTGGCTACATCCGCCGCTCTTCGAGAACCTCCAGGCCGGTCAGCTTCCATTCGCCTTGCACAGGATTGAGCGTCACCCGTGCTTTGTAGCGATTCACGCGTGGATGCGAGTGGCCCCAGTGCCCGACATTCCCCATGGCCGTCCATTCGCATTCGGCGATGAATCCACTCGCCTGTGGTGCCACGCTGGGATCAGGTTTGCTCTTCCAATCGGGAGATTTTTTCCGGTCGGCATTGCTCCCTACATCCACCGACAAATCCGTGACGTGGGCGCGGGTGCCATCCTGACCTTCCAACGTCAATGCCTGCACGGTCTGCAGATACAGCTTTCTCAGCAAGTCGCCGGCGACGCTGTGCTCCAGCCGGTCGTAGATGTCCTGCTCCTTCCTGTAGTCGAACGCGCGATACACGTTTTTCAGCAGTGGCTGAAGAATCTCCTCGGCCTGAGCCGGAGTGCTGATCACCGGCACCGATGCGGCAAACGGATCGCGCACCGACCATGTCATGTTCCAGGTGAGGGCGATGCCCAGCACCCACGCGGCAATGAACGGAATGATGCCACCGGGAAACTTTCGATCCCTGATCTCCATGTAGATGTAGAGGGCCACGCCGAACAGAATCCACACGATCATCACGAGCGGGATCTCGTAGATTTCCGGCACCGGTATTTTAGGAACTTGAGCCAGAGGCTTTGGTTTGGGCAGCCGGTTGTCGTTCATCCAGCGAACGGCTGGCAGTGTGCTCGTGAGTTCGCGCTTTTCGGAAAGGGGGCCGAAGAAGATCGTCAGTGGCAGCTTGGTGACAGGCTGCAGGAGTTCTTTCCAGCGCAGCTCGATTTTTGCCGGCCCGCCGGAAATGGGGAATTCAAACACGATCCCAACCAGTGCTTCGTTCGTTCTGACGGCCTCGCCTTCCGGCACCGGCAGCGTGGCGCCGGGCTTGCCTTTGATAAAAGCACAGGATGTGATGCCGCCGCGCGATTCCTGATCGTCAGCGAGCAGTTTGCACCAGTCGGCTGCAAATTTCAGCATGTGCTCGCGCAGCTCCTTCTGCTGGGCGGCGTCGAATTCGCCGCTCGCTGGCGCGGGTCTTTGCATCCATTGGAGGACGGTGCCGAGATTGAAGATGGCCTCCGCGCGCGCCTCAAAAGGCTCAAGGTAAAGATACGCCTCCGCCACCGGTTCGGCGCCTGAAGCGCCCGCCGGCTCCTGCGCGAGAGCGTGGACGGAGGCGAGCGCTGCAAGCGCGATCAACGCCAGAGGGATCAGGCGTGGGCTCATCAAACGGACCAGGGTTTCCTCCATTCGCGTTGGAGCATGCCATTGACCTTGGCATCGCCCGATTTCTCGGTTTGCGGATCCCATTCCAGCTTGGCGAGGCCAAGACGCAGGGCGATATTAGCCAAGTGGCTCACGGTGATCGTGCGGTGCGCCGTCTCCACGGGAGCGATTGTCTTTTCGCCGCTGTAGATGCAGTCGATGAAATTCGCGGTGTGGTCCTTGCTCACGTAAAGATGCACCTCGCCTTCCTTCGCCTGATTTGCGAGGATGTCATTGCTGCTGGCGGCGATCTTTTCACGGTTCACCCAGATCCATTTACCGCCTTCACCTTCGAAGAAGATGCCCGTGTGATCGAAGTTCTTGCCAGCGGCTGGATGTCCCACGACTTCAGGCATCAGTTCTTCCGATTTGTCCGCGACCACCATCTGGACGCCGTTCGCGTAGCGGCACTCGAAGTGGAACTTCGTCGCAGTGTTGTAGAAGTCGGTGGCGGGCGGCATCTCGCCGCGGATGTTCATCATCTCCACCGGACCGCTGCTTTCCACGTCCATGCCCCAGTGGGCGATGTCGATGTGATGCGCGCCGAAGTCGGTGATCATGCCGCCGGAAAAGTTGTAGTTGTGCCGCCAGTTCAGTGGCAGCATCGCGGGGCGGTAGTCCATTTGCGGTGCGGGTCCGAGCCAGAGATCGTAATCGAAGTCCGGTGGCAGCGGCGCCGGCTGGGTCTGGCTGCCCATCTGGTTCCAGTCCGTGTGGCCACCGGGCAGGCCCACGCGCACACTCTTGAGCTTGCCGATGCGCTGATTGCGCACCAGTTCGCACGCCATGCGGAACTTCATATCGCTGCGCTGCTGGCTGCCGGTCTGCCAGGTGATGCCCGCCTTCTTGACCTCATCGCTCATCAGGCGGCCTTCTGCGATGGTCAGCGCCAGCGGCTTCTGACCGTAAACGTGCTTCCCTTTGCGGGCGCAAAAAACCGCCATGTAAGCATGCCAGTGATCGGGCGTGCTGACCTGAATGATGTCGAGATCTTCCTTCTCGATCATCTCCCGAAAATCGATGTGCGTGCTGCACACCTTCTGCGGCTTGTTTGCCGCCTTGGAGTAGTGTTCGTCCACGCGTTCCTTGCCCGCGTCACGCCCGCCCGTCTTCTCGCCTTTGTAGCCGTAGTGGCCATATTTCTTCATCGGATCCGCCACGCTTACGACCTGCACGCGCTCATCACGCAGGAAATTGCCCGTCCAGTCTGTGGCAATGGTGCCGTAGCCGATCAGGCCCACGGTCAGACGTTCGGACGGCGCTGGTCTGCCTGTGCGCCCCAGTGCCGATGCCGGGATGATCATGGGGAAGCCGATGGCGGCTGCCGCAGTGCCGAGGAACTGGCGGCGTGAGGTGGCGGGTGTTTGAGTGTTCATGGGATAATGGCGAGCCTACAGGAGAAAGCACAGGGTGGACAAGCGGAATGACTCAAGATGCGGCATAGCGATTGCGGTTGTCGTTCGAGGGAGCGCGGGCAAAGTCGCGCCCTCCCGGACGGTGTCCGGTCCATGCCTCGCCATGTATTCTTCCACTGCCGCCATGCGCCTCTCCTTGATCGTGGGCTTCCTCATGCTCGTGATCAAAGTGGGTGCGTATGTGCTCACCCACTCCACGGCCATTCTCGGCGATGCGGCTGAGTCCGTGGTGCATGTCGCGGCGGTCATGTTTGCGGCTTTCAGCCTCGGCTTGGTGGGAAAGCCCGCGGACGAAGATCATCGCTACGGGCATGGGAAAGTGGAGTTCTTCTCCGCAGGAGTCGAAGGCGTGCTAATCATCGTAGCCGCCGTGTTCATTATCTACGAATCCGTGGATCACTGGATCAATCAGGTGAAGCCTGCCGAACTCGATTACGGCCTTCTGCTCGTGGTGCTGAGCATCGTCATCAATGGAGCGCTCGGCTGGTATTTGATCTGGCACGGGAAGCGCGCGAAGTCATTGATCCTCGTCTCAAACGGCAAGCACACGCTCACGGATTGCTGGACCAGCATCGGGGCGATCATCGGGCTGGTGCTGACCATGGCCACGGGCTGGACCGGATGGGATCCGATCTGCGGTCTCGCCATGGCCGGCAACATACTGGTTTCGGGCTATGGCCTCGTGTCGCGCTCGGTCAGCGGGCTCATGGATGTGGCGGACCCCGAACTCGCGAAGCAACTGGATGTGGCGCTGGCGGAAGAAACCGCGAGGCACGGTGTGAGCTATCATGCCCTGAGGCATCGTGATGCCGGCAGCGTGCATTGGGTGGATGTGCATTTTCTTTTCAAAGGCGACATCTCGCTGCGAGAAGCGCACCGCATCGCCACCCAGATAGAGAAAGCCGTGCACGCCAGCGTGGACAAGACCGTGGTGATCACCAGCCACCTGGAATGCGAGGACGATCACGACGAGTTGCACCCGAATGATTCCCTGCCCGCATGATGATGGATGCCGACCGGATAATGGAAGAAGCGGATGGATGGCGCGTGGAGTGTTGTGAGGAAGTCACATCGACGAACGACGTGGCCGCACAGCGCGCGCGTGACGGCGCCTCTGGCCGCCTGGCGATCTTTGCGGAAAGCCAGACCGCCGGCCGCGGCCAGCGCAGCAACCGCTGGCTGACTCCGAAGGGCAAAGACATCATGTGCTCGCTGCTGCTACGGCCCGCGCAACCGCTCGAACTGTGGCCGCGCGTCACCACTCTCGCCGCCCTGGCGGTGTGCAAGGCGATCGAGCAAATGCTGCCGCTGCAACCTGCCATCAAATGGCCGAACGATATTTACATCGGTGCGCGCAAGGTTTGCGGCCTGCTGGCGGAGACGCAGCGGGACTCGCACGGCAGTTTCCTGGTGCTCGGCGTCGGCCTGAACGTGAACTGCATGGATTTTGCCCCCGGGCTTGCGGGCGCTGCCACGAGCCTGCTGCGTGAGCTTCCCGCCACGATCCGTGAGATCGAACGGGAAAGCGTGGGGTCGGCTTTGCTCCGGGAACTGGATGCATCGCTGGCGCAGTGGGAGGATGGCTTTCAGGATGCCCTCGCCGGGGTGCGGCAGCGCAGTCTTTTGATCGGCAGGAATATTCGTGCGGTGGTGCTGGAGCGAACCGTGCATGGTCGGGTGCTCGATTTGAATCACGAGGGCCACCTGATCCTGCAGCAGGCGGATGGCAGCGCCTTGACGCTTAGTAGCGCTGCAGAGGTGCGCGTGGAGTAATCGCTCGCTCATTGCCGCAAAAAGAAGAAGCCATCCACGCGGACGTGGATGGCTTCGCAAACATGAAATATTACCGCTCGGGCTTACTTTGCCGGCGGTTCTGGAGCGGCGGGTTTGAAATCGACCAGCTCGATATCGAAGATCAGGGTCTCATCCGGGCCGATGCCACCCTGCGGATTGCCGCTCGGGCCATAGGCCAGGCTGCCAGGGATGTAGAAGCGATACTTTGCGCCCTTGCTCATGAGGCCCACGCCTTCTGTCCAGCCAGGGATCACCTTGTTCAGCCCGAAGCTCGTGGTGGTTTCACCGGGGTGAGATTTCGTGCTGTCGAACTCGCGGCCATCCACATGCGTGCCCACATAGACCACGGACACGACATCTGTCGGCGCCGGCTTGGGGCCTTCGCCTTCCTTGATCACCTCATACTGCAGGCCGCTGGCGGTGGTTTTCACGCCCGGCTTCTTGGCATTGTCGGTGAGGAACATTTTCGCCTTGGCTTCCTGGCGGGCTTCGACCTCTTCCATCGCGGCCTGGAATTTTTGCATGGTGTCCTGAATCTCAGCCTGTGAGAACTTCGGCGACTTGTTGGCCACAGCGTCAGAGAGACCGTCTTTCACGGCGTCCAGGTTCAGCTTGAAGGGCGTGCCGCTCAGTCCGCGGCCGAACTGCAGGCGGCCCAGAATGTAGCTCACCTTGTCCATGTCCACGGTCGTGAAGGGATCGACATCGGGTGCAAACTTGGGTTTGGTCAGCTCCGCGACTCCGGGCGGTGCGGACGGCGGCGGTGCTTCGTTCTGGGCAGTAGCGACGGCGGAAAGGGCCGCAGCAGCAGCCATGACAAGAGTGTAGCGTAGGTTCATCAAAAGAGCCTACCCGCCGCCTAATGCCGGGTCAAAGTGAAAGGCGACTTTCCGCGTGTCTCCCGCGCGCCAGCACCGGTCGGTGCGCGCGGTTTGAAACAATCCGCGGCCCTCCTGCGTCTGCGATGGTCCCATGATCCGTCTGACCACTGTTTTCCTGCTGATCTTTGCCGCCGCGCTTCACGCGGGGACAAGGCCCAATCTCGTATTCATACTCGCCGACGATCTTGGTATTGGCGATCTGGGCTGTTACGGCCAGCGCACCTTGACGACGCCGAACATCGACCGGCTCGCGGCCGAGGGGATGAAATTTAGCCGGCATTACGCGGGGTGCACCGTGTGCGCGCCATCGCGTTGTGTGCTGATGACCGGCCTTCACACCGGGCATTGCCGCGTGCGCGGGAACGGAAACTGGACCATTCCCGACGCCGACCCAACGCTCCCCAAGATGCTCAAGAGCGCGGGATACTCCACGGCGTGCTTTGGCAAATACGGCCTGGGCAAACCGCTCCCCGAGGATGATCCCCAGCGCAAGGGCTTCGATGAATTCTTCGGGTATGTCGACACCAGCCACGCACACAATTTCTATCCGACCTATCTGATTCACAATGGCAGGCGGGAGCCGCTGCCGAACGTGATCATCCCCAACAGCGGCAATGCCGCGCATCCGGGCACAGGAGTAGCGACCAAAGACGGTCGGAAAGTCTGGGCACCGGGTTTGATTGCAAAGCACGTGCAGGACTGGCTGGGCCAGCGTCGTGCGGGCGAACCCTTCTTCCTGTATTATGCGCTGAATCTGCCTCACGCGAACAACGAGGCGAAGAAGGACTCGCCTCTGGGGCATGGGCTGGAGTCGCCTGACTATGGCGAATTCGCGGGCAAAGACTGGCCTGATGTCGAAAAGGGCTTCGCGCAGTTCGTGCGTTTCGTGGACAACGAAGTGGGCGCGGTGATTGCTGCGCTGAAATCGCAAGGCCTGGATGAGAACACGCTGGTTGTCTTCAGCAGCGACAATGGTGCTCACGCGGAAGGGCTCCACGATGCGGAGTTCTTCGACAGCAACACTGTGTTCAACGGAATCAAACGCAGCATGACCGACGGTGGCATCCACACGCCGCTGCTGGCGCGCTGGCCGGGCAAGATCAAAGCCGGGGCGCTGAGCGAGCATGTAGGCGCGTTTCAAGACTTCACGCCGACCTTTGCGGAACTGAGCGGTGCCACGCTGGATTTTCCCACGGATGGCATCTCCATGGTGGCGGAACTGACCGGCCGGGGCACGCAGGCGAAACACGATCACTTGTATTGGAACTTCGACGAACAGGGCGGCAAGCGTGCGCTGCTGGAGTGGCCATGGAAGCTGATCCACCTGAACACGGGAGCCGTCGATGGCAAGGCAGCCCGGAAGGGCAAAGCGGCACCACTTCAGGTCCAGTTGTTTAATCTGGAGGACGATATCAGCGAACAGACGAACCTTGCGGAGCAGCATCCTGACATCGTGAAGCGCCTTCAGGAGAAGATGCAGGCAGAATGGCGCGAGCCGGAGCGCAGCAATTGAGGCGTGGAGTGACTGGGCCTTGCAACCAGCGCCATCCCAGTGAATGCCATCCGCGTATCACATTGCCCCAGCCCATGCCCGATCTTCAAGTTCCCGACCGCCCTGATGCCCCTAACTGGTTCCGTGCCCGTGCCGAAGCCGCGTGGGGAGACTATCAGCGGACTCCGCTGCCCGGGGTCAAGGACGAGCACTGGCGCTATTCCAACGCGAAGCGCATCGAGCTGGAATCGCTCATCGCCGCGCCTGCGCCCACGGAAGAGCAGCGTGCAATGGCCGTCGCGCAATCCAAAGGCCTGGCTGAGACAGCCGCGCGATTCGTTTTTGTGAATGATGTGCCGGTGCATGCGAACACGGACGGCATCGATGCAGGAGTCATCTGTGCGCCATTTGAGGTGGCGCTGCGCGAGCATGGCGAGGTGCTGGAGCGCCACTTCATGAAGCGCGACATGGAACTGGGCTCGCACAAGTTCGCCGCCCTTCATCTGGCCATGGTGCGGGCGGGTGTGGTGATCGTGGTGCCGAAGGGCGTGGCCTTGGCGAAGCCTGTGGAAGTGTTTCACTGGGCGGCCGGCGAGCACTGCGCAATTTTCCCGCACACGCTGATCGTGGCGGAGGACATGGCGGAAGTCGTGGTCGTAGATCACTATCGCTCGCTGAGCGAAGGCACTTCCGGTCTCAGTTGCGCCGTGGCGGATCTCGTTGGCGGTCAGGGCGCTGGCGTCACCTATGTAGCGTGCCAGGAAATGAGCGGCCGCGCGCAGGCACTGCATTTGTCATCGACCGTCGCGGGCCGGGATTCGCGCATGAAGTCCTTCCAGGTTCAACTGGGCGCGGACTTCAGCCGCAGCGAAAGCGTGAGCGATCTGGTCGGCCAGGGATCGCGCAGCGACATGCTCGGTGTGTCCATGCCGCTGGGCGATCAAGTGGTGGATCAGCGCACGCTGCAAAAGCATAAGGTGCCGCATGCGATCAGCGATCTGCTCTACAAGAATGCGCTCTACGATCGCACGCGCACCGTATTCAGCGGATTGATCATCGTGGACGAAGGCGCCCACTTCACGGACGCTTACCAAACGTGCCGCAATCTGATCAACAGCCCTGATGCGGAGGCTGATGCGATGCCCGGCCTGGAGATCAACGCCGATCAGGTCAAATGCAGCCACGGAGCCACCACCAGCCCGGTGAGCGAGGAGGAGTTGTTCTACCTGCGATCGCGCGGCATTCCTGAGAGCGAGGCCAGGAAGCTGATCGTTCTCGGATTCATCGAAGACACCGTCACTCGTCTGCGGCACCCGGCCGTGGAAGCCATGGTGTGCGAGCGCATTGAGGAGAAGTTCGGCAAGGTCGCCTGACGCTTCAGCCCGCAACACCCTCACGGCGGGCACCGTTGGTTGAGCATGAAAGCCGTATCACGTCGTTCGTTTCTGTCTCATGCCGGCACTGTGGTTCTCGCTACGCCGTTCGCTGCGCGTGCGGTTGCTCCGGCCGCCCGCATCTTGGAGACCAAAGTCATCTCCCAACAGCCGGAATTCTACCACGGCTGGCCCACGGTGGTGCGTCGCGCCAGCGGACAACTTTGGGTGACTTGGTCTGGCGGCCGCGAATCCCATGTGTGTCCATTCGGGCAGGTGCATGCGATGACTTCTTCGGATGATGGGGCATCCTGGACCTGGCCACGCGTGCTGCTGGACAGCGCGATTGATGATCGGGATTCTGGCGTGCTGGAGACAGCGAAAGGCACGCTGATCGTGACCACGTTCACGTCGCTGGCTTATGAGGACTCGCTGAAGAAGGCGGAGATGATGGCGCAGCTCACCGACAAGGGATGGGTCAGCAAAGCCATGCCCGCTGCGCAATTCGCGCGTTGGCGGGCCGCGCATGCGCGTTTGCCGGATGATGAGCGCAAGGCCGAGCTGGGCGAGTGGATGATACGGTCCACGAATGGTGGCAAGACCTGGTCCACCCGACTCCCCACCGTGGTGAACAGCCCGCACGGTCCGGTTCAACTCAAGGATGGCCGCCTGCTCTACGCTGGAAAACAACTGTGGTCTGATGACAAGAAGATCGGTGTCGCAGAATCAAAAGACGACGGATTGACCTGGAAGTGGCTGGCGGAGATTCCAGCTCGCAAAGGCGACACTGCCGGCAATGCGTATCACGAACTGCATTGCGTGGAGGCGGCTGATGGCACCATCATCACTCACATTCGCAATCACAATGAGACGAACAGGGGTTGGACTCTGCAGACTGAATCAAAGGATGGCGGCCACACGTGGAGCGAGCCGCACCCGGTGTGCTTTGGTTTGCCATCGCATCTGCTGCGGCTGCGTGATGGCCGCCTTATGATGACCTACGGACACCGCCGCGCGCCATTTGGCAATCAGGCGCGTATCAGCCAGGACAACGGCGTGACGTGGAGTAACGAGATCGTGTTGTCCGCCGATGGAAAGGGAGGCGATCTAGGTTATCCGAGCACCGTGGAACTGGCGGACGGCACGCTGCTGACCGTCTGGTATGAGTCGATGAAGGAGCCCAAACTGGCGGTGCTGCGGCAGGCAAAGTGGAAGCTGATCTGATTCAGGGCGCTGCTTTCACATCGCTCAGGAGCTTCAGCGCGGATTCGACGAGTGTCTCCCCAGACCCTGCTTCGCCGCGTGCGCTGACAACCTCATAATTGCCCTGTGGATATGCCTCGCGGTTCGGCACGTAGCCGATGCTGCCATTCGCCAGTTCGGCAATGAAGGTGTGCTTGAACGGAGATGCTTTTTTGATGGCGAGCCCTAGTTCCACGAAAATTTCGCCGGGCAGCGCCACGATGGCGATGTCATCGCTGAATGTTGCCACCTGGACTTCCGCAGTCAGAGGAATATCTTTTTTGGCGACCGTCTCCATGATGCACACGGCTTCCGCCATCACGACGGTGCCCAGGCTTTCGGTCATCATGCGCGTGGCGATATCTTTTGCCTTGTCGATTTCCGCGTCGCTGAACTTGCGCCGTTGCAGCGTGACGATTTCGGAGCGGATGCGCGGTTTGAACGTGGCCGCTGCTTTGAGATGAGGCCATGCGGCCGTCGTGGCATCGGCAAGCAGCGTGCCCAGCTCGATATGGCTGCGGCGTTTGCCGGTGATGTAATCCGTTTGATTGATGTTGCCGCAGCAACCATTGGCGAACACAGCAATCATGTCGGGCCCCTGCCGTTCGCGAATGAGCTTGGTGAACACGCCCGGGTAGTCGGCGGAAATCTTCAATCCGCCGCCCACGGAGGTGGGATGCATGGCGAAGTTTAGATACGTGGCGAGGGGCCGTGCTTCTGCGGACGAATTAAACACAAGCACGCCAATTTCCGGATCGACAGGGCCCGCGGGGCGTTCTTTGGAGGGGTCGATCTTGCCCGGCTGCCAGATGGCCTGTGTGACTCCGTCGCGCAGCACGCGTCGGTTGAAACTGATGCCCTTGCCGTCAGCAGCAGTCACCGATGGACTGGCAGGAGCGAGCTTCGCCTTGGCGTCGCTCACAGCCTTGGCGATAAGAGCGGGCAGGCTGGCCACATACTGCTGGCCGGACGGCGAGTTTGCCTTGGTCAGATCATCCAGCAGCGAGCCACGCGGGAGCTGGGGCCCGGTGTGCGTGTGGGTGGCAGAGATCATGACGTGGTCGCCCTCGATCCCGCAGTTGGATTGAATCAGGTTGCGCGCGGCCTCGATGACGGGGCGGCTGGTTCCGGCGAGATCAAGCACGACGAAGGCGGCATGCGCGCCGTCCTGCTCGACGACGATGGCTTTGGCAAATATTGGATCGAGCACGCCTCCAACAGCGCGGAACCGGTAGTAGCCAGCCATCGGCGTGCCGTTCTTCGGGGTGATTTCGACCTGTGCCGCGCCAGTGCGGAATTCACCCGAGTGCGCGGTGCTTGCAAGAAGGCCACCAGCAAAAAGAAGGGCTCGTGTGTGCATGAGCATCCAACGTTGTCAGTCTGGCAGCTCTTCACGGGCATGGACAACAGAGACCTTGATTTGATGCGGAAGCAGCGGACAAGATGCGCCTCCCTGCACGGGGCCCTTTGAACGCGTCATGAACTCCATAGCATTTGCCCGCCGAGCCCTGCTTATCCTTCTCGCTAGCGAGACGATCGTTGCCCTCCGCGCGGAAGAGCCACGAGGAAAGCCCGGGCCGAAAGCGGTATCGTCCAGCCAGTCACCTGAGGACGAGTTGAAGGAGATGACAGAGCGCGTCGCGCCCGAGATTGCCGTCAAGAAGCTGGAGGCGCTGGTGAAGGTGTTCCGGGAGAAAAAGGATGATGTGCATCTGGACGATGCCCTGCACAAGCTGGCGCAGAACCAGCTCTGGCTGCGTGAATGGGACAACGCTGAGACGGCTTATGAAGAGTGGCAGAAGTTTCGCGAAGGAAAGCACGGCCCCGAAAGCAAGCAGACGGTGGAAGCCATGAGCGAACGTGCGGACTGTTTGCTGCTCGCTGAGAAGGCGGAGAAAGCCGGCGAGCTGCTCAAGCTGTCACTGCCGTTGCTGGAAAAGCAGACCGGTGCGGACTCCATCGAAACGATTCGCGCGCTGCTGGTGCAACTGCGGGTAAGCACCAAACAATCGAAATGGACGGAGGCGGCCAAAACGCGCGAGCGGGTTCGAACTGCGGTGGAGAAGAAGTTTGGTCCCAAATCTGCCGAATTGGTGGAAGTCCTCCAGGCGATGGCCGCGAGTCTCGATGATGAACGACGCTTCGATGATGCATTGAAGCTGGCTCGCGAGGCGCTCGACATCGTCAAAGCCAAGGGCCTCGAACAAACCATTCTCGCCAGCAATGTGCGCAACCGTATTGCCAGTGCATTGATGGGGTTGCATCGTTACGCGGAAGCCGAGATGGAGTATCAGAAGGCGTTCGAGCTGGCTACGAATGCCTGGGGGGAGGACAATGTGCGCTCCTGCTCTATCATGAACAGTCTTGCCATCGCGATCGCGACGATTGCGCGGCTGGAAGACGACAAGAATCGTCTGGACAAGGCGGTGGACATGAATCGCAAAGCGTTGGGCATGGTGCAGAAAGCGTTCGGGCCGAACCATCCCTTCACCGCGGGAGCCATGTCGGTTCTGGCCGCCGGTCTTTTCAACCAGACGCATTTCAGCGAGGCGGAAAAGCTGCTCCGGGAGGCGGTGGCCATTCAGGACAAGGGACTGCCCAAAAACAGCTCCGAGCGCATCGATACGAAAATGCAGCTGGTGAACGTGATCGTGTCTCTTGGCCGATTGAAAGAGGCGGAGAAGCTGTGCGAGGAAACGCTGGCGCAGGCGGAGGCGGCGTTTGGCCGGGAGCACAAATCGGTCGCGGAGGTGCTGCAGACCCGCGGACAGATGCTGTGGTCGTTGGGGCGGACGATCGAGGCCGAACAAAGTTTCTGGGAAGCTCACAACGTGCGCAAAAAGGCCCTGGGAGCCGACCATCCGGACGTCGCCCGCAGTCTGGTGAATGTGGCCGTGCTGGCACAGCTCCGCGGCGACATGAAGAACGCAGAATCCATGTTCCGGCGCGTCATCGAAATCGACAGCAAGTTTCACGGGGCGGACAGCTATGAAGTGGCCTACGACATCTTCCTTCTGTGCGACAACCTGGAATCCCAGAAGAAGTATGCGGAAGCGGAAAAGGAATACCGCAAGCGCGTGGTCATCATTGAGAAGATCTTCTCGAAGGACCACATGCGCATGGGCGAGTGCATGCAGTGGCAGGCGCGGTTGCAGCAGCTCCAAAAGCAGCTGCCCGAGGCCGAAAAATCGATGCGCAAGGCACGCGACATCTTCATCAATGCGCTCGGCGATGTCCACGTGCGCACGGCGCAGTGCATGATCGACCTGTCGTGGATACTCTACGAACAGAAGAAGTATCAGGAAGCCGAGCGCATCGCGCGGCAGGGCTATCTCGTCTTTGCTCGCCAAACGGGTGCCATGAAACAGAGCGATCAGTTCATGGGCACTCTGCACGATATTTACTATCTGATACTCAATGCGCTGCGGATCCCTTCGACGGCGGCACTCGATCGGATCGATCTGATTCGTGAAGGGAACGATCCTGGCGACCTGCCCTCCAGCAAGACGTAGCCAAGGGCCGGCGGAGCTTGACGGGACAGTGCTCGGCGGCTATGAAACCCGCCCTTTTCCACCCCCAAATACATGGCCGACGAAACATCCCTGCTCCTGCTCAAACCCGACTGCATCGCCAAGAACCTCGCTGGCGAGGTCTTGCAGCGACTCCTGGCGAAAGGCTTCCGTATTCGCGGCTGCAAAATGATCCAGTTGACCGATGAACTGCTCAAGGAGCACTACGCGCACATCGCGGACCGCCCGTTTTTCCCGGATGTGGCCACCTTCATGAAGAGCAAACCCGTGATCGCCGTGGCTCTTGCTGGTGAAGATGTCATTTCCCAGGTGCGCGACCTGCTGGGACCGACCGACAGCAAGGCCGCGCCGAAAGGCTCGATCCGTGGCGACTTTGGCGATGATAAGATGACCAATGTCGTGCACGCATCCGATTCGCCTGAAGCTGCCGCCGACGAGTTGAAGCGGTTTTTCAAGGCAGACGAATTGTTTGCGATCTGAACTGGTCCGCCTGCGGCGGATAAGATTGAAGCGGTGTCGTCGCTTCAGTTCCCGGACTGCGATTCGAGATCCAGCGCGGAGTAGCATCGCTGCTCCAGCACGCTGGGTTTCCAGTTCTTGACTTCGGGAGACACGAGATAGGCATGCGTTTGCCAGTAGATGGGCAGAATCGGCATTTCGGAGAGCAGCAGTTCTTCGGCCTGACGCAGCAATGCCAGGCGCTTGGCGGGATTAGGCTCCGTGGAGGAGTCGTTGAGCAGACGATCGTAGGTTGGATTCGACCAGCCCGTGCAGTTGTTGCCGTCGCCCGTTCGCCAGATGCTGAGGAAAGTCATCGGATCGGGATAATCGCCGAGCCAGCCGGCCCGGCAGATTTGGTAGTCCAGCGTGCGCATGGACTCCAGATACACGGCCCAGTCCTGATTCAGGATGCTGACCGGGATGTTGAGATGCGTCTTCCACATGTCCTGGATCGCCTCGGCAATCGTGCGGTGGGCTTCGTTGGAGTTGATGAGAATGTCGAACTTGGGAAAGCCCTTGCCGTCCGGATAGCCCGCCTTGGCCAGCAATCGCCGCGCTTCCACGGGATCGAATTTCAATACTGAGGGTGTGGTGTAGCCGACGCCGCATCCCGGGGGCGTGAGCCCGGTCGCCGGCTGCTGCCCTGCTTTCAGAACTTTTGTCACCAGCCCTTTTCGATCGATCGTGAGCATCAGAGCACGCCGGACATCGGGGTTGTTAAGGGGGGGCTTGGTGATGTTGATCCGGTAGAAGGCGCTTCCCAGGATCGCGTCTTCATGATAGGCCGCCGACTGGCTCTGCCTGTAAGCGGGGATGCGCGGAAGCGGCAAAGTGCTGGTGACATGCAACTGTCCGTCTTGATACGCTCGCTCCTCCGTGGTGTCAGAGGCGATGGGATAAAAGCGCACGCCATTGAGCTTCACGGCGAGGCGATTCCAGTAGTGCGGATTTCGTTCGACCTCCAGCAGGTGCGTGAATTTCCACTCCTTCATGCGGAACGGGCCATTGGAGACGATGTTCTCGGGCCGCGTCCAGGTGGAGTCGCGGAAGGTCATCCCACCATGCTTTTCAATGATGTGCCTGGGCACCGGAAACCAGGTGTAGTGCTTCAGCATTCCAGGCAGGTAGGGCATGGGACCCACGAGCGTGAGCTGTAGCGTGAGATCATCCAGTGCCTTGACGCCAACCCTGGAAAAATCCGAGGTCTGTCCCTTGTGGTAGCGTTCGGCGTTCGCGAGCGCATAAAGCATCTCGGCGTAGTCTGCGCCGAGGTCAGGTGAGAGAATCCGGTGATACGAATACACGAAGTCATGTGCGGTCACAGGCGTGCCGTCGCTCCATTTCCCGGCTGGTTGCAAATGGAAGGTCCAGACTTTGAAGCCCTCATTCGTCCACGTCGATGCGGCACCCGGCACGACGTCATCGGGATTGTCAGGCGCTGAGGCGAGGAGACCTTCGAACATGGCGCTCATCACGCGATGTTCTGGCACGCCGGTGGCCAGATGAGGGTCGAGAGTTTCGATTTCGCTCCCATTGCCCGCGAGCAGAATCTTTTCTTTGGCTGCGGCTGCGACGCGTGGTTCTCGTTGCTGGCGTGAGTGATTGAATGCCAGCAACCCGGCAGCCACGGCGGCACACAGCACGGCTCTGATCAAGATGGCCTTCACGAGCAGGGCATGGGCAAAAGTTGAGGAAGGCTTCAAGAAGAAGGCCGTCGCAGCATCAACTGCGACGGCCCTGTAAAAGAAAACACCCGAAGACGTGGTTAGCTCGCGGCAGCAGCGGCCGCGGCGGCAGCGCGCGCAGCAGCAGCGGCGCTGGATGCCTGCTCGATGCCTGGCAGCCCGCGATAGGTGCGGCCCGCCTTCACCACCAAACCTCTGCTGACCAAACCCTGCAGCTTCTCATAGGAGCGCAGACGCAGCATTTCTTCACCACCACTGACCGCGTTCTTCAACTTCAAGTTGTCATACACCAGGCCAAACAATTCGTTGAATTCGTGTGTCTTGCCTTTGGAAAGAACATTCACAAGCTCATCAGTGACATGATCGGGAACGCGACGAGAAAAACGAGTTTTACGTGTGGTAGCCATAGAGTTTTTACCATAGCACCGATGCGACTGGTTGGCGACGACTTTGTTGTTTTTGCGAAGAAAAGTTTGGCTTGCACAGCAGCTTGAAAGAGTTCGCGATTTGCGCCGTAGCGCCTTGATTCTGGCGGATCGAAGCACGAAACACGGTCTGATATTTCCTGCTTCCATCGTGCGGTGATATATGGGAGCCTCGCCCATTCGAATGTCATCCCGATCCCGCTCCGCCGCTTTTTTGTTGTCCGCGCTCTCGTTGCTCAGCGCGTTTCTACTTTTTCAGGTTCAGCCAGTGGTGAGCAAATTCATTTTGCCCTGGTTCGGAGGAAGTCCCGGAGTGTGGACGACGTGCATGCTGTTCTTCCAGGTGCTGCTCTTCGCCGGCTACGCCTACGCGCATGCGCTGCAATTGATGCCCCGGCGCGCGCAATGGATTACTCATGCTGTCTTGATCGCGATCGCGCTGGTGGTTCTGCCGATTGCGCCGTCACCATCATGGAAACCACAAGGCGGGGAGGATCCGGTCGGGCGAATTCTGTTGCTGCTGCTGGCGAATGTGGCCCTGCCCTACTTCGTGCTGTCCAGCACCAGCCCGCTTGTGCAGGTGTGGTTCTCCAGAGCGAACGCAGGCGCCAATCCATGGCGCCTGTATGCACTGTCGAACATCGGCTCGCTGGCAGCTCTGTTGACCTATCCATTCTTCTTCGAGTCGCGCTTCACCGTGCTTCAGCAGACGCGTGGCTGGTCTGTGGCTTTCCTTGTGTTCGCCGGGCTGTCGATGTATCTGGCTCTGCGCGATTTTCGTTCTCATGCGGCTGTCAGCGTGAAAGAGGAGGGTTCTCCTGAATTGCATGTCAGCGACGATGCTCCGCCGTGGTGGCGCAGAGTTCTCTGGGTGGTGCTGCCGGCGCTTGCCAGCATGATGCTGCTCGGCGCCACGAATCATGTAACCCAGGATGTGGCGGTGATCCCTCTGCTCTGGGTGTTTCCACTCAGTCTGTATCTGATCACATTCATCATCTGTTTCGAGCATGAACGCTGGTATCAGCCGCTCGTCTGGTGCGTGCTGGCGCTGCCGGTGCTGGCGCTCGCAGCGGGCTACCATCAGATAGATGATGCGTGGCTGGACAAGTCGACGATCCTCATCTGGTTGCGTGATCACCTTCATTTGAAGGGCGACCCCAGCGATGTGTTCGTGAATCATTACCGGTCGCAGCTGGTGATCTGTTTTGGTGGAATGTTCCTGGCGTGCATGGTGTGCCACGGTGAACTGACGCGCCTGAAGCCGGTGCCCGCGCGGCTGACGGAGTTTTACCTGCTCATGTCCCTTGGTGGAGCGCTTGGCGGGTTGCTCGTGAACCTGGTGGCGCCGCGGATTTTCACTACTTACATGGAGTGGCCGCTGGCGCTCGCCGCCTGCTTCACTGTCGCAGCGATTGCCCTTGGTGTGCGCTTGATCCGGCTTTTCGGCAAGGGGCCGCGCTGGGTTGCGCCAGTTGTTGCGATGGTAATCGCCACGGCTGTCATCGCGGGCACGGTGCAAACCAGCGACTGGTGGGGCTTCAAAGTGGAAAAGCGGCTGGCGCGACTGCGCAATTTTTACGGAGCGGTCTCTGTGGAGGAAACGTATGACGAGCAGGAAGGCGGTCGCTTTTTGGAGTTTCATCACGGGGGCATCGTTCACGGCAAGCAGTGGCTCATCGATTCATGGCGTGAAGAACCGCTCAGCTACTACGGCAGGCACAGCGGCATCGGCCGTGCGCTTACGTCCCTAAAAACCAGGCAGGGAGCGCGCGTGGGCGTGGTTGGCATGGGCACGGCGACGGCCGCTGCGTATGGGAAGAAGGGCGACACGTTTCGATTTTACGACATCAATCCGGACATCGTGCGGCTCTCCCGCCAATACTTCACCTATGCCAACGACTTTGAAAACCGGGGCGGCAAATTGGAGATCGTGCTCGGCGATGCCCGCCTGAGTCTGGAGCGCGAGGAATCGCAAAACTTCGACGTGCTTCTGCTCGATGCCTTCGCGGGCGATTCGGTGCCGGTGCACTTGCTGACGAAGGAGGCTTTCGAGATCTACCGCCGGCACATGAAGCCTGATGGCATCATTGCAGTGCATATCTCGAATCGATATCTCGAACTGACACCTGTGATCGAAGGGGTTGCTGCAGCCACCGGATACAAGACGACGCGCATCGTGGATCCGGAAGATGATCCGATTGATTTGACCGACTACATTCTTGTCACCAACAACCAGGCGTTTCTCGACGCCAATCCGCCTGTGGTGGAAGGCTGGGAAACCGATCTGAAAGTGCCGCTCTGGACCGATCAGCGGCACAATCTCTTCGAGATTCTCGAGAAGAAGTAAGCGGTTACTGCATCCCCAAAGTTTGATGGAGAAAGGCGAGTTGGTCGGCTGTTTCTTCGATCTTCTTGGTCAATGCCGTGCCCGCGCCATGGCCCGCGCTGGTCTCGATGCGAATGAGAACCGGTGGACCATCCGCTGCCTGGCATTCCTGGAGCCGGGCTGCGAACTTGAAACTGTGTGCGGGCACCACACGATCATCATGATCTCCGGTAAGCACCAACGTCGCGGGATAGCGTGTGCCGGACTTCAAATTGTGGAGCGGCGAGTAGGCGAGCAGAGCGCGGCATTCATCAATGTTATCGCTGCTGCCATAGTCGCTGATCCAGGCCCAGCCGATCGTAAATTTGTGGAAGCGCAGCATGTCCATGACGCCGACGGCAGGCAATGCGGCGCCGAACAGTTCGGGGCGCTGCGTCATGCAGGCGCCCACCAGCAGTCCGCCATTGCTGCCACCCTGGATGGCCAGCTTCGGCGTGCTGGTCAGGCGTTCTTTGATGAGCCATTCGGCGCAGGCGATGAAGTCATCGAACACATTTTGCTTCTGCAGCTTCGTGCCCGCCTGATGCCACTCTTCTCCGTATTCACCGCCGCCGCGCAGACAGGCTTCCGCATAGATGCCGCCCAGTTCCAGCCAGACCGCGCGGCTGACAGAGAAACCTGGGGTCATGCTGATATTGAATCCGCCGTAGCCATACAGAAGGCAAGGGGATGAGCCGTCGCGCGCCAGATCTTTGCGGTGCGTGATGAACAACGGCACGCGGGTGCCGTCTTTGCTGCGCACGAACACCTGCTTCGTTTCGTAGGGGCTGCCGTCAAAATCGATGGCTGGCTGCTTGTGCACCTGGCTGTGTCCGGTCGCCACATCGTATCGCCATACCGTGCCCGGACTGGTGAAGCTGGAGAAGGCGTAGAAGGTCTCCTTGTCCTCACGTTTGCCTCCAAAACCGGCCACGCTGCCGATTCCTGGCAGGTCGATTTGGCGGATGAATGCCCCATCCAATCCGTGGCACTTTACGGTCGACTTGGCGTCCTCCAGATACTCGCAGATCAACTGATCGCCCACGCATGACACCGATTCCAGCTTGTGCTGGCTTTGCGGAATGATCTCCTTCCAGTGCAGGCGCGACGATTGCTTCAGGTCAATGGCGACGACCCGATAGCGCGGTGCGTTCAGGTTGGTGCGGAAAAAGAACAGGTCGCCGGCGTTGTCGATGAAATCGTAGTCGGCGTCGAAGTCGTCGAGCAGCGTCACCATCCGGTTCCCGGGCAGTTTCAGGTCCTGGTAGTAGATGCGATTGCGCGGATCGGTGCCCTCTGTGATGGAGAGTATCAGGTAGCGTCCGTCATCTGAAACGCTCGGATAGTAGCCCCAGTTGGGGTGCGCCTTGTTCTCGTAGACCAGTTCGTCGTCTGATTGCTCGCTCCGCAGTCGATGGAAAAAGACGCGCTTGTTCAGATTTTTCTCTGTCAGGGACGCGCCTGCTTTCGGCTGCGGATAGCGTCCATAGAAGAAGCCTGAGCCGTCGTGCTTCCATGCGGCGCCGCTGAATTTGATCCAGCGCAGCACATCGGGCAGATCCGCGCCCGTGCTGACATCGCGCACGCGAAATTCATTCCAGTCGCTGCCGGCTCCCGAAGTGCCGTAGGCAAGCCAGCGTCCATCTTCGCTGACGCTGGTGACTGTGAGGGCGGTGGTGCCGTCTGCGGACAGCTTGTTGGGATCCAGGAGCACGCGCGACGGACCATCAAGCGTGTCGGCCACGTGCAGGACGCTTTGGTTCTGCA
>WBZU01000644.1_pt2 | contig 24229 bp, 21 predicted proteins | sample 5204311 | NCBI WGS metagenome assembly WBZU01 (sample SAMN12344359, study PRJNA552823) | activated sludge metagenome | biome: Activated sludge suspended growth; feature: Nitrification reactor; material: Wastewater; isolation source: activated sludge from nitrification reactor of wastewater... | reverse complement strand
GATCAATTATTTGCGCACGCGCGATCCCAAGTGGCGCCAACTCTCCTTCTTCTGGATCAAGGTCTATGGTCTGGTCTTTGCCGTGGGCGTGGCGACGGGCATCGTGCAGGAGTTCGAGTTCGGCACCAATTGGCCGGAGTACTCGCGCTTCGTGGGCAATATCTTTGGCAGCCTGCTGGCGGCGGAGGGCGTCTTTGCCTTCTTCCTGGAGGGTGGCTTCCTAGGACTGATGCTCTTTGGCGGCAACCGGCTCGGCCCGCGCATGTGGCTGCTGGCGACCTTCCTGGTGGCCTTTGGCGCACACTTCAGCGCGCTGTGGATCATCATGGCCAACTCGTGGATGCAGACGCCGGCCGGCTACGAGATCCAGCAGACGCCGCTGGGCGCGCAGGCCTTCATGACGAGCTTTGCGGCGACGGTCTTCACGCCCTCCTTCATCCCGCGCTTCCTGCACACCATTGTCGCCTCGTGGATGACGGGCGCGGCGCTGATGCTGAGCGTCGGCGCGTGGTTCCTGCTCAAGCACAAACACGAGGAGCTGGGCAAGGCAACGATCCGCGTGGCGTTGCCCGTCTTCGTCATCTTCAGCATCCTGCAGGTGCCGCTTTTCGGCGCACGCCAGGCGGAAAATGTCACCGAGCACCAGCCGGCAAAGCTGGCCGCCATGGAGGGTATTTGGGAGGACACGGCCTGCGCGCCGATGACGATTGTCGGCTGGGTCGACGTGCCGAACCAGACGACCTACGGCATCAAGATTCCGTGCATGCTGAGTTTCCTGGCCCTGGGCGACATCAACGCCACGGTGCAGGGGCTGAACTCCTTCCCGGCCGACGAGTGGCCGCCCATCAACCTCACTTTCCAGGCGTATCACGTCATGATCAACCTGGGCATGGCCTTTATCGGCATTGGGTTGCTGGCCGCGCTCTTCTTTTTCTGGGGGCGCCGGCTGTGGACGAACAGGTTCATCCTGTGGCTGCTGGTGCTGACCATCTTCCTGACGGAGACTGCGACCATCGTCGGCTGGTGGACGGCCGAGTTTGGCCGCCAGCCGTGGATCGTGTGGGGGCTGCTGCGCACGGTGGATGGCGGGTCACCCGTGCTGCTGGGCTACCAGGTGCTGCTCTCCAACGGCATGTTTGTCGCACTCTATACGATTCTCTTCGTGCTCTTCATTTACCTGTTGAACGAGAAGATCCAGCACGGCCCCGACCCGCTGGAAGAGATGGAGGAGCGGCCCGTCACGGCGCTGCCCGACACCTTCCGCGATATTTTCCGCCGCCGGGCGCGCGCCTAAAGGGAGGACGCGATGTGGCTTAACGTTGTGTGGTTCGGCCTCTTTGTCATCATCATTGCCGGCTATCTGATCATGGATGGCTTCGACCTGGGCGTGGGCATCCTGCATCCGTTCCTGGCCAAGAGCGACGAGGATCGCCGCGTCTTTCTCAACAGCATCGGCCCGGTGTGGGACGGCAACGAGGTGTGGCTGGTGCTGGGCGGCGGCGCGCTCTTCGCCGCCTTCCCGGTGGTCTATGCCTCGCTCTTCTCCGGCCTCTACATCGCCATGATGCTGGTGCTGCTCGTGCTGATCTTGCGCACCGTCGCCATCGAGTTTCGCTCCAAGCGCCCGTCGCCGCGCTGGCGCGGTTTCTGGGATTGGGTCTTCTTTGGTGCGTCGCTGGGCATCGCGCTGCTGCTAGGCGTGGCCTTTGGCAACATCCTTGACGGGCTGCCGATTGCCGCCGACGGCTACATCCGCGCCACGCTCTTCGACCTGCTCACGCCCTACGCGCTGCTCGTGGGCGTGACGACGGTCTTCATGCTGGCCACGCACGGCGCCATCTACCTGAGCATGAAGGCGAGCGGCGCGCTGCTCGATCGCGTCAAGCGCTGGGTGCCGCGCCTGATGATCATCTTCTTTGTCTTCAACACGCTGCTGGTGGGGATGACCGTGTTGTTGCACGAGGCGGTCTCGGATCGCTACTGGCAGCAGCCGTGGCTCGTGATTCTGCCGGCCGCGGCGCTGGCCTCGGTCATCGTGGCGTGGCTCATGGTGCGCCGCGAAAAATACTTCGTGGCCTTTCTCTTTTCCTCGGCCATGATCGCCGGCCTGCTCATCTCGGCTGCGGTCGGTCTCTTCCCGAACCTGCTGGTGTCGACGCTCAATTCATCGTACAATCTCACCATTTTCAACGCCGCGTCGCAGGCCAACACGCTGACCGTGATGTTGATCATGGCGCTCATCGGCATGCCCTTCGTGCTGCTCTACACCGCCGGCGTCTACTACATCTTCCGCGGGCGCGTGCAGATCGGACCAAACAGCTACTGAGCGGCGCAATCGAACGCGGATCGGGCGGATGCGGCGGATGAACGCGGATTTGTCATTAGCGGCCTCCCGCCCGTCCCAACCTTCACCGCAAAACGCTATGGAGCGCCGGCTGCGCTTCGCTGCCACCGCGGCCGGATTTGTGGCCGGCGCCATGCTCGTGGCGCAGGCGTGGCTGCTCAGCCTCGTCGTCGATGGCGTCTTCTTGCGCGGCGAGACATTGGGGAATGTTACCCCGCTGCTGGTCGTGCTGCTGGCCTGCCTGCTCGTGCGCAGCGCGGCCATCTACGCCGAAACGGTGCTCGCCCAGCGTTTGGCCGGCCGCACCAAGCAGGCGCTGCGCCAGGCGCTCACCACCCGGCTGATCGCGCTCGGCCCCATCGCCCTGCGCGGGGAGCGCACCGGCGATCTGGTCAGCACCGCCGGCGAAGGCGTGGAAACGCTCGACGCCTACATCACCCAGTATTTGTCAGCGCGTTCTCTCGCCTTTCTCCTGCCCACCTTTATCCTGCTCGTCGTGCTGATCCTCGACCCGTGGACGTCGCTGGTGCTGCTCTTTGCCGCGCCCATGCTGATCCTCATGCTGGCCTTCATCGGCGGCCGCGCCAGGACCCTCACCGAACGCCGCTTCCTGGAGCTGCGCTGGATGAGCGCCTTTTTTCTCGACCTGCTGCAAGGGCTGACCACGCTCAAACTTTTTGGCCGCAGCCAGGAACAGGCCGAGACCATCGAGGAGGTCAGCCGGCAGTACGGCAAGACGACGATGGAGGTGCTCGCCACCGCGTTCCAGAGTTCGCTCGTCATGGAGTGGGCGGCGACCGCGGCCACCGCGCTGGTGGCGCTGGAGGTCAGCTACCGGCTCATGGGGGGCTCGCTCGCTTTTGCGCCGGCGCTGGCCGTGCTGCTGCTCACGCCGGAGTTCTTCCTGCCGCTGCGCACGCTGGCGATCCGCTACCATGCCGGCGCGGCGGGCAAGGCCGCGCTTGATCGAATCGATATGATTTTGCGGACTGATGGCGATTTGACGCAAAGGCGCGGAGAAGCAGAGGAGCGCAGAGAAGAGGCAGCAGAATCAACGCAAAGACGCAGAGACGCAAAGGACCAAGAGGCACTCGTTGCTTCCCTTACTTCTCCTCTCTCTCCGCTCTCTGCGCAACTCTGCGCCCCTGTGCCTTTGCGTCAAAATGGTTCACTTACAGAGATCCTCTTTTCGAACGTCGAGTATCGCTACGGCGAGCGGGTGGCGCTGCGCGGGTGCTCGTTCACGCTGGCACAGGGGCAGCGCACGGCGCTGGTCGGTGCGACAGGCGCGGGTAAGAGCACGGTGGCGAGCCTGCTGCTGCGCTTTCTGGAACCCGATGCCGGGGAGATTCAGGTCGGTGATGTGTCGCTGGCCGCTGTCGACCCGGAATCGTGGCGCAAGCTGGTAGCTTGGGTGCCGCAACAACCGCATCTCTTTGCCGGCACGGTGCGCGACAACCTGCGCTTGGCGCGGCCCGACGCCATGGATGGGCAGATCGTTGATGCCGCGCGTGCCGCCAACGCGCATGACTTCATCGCCGCGCTGCCGCAGGGCTATGCCACGCCCATCGGCGAGCAGGGCGTGCGTCTCAGCGGCGGGCAGCGGCAGCGACTGGCCATCGCCCGCGCGCTGCTCAAGGACGCGCCGCTGCTGATCCTGGACGAGCCAACCGCCCACCTCGACGCCGAGAACGAACGCCTGATCCGTGCTGCGCTGGAACGGCTCCTGCACGGCCGTACGGCGTTGATCATTGCTCACCGCCTGGAGATGGCGCGCACCGCCGACAATGTCATCGTGCTCGACCGGGGCAGCGTGGTGCAGCAGGGCGCGCCGGCCGCGCTGCACGCGATCGCCGGCCCGTACCGCGATCTCATCGCCAGCTACGAGGCAGCCCAATGAGCGCGCAGACGACAGCGGTCCCGCCTGCGGCCGGCGTCGTACGCCGTTTGCTGGCGCTCATGCGACCCTTTGGCTGGTGGATTGCGGGCGGCGTGCTGCTCTCCTTCGCCACCATCGGCTCGAGCGTGGGGTTGATGGCGGTCTCGGCCTATCTCATCTCCAAGGCGGCGATCGCCACCGATGTGACGCAGCTTGCGCTGGCCATAGCCGGCGTGCGCCTCTTTGCACTGACGCGCGCCGCCTTCCGCTACGGCGAGCGCTATGTCACCCATCTGGCAACCTTCCACATCCTGACCAGCCTGCGCGTCTGGTTTTACCGCGCCATCGAGCCGTTGGCGCCGGCGCGGCTCATGCAGGTACACAGCGGCGATCTGCTGGCGCGCATCGGGGCCGATATCGAGACGCTGGAGAACTTCTACGTGCGCGTGGTCGTGCCGCCGCTGACCGCCGTGCTGGTGACGGCGCTGGCGTGCGCCATTCTCGGCGCGTTCGACGGGCGATTGGCGCTGGTGCTGGCGATCTTCCTGGCACTCACCGGCGTGGCGCTGCCGTGGGCGAGCAGGCGACTGAGCCGCCTGGCGGCTGAGACGGCGATTGCCGCGTGCGCCGATCTCAACGCCGGCCTGGTCGACAGTATCCAGGGCATGGCCGACCTGGTGGCCTTCGGGCAGGCGAGTGCGCAGCAGGCCCGCGTGCTTGCCCAGAGCGCGGCGGCGAACCAGGCACAGGAGAAGCTGGCGCACGTCCGCGGCGCCGCCACGGCGCTGGCGGCGCTATTCACTGGGCTTGCCGGGCTGAGCGTGCTGGCACTGGCGATCCCGCTGGTGGGCAGCGGACGCATCGACGGCGTCTACCTGGCGCTGTTACCGCTGACGGCGATTGCCGCGTTCGAGGCGGTGCAGCCGCTGGCGGCGGCGTGGCAGACGCTGGAAGCGAGCCGCGCCGCCGCCGGCCGCCTCTTTGCGCTCATCGACACGCCGCCCGCCGTGGTCGATCCGCCGCAGCCGCTACCGCCTCCCCAGGATCCCGTGCTGGCCGTGCAAAAGTTGTACTTCTATTACCCAAACCCTGACAATTCTGTAAACAAGCAGGGCCAGCCGGTCTTGAATGGCGCCAGTTTCGAGATCCATCGCGGCGAGTGGCTCGCGATCACGGGACCGAGCGGGGCCGGGAAGTCAACGCTGGCCGCGCTGCTGTTACGCTTCTGGGATGTATCACCCGGCACGATTTTTGTGGGCGGCGCCGACATCCGCGCCTACGCCGCCGACGACGTGCGCGATCAGATCGCCTATGTCGCCCAGGCGCCCTATTTCTTTCACACGTCGATCGCCGACAACCTGAGCGTGGCCGCCCCCGATGCTTCCGACGACGACCTGGCCGCAGCGTGCCGCGTGGCCCAGATCCATGACTTTGTTGCTGCGCTCCCAGAGGGATATGCGACGCTGGTCGGGGAGAATGGCTTGCAGTTGAGCGGCGGTGAGCGCCAGCGCCTGGCGATCGCCCGTGCCCTGCTCAAGGATGCGCCGATCGTGATACTCGACGAAGCCACCGCCAACCTTGATGCGGTGACGGCGCAGCAGCTCTGGCAGGCACTGGCCGGCGCCCTGAAGGGTCACAGTGTCCTGATCCTCGACCATGGCGCCGCGGCTCTCGCCCAGGCCGACCGCATACTGCGGCTGGATCATGGCCGTCTCACGGCAGAAAACTTACGAAATTAACTGGAAATTGGTGAAATTGGGGGGATACGCTTTTGCCGTACCTGTGCTATACTTGGGGTGCGCTATCTGTTGTGGCTGGCCCCAAACCAGCCTTCGGGGGACAACAGATAGCGTATTTTTTTTGTCTCCAGTTCGGAGGGGCGAGTTGCGAGGGGCGACGTCCAACCAGCAATCGCTTCCACTCTTCAACACACAAGTGACCAGTGCCATGAATACGAAACCGTTCTTACCACCGGGCAAACAGGCCGCGTATGCGCTGGGCCAGCTTGGCTGGTCGACGCTGGTCAACATTATCGGCCTGGAACTCGTCTTTTTCTACCTGCCGCCGGAGAACGCCGGGCTTCCGACGTTGATTACGACGGTGACCTTTCTTGGCATCTTCAACGCCATCACCCTGATCGCGGCCTCTGGCCGGCTGTGGGACGCTATCACCGACCCGATCATTGCCAACCTGAGCGATCGATCGCGCAACCCGCGCGGGCGCCGCATTCCCTTCCTGGCCGTGGGCGCGCTGCCGGCCGCGCTCTTCTGCACGCTCATGTTCGTGCCGCTCGCCCGCGAGATCAGCACCATTAACATCGTGTGGCTGGTGATCGCCCAGCTGCTCTTCTACCTCTTCCTGACCGTCTACGTGACGCCCTTTTTGCCCTGCTGCCCGAGCTGGGCCACACGGCGAACCAGCGGCTCAACCTGTCGACGTGGATCTCCATCACCTATGCGCTGGGCATCATGGTCGCAGCACAGACGCCGGCACTGGCAGCATTCGTGCAATCGAACTTTGGCGTGACGGACAAGGTAAGGGCGCTGCAATATGCCATCGGTGGCCTGGCCCTGGTCGCCACGCTGCTCATGTATCTGCCCGTGATCTTCATCGACGAGAACACCTACTGCGAGCGCGTGCCATCCGATGTGCCGCTCTTTCAGGCCGTGGCGACCACCTTCCGCAACGCCGGCTTTCGCTATTACGTGGTGGCGGATTTCGCCTACTTCATGGCACTGACCATCGTCAACACCGGGCTGCTCTACTACATCACCGTGCTGCTCGGCCTGGATGAAGCGCTGGTGAGCGGTCTGCTGGCGATCATGGTGCTCCTCTCCTTTGTCTTCTACCCCGCCGTGAATCTGCTGGCGCGCAGAGTCGGCAAGAAACCGCTGATCGTGGCCGCGTTTCTGTGGATGAGCGTCATTTTCTTTGGCGTTTTCTTTCTGGGGCGGCTGCCGTTGCCAGCGCCGGCGCAAGCGTATGGGCTCATCGTGCTCTACGCCATCCCCATCGCCTTTCTGGGCGTGCTGCCCAATGCCGTGCTCGGCGACATCGCCGAGGAAGACGCGCGGCGCAGCGGCCAGCGGCTGGAGGGCATGTTCTACGCCGCGCGCACGTTGATGCAGAAGATGGGGCAGACGCTGGGCGTTGTCGTCTTTGCCTCGCTGACCGTCTTTGGCCGCGACCCCGGCGCCGATCTGGGCGTGCGGCTCAGCGGCATGGCCGGCTTTGCCCTCTGCCTGGTGGCAGGTCTCGTCTTTGTGCGCTATGATGAGAAGGGAGTGCTGCGCGCGCTCGACCAGCAGGCGCACGCACTGGCCGATACCGCCCACGACTGAATCAGGAAAGGCAAGCCGCATGACCGTTCTCGAAACCACCCTGGGCCAATATCGTGCAGGGGATCTGGGCATCATCCTGCCGCACGAGCACATCTTCGTCGACCTCGGCCCCATCGAAGCAGAAAGTTACCGATCTGCTACCGGCGCCGAAGTCATCGAGGTGATGCTGCCCTATGTGCAGGCGGCGCGTGTGGCCGGCGTCACCGCGCTGGTGGAGTGCACGCCGACCGGCGTGGGGCGGCGTGTCGACATCGTCAAGGCGGTGTCGGAAGCGGCGAGCTTTCCCGTCGTCGTGGCCACTGGCATCTACCGCGAACCGTGGGTGCCCGCCTGGGCGCAGGCTGCGAGCGAAGCCGAGCTGACGGCCTGGATGGTGCGCGAGTTGACCGAAGGCATCGAGGAGACGGGTGTGCGCGCAGCATGGATCAAGTTGAGCGCAGGCGACGACGGCATCACCGACACCGAGGCGAAGATTCTGCGCGCGGCAGCAGCGGCTGGCAAGGAGACCGGCGCCGTCATCGGCAGCCACACGATCCGCGGCCGCGTCGTGCGCGACCAGCTCGACATCCTCGAGGGCGCCGGCTACCGCGCCGACCGCTTCATCTGGATCCACACGCAGGCCGAGCCGGACTTTGCCCTGCACCTGGAGATGGCACGCCGTGGCGCCTGGCTGGAATATGATGCCATCGGCAGCGACGCGTTCAGCGATGCGTGGTTTGTCGAGCACATCCAGCGCGTGGTCGAAGCAGGCTTCGGCGGCCAATTGCTGCTCAGCCATGACCGCGGCTGGTATGATCCCTCCAAGCCGCGCGGCGGCACGCAGTTGCCCTACACCTACCTGCTCGGGACCTTTCTGCCCAAGCTGCACGCCGCCGGTCTCGACGACGCCACCATCGAGTTGCTGACCGTGCACAATCCGTGGCGGGCTTTTGCGCGCTAGCCGGGAAAGGGGAGTTACGGTTTGCTGGGTGAACGCTCGAATCGCAAGTCAAGCAGCCGCGTCTGGCACCATGCCGGACGCCTGGCTGCAACCTGCCTGGCCTGGGCGCTCGTTGCAGCGTTGGTGCTCATGCCCGCCCCGATCCACGCGCAGGATGTCGATACCGCCCTGCCCGCCGCCGCCTACGATCACAGCGTAGCCACGGCGTGGTTCGATCTCATGACGGAACTGGTGCGCCAGGCACCGGGTTTCACGCCGCCGGTCGCCTCGCGTGCGATGGGCTACGCCGGCGTCACGCTCTACGAGGCGATCTTGCCTGGCATGCCCGGCTACCAGTCGCTCGCCGGCCAGCTCGACGGGCTCGAATGGCTGCCGCCGGCGCAGGACGGCGCGACCTACCACTGGCCGCTCGTCGCCAACAGCGCGCTGGCAAGCATCAACCGCCGTCTCTTTGCGCATGGCGGTGCGTCCGAGCGCGGCGCCATCGACGGGCTTGAGGAAACGATCCGCACGCGCTACGAAACAACCGTGCCCATGGACGTGATTCGCCGCTCCACCCTACGCGGGCGGGCCGTGGCGGCGGCGATCTTTGCGGGGTCGAAATCGGACGGCGGTCATGAAGGGTATATGTACAACTTTCCGCGCACCTTCCAACCGCCGCAGGGGGACGATCTGTGGGTGCCGACGCCGCCTAAGTTCCAGCGCGCGCTCCAGCCCACGTGGGGCGAGAACCGCCCCTTTGCGCTGCCTGCGCCCGATGCGTGCCTGCCGCCACCGCCGCCCGCCTTCTCGACCGACCCTTCTTCGGACGCCTACGCCGAGGCATGGGAAGTCTACACGACGGTGCAAACCTTGACGCCCTACCAGCGCGACACGGCGCTTTACTGGGCCGACGACCCCACGCTGACCGCAACGCCGCCCGGTCACTCGCTGGCCATCGCGACGCAGGTGCTGCGCGCGGAGAACGCCACGCTCGACCAGGCGGCGGAGGTCTACGCGCGCGTTGGGATGGCGCTGGCCGATGCCTTTATCGCCTGCTGGGATGCCAAGTTTCATTACAACCGTATCCGGCCCATCACCTACATTCAGCGCTACATCGATCCGGCCTGGAATGCCACGGCCATCACCGACCCGGTCTATACGCCGCCTTTCCCGGAGTACCCGTCGGGCCATTCCACCGAAGCCGGCGCAGCGGCGACGGTGCTAACGTCGATCTTTGGCGAAGACTACGCCTTCACCGACCGCAGCCAGGAACGGCTGGGCTTTGCCCCGCGCACCTACGCGTCGTTCTGGGAAGCGGCACGCGAGGCGGCGGAGTCGCGCCTCTACGGCGGCATCCACTACCGCTCGGCCAACGAGCAGGGGCTGGTGCAGGGGCAGTGCGTCGCCGGTTTTGTCGAACAGTTGCAGTTCAAGTCGTCCCCATAGGAGGCGCACCATGGCTCGATGGCGAGCGGCATGCATTGCCGCGTTGCTGGCGTTGGGCTTGCTGGCCGGCTGTGCGGCCCCTGCGGCTGCTCCAGAAGCCGCCCCTGCCGCCGAATTGGCGGCGGAATCTGCGCCGGTCGAGCAACTATCTCCCCTGTACGCCGAGTCGCCGCTGGCCCCACCGCCAGTGGCCGCACGGCCTGCACCGGCGGCAACGCCCTCGGCGACGGCTGCCGCGGTCGTCGCTCTACCGCCGCCCAATGCGCTCATGCTGGCCGCGCCGGTGAGCGCGCCGGGATTCCCCGTCCTCCACACCGAGGTGATGCGTCCCGCCTCGCAAAAACCACCCTTCCTGCTGTTGGCCGGCGCCGCAGCTCCCCGCGTCACGGTGAGCGGGTCGCGCACATCCAGCAACGTCGGGCTGGGCGACGGCCAGACGAGCTACACCGGCGTCGTGCTGCTCGAACCCGGCAGCATGATCAAGGCGGCCTGGCAGGAGCCGGCCGTAACCGTCGGCGTCCAGTTGTGGGGTGACCACAACGAAGGCTGCGCGCTGATCCGCGTCGATGACAGGCCCGTCTGGCTCGGCGACACGCGCGAGAGCAGTGCCGGCAACTTCGAGGGTTACATCGAAGTCGGCGGGCTGGAGGCGCGCCCACACGTTGTCACCGTCGAGAACCCCGGTGCTACCACGCAATGTGCGCGCGCCGGCCACGTGACCGTCGTCGCGTTCGGCCGTGGCGCGATCGGCGAGCCGCATCGGACAATGCTTGCATTTGTCATCAAACAATGACTGGGCCAAAAGGAGCCACACATTATGAACGGACGATTTACCAAAACAGGCGAAGTCGAGCGCGAGCAACTCGAGTGGGGCGAACTCGGCTGGATTAGCCGGCCCGCCGCCACCGGTGCCCGGCAGATTGTCGCGATCGAGGTGACGTTGCTGCCCGGCCAGGGGCACAATTTCCACAAGCACCCGGAGCAGGAAGAAGTGATCTACGTCCTGGCCGGCGAAGTCGAGCAGTGGCTGGGCGAGCAGCGCCAGCATCTCAAACCGGGCGATTCCGTCTTTATCCACGCCGGCGCCGTGCACGCCTCCTTCACCGCAGGCAGCCAGCCGGCGCGCCTGCTCGCCATCCTGTCGCCGTGCATTGGCGACGGCGGCTACGAACTGGTCGATGTCAGTCAGGCAGCGCCTTGGAACGGGCTGCGCTAACCGCAAGGAGAACGTATGTCGAAAACGGTTGTGATTGTGGGTGCGCTGGATACCAAGGGCGCCGAGTTTGCCTTTGTCAAGGGTCTGGTCGAGGCCGAGGGGCTGAAGACGCTCGTTGTCGACTTTGGCGTCATGGGCAGTCCTGCGTTCCGCCCGGATGTGAGCCGAGCGGAGGTCGCGCAGGCCGGCGGCGGCGACCTGGCGCGGCTGGCCGGCGGCGGGTACAAGGACGAGGCCATGCAGGTCATGGCAAACGGGCTGGCCGTCGTCGTGCGCCGCCTGTATGACGAGGGAAAACTCAACGGCATCATCGGCATGGGCGGCAGCGGCGGCACGTCGATCGCCACTACTGGCATGCGGACACTGCCCGTGGGCGTCCCCAAGGTGATGGTCTCCACCGTCGGCGGCGGTGACGTGAGCGCCTACGCCGGCACAAAGGACATTACCTTCATGCCGTCGATTGTCGATGTTGCCGGCATCAACAGCATCAGCCGGGCAATTTACACCAATGCAGCCGGCGCCATTGCCGGCATGGTCAAGATGGAAGCGCCGGCAAGCCAGGCGGTACGGCCGCTGGTGACGGCATCCATGTTCGGCAACACGACCACGGCAGTCGACCACGCGCGCGGCATTCTGGAGGCAAGCGGCTACGAGGTGCTCGTTTTCCACGCCACGGGCACGGGCGGCAAGACCATGGAGAGCCTGATAGCCGACGGCTACATTGTCGGCTCGCTGGATATGACGACGACGGAACTGGCTGACACGGTCTGCGGCGGCGTCTTCGATGCGGGTCCGGAGCGCTGCCTGGCGGCATCACGCGCGGGAATTCCGGCTGTCCTCGTGCCGGGCTGCGTGGACATGGCAAACTTCGGCGGCGTGGAAACTATGCAGGAGGCGTATCGCAGCCGCACGCTCTACCGCTGGAACCCAAACGTGACGCTGCTGCGCACCAACGTCGAGGAGAACACCCAGATTGGCACGATGATCGCGGCGGCGGCGAATGCGTCCAGCGCGCCGGTGGCGATCGTGCTGCCGCTCAAGGGCGTCTCCATGCTGGACAGCCCGGGCGGCGAGTTCTGGGATCCTGCGGCCGACCAGGCCTGTTTCGACGCGATCAAACAGAATCTCAAGCCGGGGATTCCGGTCATCGAACTGGATCACAATATCAACGACCCCGAATTCTCGGCCACCGTGGCCGAGACCCTGCTCAACCTCTTGAAAGGAGCATAGGCTCATGGCTCTTGCACGTCACGAAATGTTGAAACGCCTGCGCGCCCAGGTGGCCGCGGGCCGTCCGATCGTGGGCTGTGGCGCCGGCACCGGCATCTCGGCCAAGTTCGCCGAGGCCGGTGGTGCCGACCTGATCATCATCTACAACTCCGGACGCTATCGCATGGCAGGGCGCGGCTCGCTGGCCGGGCTTATGCCCTATGGCGACGCCAACGGCATCGTGGTGGAGATGGCCGCCGAGGTGCTGCCGGTGGTGAAGGAGGTGCCCGTGCTGGCCGGCGTCTGCGGCACCGATCCCTTCCGGCTCATGCCGATCTTTCTGAAGCAACTCAAGGAGATGGGCTTCTCCGGTGTCCAGAACTTCCCGACGGTCGGGCTCATCGACGGCTCGTTCCGGGCCAACCTGGAAGCCACCGGCATGGGGTATGACAAGGAGATCGAGATGATCCGCCTGGCGCACGAGCTGGATCTCTTCACCTCGCCCTATGTCTTCGACGCCGATGACGCCAAGGCCATGGCCCAGGCCGGCGCCGACCAACTGGTTGCGCACGTGGGGCTGACCACCGCCGGCAGCATCGGTGCGGCCGTGGCCTTCACGCTGGACGAAGCGATCGACAAGGTGATGACCATCGCCGAGGCGGGACGCAGCGTGCGCAAGGATATCCTGGTGATCTGCCACGGCGGTCCCTTCGACGAGCCGGAGAGCGTCGTCGATGCCCTCGCGCGCATGCCGGGCATTGACGGTTTCTTCGGCGCCTCGTCCATCGAGCGTCTCCCCACCGAGCGCGCGATCCGCGGGCAGGTCGAGGCGTTCAAGGCGGCGAAATTGGCGTGAGACGTCAGGCGTCAAACGTCACGCTTCACGCCAATATCGTCTCGCCATCGTACAGGTTGAACGCATCCACGTAATGCTCGATCGACCGCGCCACAGATTCAACGACGTAGGCATGGGGATCTGCGGCGACGATCGACAGGTGTGCATAGAGTTGGCGCCGCGCGGCGAGGACGGGCGGCGCCGTCCACACATAGCGCGCGCCGGTCTGCGCAAGCCAGCGGCGGCGCTCCGGATCGAGGTCGGCGAACGCTTTGCCCTGCTCGTCCGGCTGCAGCCACTTTTGCCAGCGGTTGGAGTCGACCACCGCCTGCTCCAGCACGCGCATGAAGCCCGCGGGCACCATCCGGCGATTGGCGCACAGGCGCGCCTCGCGCGCGTCGAGTTCCTCCAGCGCGTCAAACTCCACGGCGGTGAACTCCGGTCCCACGTTGGCGCCACCCATGCCCGTGGCGGCGTAGTCGGCGGGATTCTCCACCCAGTCGGTGTAATGCCCCTTGAGTAACGCTCCGGTCGGTCGCACGATCTCGGTGAGTCGCTGCGCCGCCACCGGGTCGAAGTAGGTCGTGTGCAGATCGGTGCCGACCTGGGCCACGACAAAGGTGGGCCACGCACCGGCCAGGCCGCGCTCGTCCAGGCGCGCCCGGAGCAGATCCAGGAACAGCGTGAAGTTGTCAATGTCGACCAGGCCGCCATGCACTTCCTCGGTGCCGACCTCGTAGGCGACCGGCGGCAGGGCCAGCCGCGCCCGCTCGCGCTCGGCGTGCTCGATGAGGTCTACGGTGCGATCGACGACGACGGGTACGCTCGGCGCATGGCCCGGCGGCAGCGTGCGATCGACCGTCGGGTCGATGTGCAGCAGCGCGTAGCCCGCCTCCAGGCAGGCAGTCAAGGTTAACTTGACCTCGGCCGTGGCCTGGTCGAGCGGCAGTTTCTCCCGCGTGTGGCGATCCTTGAGCCACATGCCGCCGTGATCCAGACATGGATATAGCGGGCTGGTGCAGCCGTAGCGCACGGCGTAGTGATCCATCTTGGCGACAAACTGCGCCGGCGTCCAGCCCGTGTAGCCGCCGTCGCGATCGACCTGGTTGAGCGTGGCGGCAAAGAGCATGGGCGTGTGACAGCGCGCTGCCACCTTGACCGCCGCCTCCAGCACCGCCGCCGAGTTCGGACAGACGGCGAGCAGCGTGACGTTGACGCCCTCATGCTCGCGCAGGTCAATCAGCCGCAGGATAGTATGACGTAGCTTTGGCATGGCAGATTTCCTAGAAAGAATGGCACGCGGTTGACGCGGATAGCGCGGATTTTCACGGATTCTCTTGATCCGCGCCGATCCGCCCGATCCGCGTCATCCGCGTTCTATTTGGTTTTCGGCAAGCAGTTCAAGTGCTTCTTCCACGGTCGGCTGGGATTCGATGCCGCCGGCGGCGCGGGTGGAGGCGGAACCGCACGCCGCGGCAAAGTCGACGGTGCGTTGCAGCGACCAGCCCGCCAGGTGGCCGTAGACAAAGCCGGCGTTGAACGAGTCGCCGGCGCCGGTGGTGTCGACGACGGCGACGGACAGCGGCCGCGCCTCGGCGCTCTCCGCACCGCAGCGGGCGATGGCGCCATCGCCGCCGCGCTTGAGCGCGACCGCCGGAACGCGCGCAGCCAGGTGGTCGAGGCCTTCCCGCCACGTCGCGCCGCGGCCGATCGCCTTCGCCTCGGTCTCGTTGGGCAGGAAAATGTCGACGTGCACCAGCGCATCGGCGATGCCGCCATCCCACTGCTCGGTCGGGTCGTAGTTGGTGTCGAGCGAAACGGTGAGACCGCGACGCCGGGCTTCGGCAAAGAGCCGCGGCGCGTCGGGCCGCAGCGTGTCGAGCATGTAGTAGCTGCCCATGTGCAGGTGGCGGGCGCGGTCGACGATCGACCAATCGACGTCGGCGTAAGCTAGGATGCCCAGCGTACCCAGATAGGTGAGCATGGCGCGGTCGACGCCGCGCGAGAGGACGACGGTCAGCCCGGTTTTGACGTGTTCGTCGCGGCGCACGCCGGCGATGTCGATGCCGCGCGCCTGGAGCGTGTCGATCAGGTAGTCGCCGATGGAGTCGCGGCCCACCTTGCCCACGAAGGCGACACGCAAGCCCAGCCGCGCCGCGCCGCACGCAAAGATGGAGGTCGAGCCGCCCATGGTCAGCGTGGCATCGTCGATGAGCTTTTCCACCTGGCCGAAGACCGGCGTCACGTCGCCCACCAGGATCAGGTCGGCGTTGAGATCGCCAACGGCAACAACATCAAAGTCTCTTCGCATGAGTAGGAATTCTTTCGACGCAGAGGCGCAAAGGCGCAGAGGATCGCAGAAAAGAAACGTGCTAAAGGCATTTCTCTGCGATCCTCCGCCGCTCGGCGCCTCTGCGTCAAGCTTCTTATTCCCAGTTTAGATAGCGCGCCTGCGCGGCCAGCAGATCGTCGGCCAGCGCGGCGGCCTGGTCGATGGAACTCACCGCGCCGTCGAGCACCAGCGCCTGCACGAACTTCTCGCGTGAGCGCTCCAGCGCAGCCTCGACGATCGTCTCGACCCACTGGTAGCGCGTGGCCAGCGTGCCGGTGAGCGCGGCGGGCAGGGCCGGCTGCGGCAATGCAGTGACGCCGTTGCGATCGACACGCGCCGGTCCTTCGACGATGACCTCATGTGGCAGCGACGGCGACTGGCCGCTGTTGGGCAGGTTGGCCGAGACGACCAGCCCACTGTCGGTGCGCACGGAGCGAATGATGTCCATCACCTGCTCGTGCTCGCCGCCAAACTGCGCCAGGTACTCCGCCGGCAGCGGATCGTCGCTCAGCGCCACCGCGCTCATCTCAGCAAAGGTTTCGTCGCCGTCGGCGATCGTCCCCTCGAAGCTGAAGGCATCGACGCCGAGCCGCTTGTGCCAGTAGCTGCCGTCGCGGAAAAACTGCGGGAAGAACTCGGTCACGTGGCGGTCGAGCACGGCGGGAAACGCGCCAAACCAGTGCATGAGCCGCCAGGTGAAGGGATTGTCTTCGGGCGATTCATAGGGACTGTCGCCGGCCGGAAACGCAGCCGGCGGTGCAGCCGCACGCGCGGCGGCGATGGCGCGCAGCCGCGGCATGGCATCTTCCTCGCCCACGGCCACTTGCGTGAACCACGTCAGGTGGTTGATGCCGGTCGCCATGTAACGCAGGTTGGCCACGTCGGCGTCGAGCGCGCGCGCCAGGTAGCGCGCCGTCTCCATGACGCCGTGACACAGGCCGACGACGGGCGCGCCCGTAGCCTTGCGGGTGGCGCGGCAGACGGGCGCCATGGGGTTGCCGTAGTTGAAGAAGAGCGCGCCGGGCGCCAGGTCGAGCACGTCACGCGCGATGTCGACCATGGCGGGGATCATGCGCAGCGCGCGCGAGGAGCCGCCCGGCCCCACCGTGTCGCCCACCGGCGCGTAGATACCGTGGCGCCGCGGCACGAAGACATCCTGCTCCCAGGCGCGTCGGCCGCCGACGCCCACGGTGCAAATGACGGCGGTGGCGCCCGGCAGCACATCACGGCGATCGAGCGCGGCGCGCAGGGTCAGCGGCGCGCAGGAGGCGGCGATCATCTTCTGTGCCAGCCGCAGCGCGACATGGAGCGCGCCGGGGTTGGGGTCGACCAGCGCGACATCGGACGGCTCGCCCAGGCGAATGAGGTCGGCGATGAGACCGGCGGTGAAGACCGCACTGCCCGCGCCGATGAGCACGATACGTTCGTCCATCGGTAGCCTCTATTTCATGCCGGTGAGCGCGACGCCGCGCACGATCCAGCGCTGGAAGAACATGTAGACGACGAGAATGGGCAACAGCACCAGGATCGACGCGGCCATAGTCAGGTCGTAGCGCTGGCCGTGCTGCGAGGTGTACCAGGTGAGTAGCAGCGGCAACGTGCGCTTCTCGTGCGTGGTGATGACAATGAGCGGCCACAGATAGTCGTTCCACGTCGCCATGAAGGTAAAGATGCCCAGCGTGGCCAGCGGCGCGCCCAGGTTCGGCATGACCACGCGCCAGTAGACGCCGAACTCCGAGGAGCCGTCGATGCGCGCGGCGTCCATGAGATCGTTGGGAAAAGTCGAGATGAACTGGCGCATGAGAAAGATGCCAAACGCATCGACCATCGACGGGATGACCAGCCCCCACAGCGAGTCGATAAGCCGCAACTGCACCAGGATCAGGTAGGCCGGGATCATGACCACCTGAAAGGGAATCATGAGCTGGATCAGGATGAAGCCGAAGAGAAAGTTCTTGCCGCGGAAGGCAAACTTGGCAAAGATGTAGCCCGCCAGCGAGCTAGTGAAGAGCGTGATGACCACGCGCCCTACCGAAACGAGCGCGCTGTTAAGATAGAAGCGCGCCAGTGGCACCTTAGGGTCGCTGAAAATGGTCTGGTAGCTGTTGAGCGACCACTGTTCCGGGAAAAAAGTCGGCGGGATGCGCACGATCTCGCTGGCCGGCTTGAGCGACGTCATCAGGATCCAGATAAAGGGCACCAGCGTCACCGCCAGCCCGACGGCGAGGACGGCATAGGTGGCGATGCGGGCGACCGGGTGGCGCCGGCCGGCGCTGGCGGAGGATGATTGGGCGAGTTCGACGGTGGCCATGGCTCAATACTCCCAATCCGTGCGCAGCACGCGGAACTGGACGAGCGTCACGATCAGCACCATGGCAAAGAGGATCAGCGACATCGCGGCTGCCCAGCCCATGGCCTGGAAGCGGAAGGCATTTTCGTAGATCTCCATGGTCAGCGAGCGCGTCTGGTTCTGCGGACCGCCGCCGGTCATCACCTGGAAGATGACAAAGACCTGGAAGGAGGAGATCATCGTCAGCGTGCAGACGAGCAGCAACGTGGGGCGCAGCAACGGCACCGTGATTCGCCAGAACTGTTGCCAACCGCTGGCACCGTCGATCTGCGCAGCGTCTCGGATGTCGTGCGGGATGCCCTGCAAGGCGGCGATGAAGATGACCAGGTTGTAGCCAAAGTCCATCCACACGTAGGCGATGATGACCGCGATCATGGCGAGCGGCACGCCGAAGACCATGGCGCCGGGGTCGGTGAGCCACGACTTGGGCGGTGTCAACCCGATGAGCTTGATGAAGTTATTGAGCAGCCCTTGTTGCGGGTGAAAGACGTAGCCCCACATGATCGCCACCGCCACCGCCGAGCTGATCGTCGGCATGAAGTAGATGGCGCGTACGACGCCCTTGACGCGGTTGTGCACGCTCTCGACCAGCACGGCCAGCGGCAGGGTGACCGCCAGGTTCACGATGAGCACCAGGAAGGCGAAGATCAGCGTGTTTTTCACCGAGGTACGGAAGAGTTGGGCGGCCTGCGTGTCAGCGAGCATGGAGGTAAAGTTTTCCAGCCCGACGAACGGATTGCGCCCCCCCAGCCCTAGCAGCCCTTCGCCGACGCGCACCGGCGAATAGCTGAAAAAGCTCAACACCACCACCCAGATCATGGGAAAGAGGGCAAAGATGCCCAGGTACAGAAAGATCGGGATCAGCGATCCCCACACGAACGCTCGCTGCCCCGGGCGCAACCCGGTGCGTTCCTTACGCGTCGCGCCGGGATCGCCGGCAATCGCTGCTCGTGTCATCCTGCTGCTCCTCTGCGGAGATCAAATGCTTTGACGCAGAGACGCAGAGGAGCAGAGGTTCGCAGAGAAGAGAAGGAGGTGGCCAACGTTGACTCCACTTCTTCTCTCTGCGTCTTCTCTGCGCCTCTGCGTCAAGATCGCATTTACGGTGCGGCGTCGACCATTTCGTTGGCCTGCGCTTGGATGGTCTGCGCCGCCTCTTCCGGCGAGATGCTGCCCTGCAGTGACTGCAAGATCGCCGGGTAGATGATGTTGTAGAAGAGCTTGTCGCGGTCGGTGACGTTGCCCAGATACTGGCCGTCGGGCAGCAGCTTGAAGGTCGGCTCCACCCACGGCGCCTGCTCGAGGAACGCCTGCGGATTCTCCACCAGCGCCTTGAGCGCAGGAATGGTGCCGGTCGTGCCGTTGAAGGTCAGTGCGTTCTCCTGTTCGGCGGCCATGAACTTGACCAGCTTCCAGGCCGCTTCCTGGTTGGCGCTGTTGGCCGAGACGACTTTGCCCCAGCCCGCGTCGGCCGCGTACTTGCGCTGCGTGCCAAAGAGCACCGGCGTGTTGACGTAGTCGAATTCAAAGTCCGGGAAATTGACCAGCCCTTGCCCGGCAGCCCACGAACCGATGAAGCTGGAGGCGGTCACGCCTGCGAAGAAACCGTCATAAGGCTGGTTGGCTTCGTTGTTGAAGAGCACGGGATCGACCAGCTTGTCCTTCTGTGCCATGTCGGTCAGCAGTTGAATCGTAGCGATCGCCTCGGGCGTGTCAAAATTGAAGTGCTTGCCGTCGTCGGCAAAGTAGGTGCCACCCTGCTCCAGAATGCCTTCGAGCAACAGGAAGGGCAGTCCGTCGCCGCCGACAAAGTGGTGACCGGCGCGCACCATGGTGTCGCCGTCGAACTCGCTGAGCTTGGCCGCCTGCTCGCGCAGCGTGTCCATGGTATCCCACACCGGCGGATAGGGGACGTCCTTGCCCTCGAAGAGCGCCGGGTTGACGAGCGCGCCGCCCACCTCGAGGTTGAACTCGTTGGGCAGGCCATAGAGCTTGCCGTCGCAGTAGTAGCCGTCGAGCGGCGCGGCGAAGAAGAGTTCCTGCGCCTCGGTGTAGGTCAAGACGTCGACGGGCACTTCGGCCAGGCGGCCGCCCGATGCATAGGAACAGACCCACGAGCCGAACATCTCAATGACGTCCGCCTCGGTGCCGGCCTGCATGGAGGTCTGTAGCGCCTGGATGAACTGATCGTACTCAAACTGCTCGTACGTGACCTCGATATCGGGGTTCTGCTCCATGAACTTGGCGATGACTGCCTCGTTGGCCTGGATGAACGACGGGTTCTGGTGCGACCAGACACGCAGCGAGATCTTCTCGCCGCCGCCGGTTGCCGCCTGTTCACCACCAGCCGGCGCGGCAGCCGGCGCGCCGCCACATCCGGCCATCAGCAGAGCCACCACCATCAAGAGCGCAAGCGCTGTTCGTTTCATGATTTCCTCCCTTGGAATGACAAACGGTTCGCGTCCAACTACGAAGAGACAACCTCGCTACTTCACAATTCTCGAATCTCTCAATCTCCAATCTCCGATCTCCGATCTCTGCTTTACGCCAGAACGACCACCGCGTCGAGGTTCTCTGGATGGTCGGGGTTCAAGCCCTTGGCCAGCGACCGGCCCAACGCCACAATCTGGCCGAAGGGCAAATAGAGCACGGAGCCGGCGATTTCGCCCAGCGTATCACCAAACGCGACATCGACACCATCACGGCCGATCGTCAACGTGCGTGCGCCCAGCCCCTGCATGTCGGCCACCACGGCCATGTCGTCAGCGCGGCGCTCGTCGGAGACCAACGCCACCACCAACGCATCGGGCGTGATCATGGACTTGGGGCCGTGGCGGAACTCCATGAAGTGGAAGGGCTCGCTGTGGCTCAGCGTCATCTCCTTCATCTTCAGGCTCAGTTCGCACGCCAGGCCATAGCGCAACCCCGATCCCAGAAAGTAGAAGCGCTCGATGCTCAGATCGGCGCCCAGTGCTTCCAGCGACGGGCCGTAGATGTCAAGCAGCGGCGCCAGCGCGGCGGGCAGGCCATGCAGATCGGTCCACAACGCCCGGTCATCGCGCCACAGCGCGGCCAGCGCGATCGTCGCCAGGTAGAGGCCGGAGAAGGCGCGCGTCTGCGCCACGCTCTCCTCGGCGATCGACGGGAAGACCAGGTTGACATCGCCCATTGTCGTCAAGGGGCGGCCGGGGAAGCAGCTCAGCGTGACGATCTCGCCGCGCCCGCTCTGCCGGAACGCTGCGCACGCGCGCAGCGTCTCGGTTGTCTCGCCCGAGCGGCTGACCGCGACAAGCAGCGTGCGCCGGGACGGCGGCAGCGCGGATGGATTCAGCCACACCTCCGATGCGGGCAACCCCAGCGCCGGCACGCCGGCCACGCGCTGCATGACGGCGGCCGCTGCGATGGAGAGGTAGTAGGTCGAGCCGCAGCCCGTGAAGATGACCTGGTCGTAGGCGCCGCGCTCGATCTGGGCTACGAGCTGGGGAATGGCGCCGTCGAGCACGTCGAGCACGCCCTGCCACGCCTCCGGCTGCGAGAAGATTTCCTGGCGCGTGTGGAAACCGGCCGGCTTGTTTTCTTGTGCACTCATAAAATTGCCTCGACTGAAACCAGGGGGCGAGGGGCGAGTTGCGAGGGACCAAACGCCGCTGCCTGTTTTGCTATTCGTTGCGCCCCGCAGGGCGTGAAAAAACTAACCAGGGGCGAGGGGCGGGTTGCGAGGGGCGAAACGCTGCCGCCTGCTCCTCATGCTCCTTATGCAATCCGGACGTCGATCCCGGCATTACGCAGCGCAGCGACCATGTCGGCCGGCGCGGCGGCATCGGTGACGATCACGTCGATGGCATCGATGGGCGCCACAAAGACCGTCGAGACGCGGCCGAACTTGGTGTGGTCGGCCACGATGATCGTCTCGCTGGCCAGGCGCAGGATTTCGCGGTCGACCAGGCCCTCTTCCAGCGCGTTGTTGGTAAGGCCCTGATCCAGGTCGATGGCGCGGATGCCGAAGATCACCTTGATCGCACGCAACTCGGCCAGCGAGCGCATGGTGAGCGCGCCGACCAGCGAGCTTTCGCTGCTGCGTACGACGCCGCCCAGCAGGATCACCTCCACGCCCGGCGCATCGGCCAGCGCGTTGACGACGAGCAGCGAGTTGGTGAAAACGGTCAGGTCACGGCGATCGCGCAACAGGTGCGCCACTTCCATCACCGTTGTGCCGCTGCTCAGGAAGATCGTCTCGCCATCGGCCACGAGACTTGCCGCCAGTGTCGCGATGCGTTTCTTCTCGTCGGCCTGCTCCAGCGCACGCTGCAAGACAGGCGGTTCCGGCGGCGTGCGGCGCATGGCGATGGCGCCGCCATGCACGCGCTGCACCTTGCCCTCGCCGGCCAGCGCTTCCAGGTCGCGGCGTGCCGTCGCCGGGCTGACGGCAAAGTGGTCGATGATCTCCGGAACGCTGACGCGCTCGCGTTGCTCGATCCAGGTGAGCAGGCGGCGCTGGCGTTCGGTGGCAGATTCGACCAGGGTGTCAGGCATGGCGGATCATCCGGAGACGCACAAACAATCACATACAATCAGATTTCAATCACGTGCATTCATAAAATAGCACGCTCTTGCGCAGTTGTCAATCACTTTTGTTGTGGCTATCGCAGCGGATCAGAGAATTGTCACGCGATGGAGACACCGGCGCGGGAAGCAGGCTGGGACGAACGCCGGCAGTGATGAAAGTACCGGGGGACACAAAGGCGCGATGCGTCCCCAATCACGCAAACGCGCAAGGCGTTGCAACGAGCTCAGAAGGTGGTAGGCGTGTGGGTGGAGAGACCAAGCCACGTGCCGGTGATGGTCCCGCTCAGCACGTAGAGGGCGGCAACCGTGCCAAGCGTGAGCAGAAACACGACGAGGGCAAACTCAATGCTGTTCTGACCCGTATCGTCGGTCAGTACGGTGTCGATCGAGCGGGCGAACAGAGCAATCGCCATCATGGGATCTCCTGTGATCGAGAAAGAGCTGTCGACTGGTGCGCGGATTCTTTGAGTATAGAGGGCAGCGGTCAAAGCTGCGTCAACCCTTCATCAAAATGACATTAAGGACGGGGCCGGTATCAGGCAGCGGACGTGGGTGGCATGCCCACCAGCCTGCCCTCGTCAAGCCGCTGTTGCGTGACAAAGAGGACGGCGAGAAACACGACTTCCAGCGCCGAACCGACGGCGCGGCGCAGGCTCTCTTCGGGCAGGGACTCGCCGATAAAGACCGCCACCGCGGCCAGAATGATCCAGGGCCAGCGATTGTGGCGCCAGAAACCCAGCCCGCCGATGCCCACCAGCCCAATGCTGACGATGCTCACGATGGGCGGGCCGGATACGCCGATGGCCACGTAGCGCAACACGCCATCCATGACTTCGGGCTCAAGATGCAAGCCGACCAGGCGCGTTGCGATGCCCGCCGTCATAACCAGCGCGCTGAGTGCGCCGGCGCCCCAACGCAGCGCCGGCGGTTGAGCCCAGCGCTGTCCCGCCTGCCGCGCCTGGTCGTAGCCCGCATAGATGATCCACGGCAGCGCCAGTTGATGCAGCACGAAGCGCGGCACGCTCAGCGCCCAAAGCAGATCACCTTCGCCGAGTCGATTACCCACCGTGAGAATCAGGTTGTCGTAGAAGACGCCAAAGGTCACGAGCAGCAGAAGCGCAGTGCTCGCGCGAACGTGGCGACGCAAAATACGCGTGCCATACAGCAACAGCACCGCGTAGGCTATGGTGTAGATGAAATAGAGAGGTTGTGACATCATGCTACCCTGAAAAAATGTTGCATCTCACAGGATAGCGCAAGGCAGTAGTTCGTGGAAAACAAGGGGGACGAACCGACGTTCGCCCCCCTTGCCACTAGATCGCAGGTACGCTAGACCCAGCCAAGCATCCGCGCAATCGTGGCGGTCGTGAAAGTCACCGCAAAGCCCAGCCCCAGCGGCAGCAGCGTCGCCACCGTCGTCCACTTGAGATTCTTGGTCTCGTTCCAGATGGTCAGGATCGTGGTGCTGCATGGATTGTGCAGCAAGCTGAAGAGCATCAGGTTCACGGCGGTGAGCAGCGTCCAGCCACCCAGTTGCGTCAGCACCGCGTGCACCTGGGTATCCTCCAGTTCCAGCATCACGCCGGCCTGCGCGCCGGCTGCGGCCGCGCCCAGCGTCATCGTGAGCATCAGGATGGTCGGCACGACGATCTCGTTGGCCGGAATCGCGATGATGTAGGCGAGCAGGATCACGCCCGTCAGGCCCATCGTCCACGCCAGCGGATCCAGCGCCCCGATGGTCCACAACGCGAGCGAACGCCCGCCCACGTCGATGTTCGCCACGCCCCAG
>WBZU01000876.1_pt1 | contig 24249 bp, 18 predicted proteins | sample 5204311 | NCBI WGS metagenome assembly WBZU01 (sample SAMN12344359, study PRJNA552823) | activated sludge metagenome | biome: Activated sludge suspended growth; feature: Nitrification reactor; material: Wastewater; isolation source: activated sludge from nitrification reactor of wastewater... | reverse complement strand
ATCCAAATCGGTTCACGCTTCAGTTTGTCCGTGGACGGATCCACGAGCAGCCGGCCTTCGCCGAGCTTCAGCGCAAGCTCCACCGAGTCCGTCAGGCGACTCTTGATGCCGTCTTTCACGACGATTCGGTCCACGACGACATCGAGGTCGTGAGGTTTTTGGCGATCGAGAATGAGGTCATCACCCAAATCGACGACTTCGCCATCGATTCGAACGCGTACGAATCCTTCCCGACGTAAACGATCGAGCTCGAGCTTGAGTTCGCCTTTCCGTGCGCGACATATCGGCGCCAGCACGGTGACGCGCGAACCTTCGCCCAACGCCAAAATGCGATCGACGATCTGCTGGACCGTCTGCGCTTCGATCCGTTCACCACATTGGGGGCAGTAAGGCGTTCCGACGCGAGCGAAGAGAAGACGCAGGTAATCGGAAATTTCCGTGACGGTTCCGACGGTGGAACGCGGACTTTTCGTCAGCGCGCGTTGCTCGATCGCGATCGCGGGGGACAAACCATCGATGGCATCGACGTCGGGTTTTGCCAGTTGTTCCAAGAACTGCCGGGCATACGCGGAGAGCGACTCGACATAACGACGTTGGCCTTCGGCATACACGGTGTCGAAAGCGAGGGACGACTTGCCCGAGCCGCTCGGACCGGTAATGACGACGAGCCGATCCCGAGGCAGCGACAAATTGACGTTCTTTAGGTTGTGCTGTCGGGCACCGCGAATGAGCAGTCGATTCATGGACTCGCGAGAGCTAGCACGACGACGTCGCATGAGCTGTCACGGATGCTTCATGTGTGCCGGCGCGGTTCGTCCAAATCTTTTCCCGCATCGTCGAGGGCGTGTCTACTGGGTGAATCGAGCAGACAAAGACGTGGGCAAACCCTCATTCAGCGTCGCGAGCTTTGTACTTCTCAGTCTGTCGATCGGCTGGGGCGGAATCTTTGGTTGCGGTCGCGGCAAAGTGGATACTCGGGATACCAGGGACGCTGGTACGTCCGGACAAGTGATGTTCGACGCGGCGGTCGACGTATTTTCCGATGCGGAGGCGGACGCGACAAACCGCGACGATGCTTCTTCCGCCAACGCTGCGTGTCCGGCGGACATGACGCTCGTCGACGGGCCGTTCTGTCCGGCCATTGCGTATCGGTGTCTGAAAAGATCCGGCGGAATAGGGCACGGCTGCCCCGAATATCATCGAGGTGAAGTTTGTCTTGGAGAACTCGACCGCCGCCGTTATTGCATCGACCAGCACGAGTGGCCCAATCGAGTCGGTGAGCGGCCGAAGGTGTGGGTGAATTGGTTCGAGGCCAAAGCAGCTTGCGAAAGTGTGGGCAAGCGCTTGTGTCGGCGTTCGGAATGGATCCTCGCGTGTGAGGGACCAAAACGGTTGCCATATCCGTGGGGCTTTGTGCGGCAGCCGAGTCCTTGCAACATCGATCGCGCCGTCGTCGAAGCCGACGTGAACGCGTTGACGGATCCGCGTACACGTGAAGACGAAATTGCACGGTTGTGGCAGGCCGATCCGATCGGATCGCATCCGGACTGCGTCAGCGCGTACGGCGTCTACGACCTCACGGGCAACGTCGACGAATGGACCGACAACGCGCTCGACGATCCGAACACCGACAAAGTTTCGACACTGAACGGAGGTTACTGGGGACCGGTGCGCAACACGTGTCGTTTGACCACGAGTTCGCACGGACCAACCTTCACGTTTTATCAAGTCGGCTTTCGATGCTGCGCCGAGCCGCTCGATGGTGTCGTCGTCGATCCGCCGCGACCGTTCGTCGAGAAGCGCGAACGCGAAGACGAACGCAAGAGCGACGCACCGAACGAGGGCGAATGAACGCGCGTTCGACGGTGGTTTTTCCTTTGGTGCTGGCCTTGTCGTTGGGCATCGGCGCAGCGCTGATCACGTCGCGAAAGAAGGGCGAAGCTGAGATCCCCACGGTGCAATCCGCAGCGCCGGTCTTCGTGCTCATGTCGTCGGAGATCCCTTCGGCTTCGCCCAGTGCTGTGCCCAGACAAACGGCGAGTGCATCGGCTCCGGTGGCGCCTCCGAGTTACGTTCAGGTCAATCCCGAGAGCGTCACGATGTGTCCGAAGGGCATGGTGCTCATCGATGGCATTTACTGTCCGTTCGTCGGACACAAATGCGATCGTTATCGCGAGGGAGTGCAAGACGTCTGCGAACAGTTTGGGTCCCAAGTGATTTGCGAAGGACGGCTTGAATTCCGGCGTTTTTGCATCGACGTGTACGAGTATCCAAACCTGAAGGGGGTCAAGCCGGTCGTGATGGCCGACTGGAACGAAGCGGCGCGTGCGTGTCAGGCCGAGGGCAAACGTTTGTGCAACGTGGAGGAGTGGGAATTCGCGTGTGAAGGGCCGGGCATGTGGCCTTATCCCTACGGCGCCGAACGAGATCGAACCGCGTGCAACATCGATCAAAACGAAGAGCCGATCGACGCGGATGCGTTGACGCATCCCGAGCGTGTGGGATCGGAGCTCGAGCGAGTGGACAAACGGGTCAAGTCGGGCTCGATGCCGCGATGCGTGAGTCCGTTTGGCGTGTACGACATGACGGGCAACGTCGACGAATGGGTGGACAATCCGCAAGGCAAGAAGGCTGAACCGCCGTTTCGTTCGTCGTTGAAAGGCGATGATTGGGGACCGGGGCGGGCGCGTTGTCGACCGATCGACACGACGATCCCCGAGTCGTTTACATCGCCGCAACGAGGCTTTCGTTGTTGTTCCGACGCGATGCGTGGAGCTCGCGTCGCGGCGGCGCCCGATGCGCATCGACCGAAAGTCGGACAAATGGACCTGCCGAAAAAGGCGGAGCGCAAGTGACGGAGGCTGCGTTCGAAATCGCCTTGAATTGCCGTGGATGCTCGGTTGGTCCGCGAGTATTCTCGCAGTTCTCTTCCAACCTCCGCCCGGATGGACTAGTTTGTCTCGCGGTGGCTGGTTTTAGTTTCGACACACAACGAATTCGCGCTCGCGGGATTCGTTTGCCAGCCCGTCGCCATTCTTCGTCCTCAAACGATTGTCGAATGGTTGTCGGCGGAGGGCGTCATCGACGTTCCGACGCTGCGTTTGTCCGAGCAGAACGGGGTGCGCCGGCCACCCCAATACGGGCCTATAGCTCAATCGGTCAGAGCCCCCGGCTCATAACCGGGCTGTTCCTGGTTCGAGTCCAGGTGGGCCTACCTTTTCTCTCCGGCGCAAGGAGCACAAAATTCACGTGAGTATTCGCGATCAGATCCCTTCGCTCGAAGCGCTTGCTGCCATTGATGCCGACATTCGGCGCGCAGAGGAACAGATCGGGAAACAACGGGGGAATTTGGAGGGGATGCGGGCCGAGGCGAAAGAACTCGACACGCGTCTCAAAGCCGATCGCGACATGCTCGCGCAGATGGAGAGGACTCGCAGCGACTTGTCTGTCGAAGTCCGCCAGATGACGACGCAGATCGAGAAGTCTCGAGAGAAACTTCAGCGATCGCGGAACGAGAAGGAGACCAACGCGGCCCAACGAGAAATCGAAGAGCTGCGCAAACTCCATCGCGATCGTGAAGACGACATCGAGAAGCTCACGAACGCCATCGAAGGAGCGAAGAAGTCCATCGAAGGCACGGACGCGAAATACCAGTCCGTGATGCGGAAGATGGAAGGCTCCGAAGAAGGTGCCGTGAAGCAGCTCAATGAGCTCGAAGCCTTGCGCACGGCGCGATTGAAGGATCGCGAAGATGCCGTCAAGAAGGTCCCCGTCGCGCTTTATCGTCGATACGAGCGCATTCGTGGACAGCGACCGAACGCGATCGCTGTCACGCACGATGGAACATGCTCGGCATGTCACTTGACGCTGCCGCCGATGATGTTCCGCAACATGGTTCCGCAAGCACAGTTTGATCAGTGCCCGCACTGCAAACGCATCATCTACTACTCGCCGGCTCCCATTCGTGCCGTCGAAGGCGATGACGCATCACCGCGCGTTTGACGTCGGAGTCATCCCGTGAAGGGTTGTGCGAAGTGTCATCGGTTGTATCTCGATGACCTAAGTGTTTGTCCTGTCGAAGGTGCCGAACTCGAAAGCACGGACAAGCTTCGGCCCGATCCGGACCCCGACGATCCCCGCGTCGGAAGCACCCTGTGTTACGGCCGTTATGAGGTCTGGCGCGTCCTCGCCGATGGAGCGATGGGTCGCGTTTACCAGGCTCTGGATCTCACGCGCGGTCGCATCGTCGCGCTGAAGGTCCTGCACACACGCATCTCCGAAGACCAAGTCGCTCTCGCCAGGTTCCATCGCGAGTTCGAGATCAGCGCACGCGTTGCGCACGAACACATCGTCGAGATCTTCGCGTTCGAACTCGAGCCTTCGGGCAATCGAGTGCTCGTCATGGAGTACTTGGAGGGCGAGTCCTTGCGGATGCTCTTGAAGCGTCAGCGAGTTTTACCTCCCGAACGCGTCATTCGAATGCTCGCGCAGATCGCCAAGGGTCTACGCGTCGCGCATGAGCTCGATCTGGTCCATCGCGACCTCAAGCCCGACAACATTTTTCTGTGTGCCGGTCGCGAAGGAGATGTTGTCAAAATCCTCGATTTTGGAAGCCTTCGCGACAATTCCTTGGGGGCCAAACGAATTACGATCGTGGGCACCACGATCGGATCGCCGTTCTACATGGCGCCGGAACAAGCCCAAGGATCCGCCGAGCTCGATCTGCGCGCGGACGTCTGGTCGATCGCCGCGATCACCTACGAAGCCCTCACCGGCAAAGTTCCGTTCGACGGCGCAGGTGACGGCGAGATCCTCCACAACATCGTCATGCGTCCGCATCGCTTGCCGAGTGATGTCGGCAAAGCGCACGGTGTTCCGCGGGCGCTCGATGCCGTGATGGATGATGCGCTCGCGAAGACTCCGGCCAAACGGATCGCTTCGATGGGCGAGCTCGTGGATCGCATCGGTCATCTGTACGGACTCGAAGGCACGTTCGATGATTGGGCGTTGCTGCCCGAAGCGGAGCTGCGCGATCAACTGCGTATTGCGCTGATCGCTCGAGTCGCTCCCGAACCGGAAGAAGAGAAGCAAGAGGACTATTCGGCGCTCGATGCAGCGTTCGAAGCTGAGTTCGCCGCAGCGAACAACCCGCCCGTTGCGAATGCAGCTGCTGCGGAAAATTCGGCGAGCAGGGCGGAACCAGCGCCATTTTCCGACGAGGTTTCTCCGGCACTTCCGAAAGGTCGTCCGTGGCTCGTGCCGCTGTTGATGATCGCCATGTTCGTGCTTGGCATGGTCATCGCATTTGCCATTCGACGATAAGCGCGTTCGATGTCGTCTCGTTGTGTTCGTGCGGTGTTACGAGCCCGTGGTCGCGCGCAAGGGGCCGTGGTATCTGCGCGGATCATGAGTAACCAATCTTCGAAACGACACTCCGTAGTCACGTTCATAAGTTGTGCATGTTTGTCGGGCGTCGCGTTTGGCATGGCGTTCGAACCTGCACCGGGCGTTGCGGCAGGTCGCGAAGGAATTGTCGAGACGAACTACGTGCAGTCACTGGCGGCTCGTACCGAGACAGACTCGTACGTCGTCGAAGGAAAAACGGTGGGCACGTATGCCGCGGGCAAAGAGGGCATCGTGGACATCGTTCTAACGGCGAAGGATCCGTTCCACATCAACGACGCGTATCCGTACAAGTTCCGCACACCTGAAACCGCACCTGAAGGCGTCAAGTATCCCAAGCCTTTGCTCGTGCGCGCAGACGGCACATTCAACGAGAAAACGGGCACATTTCACTTGCCTTTCGTCGCGTCCAAGACGGGCAAGTACAAGGTTGGTGGCACGCTTTCGCTCAGTGTTTGCAGTCCGTCGAGCTGTTTGATGGAGAAGGTCGATCTCGAAGTCGACGTCGACGTGAAGTGATGCGGGGGCTAAGCTCCCAAGGTGAAAGACAACGACGCGGCAGCCCGTCGGTCATCGCTCGCCCTTGCTGAGCTTTCTGACATCACAACGGCTGTTCAGCGCCGGTTTCAGACCGGCCGACGTCTTCTCTCCTTCCAAGAATATCTCGAACTGTTCGCCGCCGATCCCGCGCGACACGGGCGGGATGCTGCGCGCTACGTGCGCGACATGTTCGACCACTTCGGCACGTACACCGTGAAGAAACCTTGGGGCGAGAGCACTCGCTTCAAGCTCTTCGATTTGCCTTGGGAACCCGAGCCGGAGCGTTTGGATCATGGAACCAAGCCCCCGGCATTTCATGGCCGCGACACCGCGTTGGTTGGTCATGAAGAACTCCAGGGCGAGATCTACCGTGTCTTGTCGAACTTCGTGCAAGAGGGACGCGCCAATCGCCTCATCCTCATGCACGGCCCCAATGGTTCGGCGAAGAGCACCGTCGCCGCATGCATTTTGCGCGGCCTCGAGCATTACTCGACGCTCGACGAAGGCGCGCTTTATCGCTTTCACTGGGTCTTTCCGACGCGCAAGACGACGCGTGGATCCATCGGGTTCGGCGGCGAAGGGATTGTCTCGCCAAACGCGACGTTTGCTCATCTCGAGGATTCACAGATCGACGCCCGGCTCGTGATCGAGCTTCGGGATCACCCACTGTTTCTCCTGCCAATCCCTGAACGTCGCGCGCTCGTGCAACGGCTCTACGATGACGCGGGCGTGAACGAGCCTCCTCCCGATTGGTTGATGAGCGGCAAACTCGCGCACAAGAATCAACAAATCGTCGAAGCTCTTTTGACCTCCTACGAAGGTTCGTTCGCCGATGTCTTGCGCCACGTGCAGGTCGAACGGTGGTTTGTCTCGCGGCGATATCGAACGGGCGCCGTCACGATTGGTCCCGAGTTGAGTGTTGACGCAGGCGAACGTCAGATCACGGCGGATCGATCCTTGGCTGCGTTGCCGACGGCGCTTCAGGCGCGGATGCTCTTCGAGGCACACGGCGAGATCGTCGAAGCGGCCGGAGGCGTGCTCGAGTTCAGCGACCTGCTCAAGCGACCCATCGATGCGTTTCGTTACTTGCAGCTCACGTTGGAGACGGGCGAGGTGAGTTTGCCGCAACAAACCATTCAGACCAACGTCGTCATGTTGGGCAGTTCGAACGACGTGCACCTCGGCGCGTTTCGTGAACATCCCGAATATCCGAGTTTTCGTGGTCGATTCGAACTCTTGCGGGCGCCGTATTTGCGAAATTGGGTCGACGAACAACGCATCTACGACGCACAGATCGTTCCGTTCGTCCGCAGGCACGTAGCGCCGCACGCGACGCGGGTTGCGGCGCAATTCGCCGTGCTCACGCGGATGCGGCAGCCCGATGCAAAGCGTTACTCCGAAGCGTTGGTGCCGATCATTTCTTCGCTGACCGCTGCGGAAAAAATGGACATGTACGCCGTGGGGCAACCTCCCGAGAGGCTCGATGCGGATGCGCAGAAGTTGCTTCGGGCAAACATTCGCGCGCTCGTGGAAGAGACGGACTCGTCGCTCGAGTTCGAAGGTCGCACGGGTGTTTCACCGCGTGAAGTTCGGGCGCTCTTGTTGGATGCGGCGCAGACGCGGCAGTCGGCGTGTTTGTCCCCCTTCGCCGTGTTGGTTGAGCTGGACGAACTTTGTAAACGCGTCGCCGAATTTGATTGGCTGAAGGAGCGGGCTCTCGCGGGTGGCTATCACGATCACAAGCTTTTCCGCGACATCGTGCGCGTCCGATTGCTCGACACTCTGGAAGAAGAGATGCGCGCGGCGAGCGGCATCGTGGAAGAGGTTCGGTACAACGAACTCTTCGATCGCTACATCGTGCACGTGGGGGCGACGGTGAAGAAAGAGAAACTGCGCAACCCGCACACCGGTGAATTCGAAGACGCGGACGAACGCATGATGCGCGAGATCGAGGCGTTGATCGGCGTAAAGAACAAGCATGACGATCATCGCAAAGGACTCATTTCGATGATCGCGGCGTGGGCGATTGATCACCCCGGCGAAAAGATCGTCAACGCGGTGGTTTTTCCTCAGCAACTACGTCGGTTGCGGGATGCGTTTTTCGCGGATCGAAGAAAAGCCGTCGCGCTTCTTTGCCGTGACCTCGTGGTGATCTTGCGGGATCGCGTCACATCCGGTTCGGCGTCGGAGCCGAAGGCGGGGAACAATCTTCGTGAAGAGCAGCGTAAGAATGCGCTCGCGGCACTCGGCCGCTTGGAAGCGATGGGGTACTGTGAGCATTGCGCGCTGGAAGCAGGAAGTGCACTTTTGCGCGCCCGCTTTGCGGAACTCGTAACGTAAAGCGAATTCCTTGGTGCTCAAAATATGTTGATTGATACGCATTGCCACGTTGATCCGGGGTACTTCCCGGAAGGGGCCGATGCCGTGCTGGATCGGGCACGAGCTGTCGGTGTCGGAGCGTTTGTCGTGATCGGCGTGGGGGAAGATTTGGGACCGGCAAAGTTTGCCGCGGAACTTGCCGACCGTTTGCCTGATGTTTGGTCGACCGCGGGGGTGCATCCGCATGATGCGATCGTGCTGGATGACGCGATGGAGGCGGAAATCGAGCGCATGGCGGCGTTGCCGCGGTTGTGTGCGATCGGCGAAATCGGGCTCGATTATCACTACATGCGTTCGCCCAAGGAGAAGCAGCAAGAGGTGTTTCGGCGGCTCATCGCGTTGGCGGTTCGGGTGAACAAACCCATCGTCGTGCACACGCGTGAAGCGCCGGAAGACACGCTGAACATCCTCGAAGAAGAAGGCGCCTCGCGGGTCGGCGGGATCATTCACTGCTTCTCGGAGGATCGACCGTTTGCCGAACGAGCGTTGAAGCTCGGGTTCGACATTTCGTTCTCGGGCATCGTCACGTTCAAGAACGCGAAGGCGATCCATGACGTGGCCGTGTGGGCGCCTGCCGATCGCATCCTCGTCGAAACGGACAGCCCGTACCTCGCGCCGATCCCGATGCGTGGAAAACGCTGCGAGCCGGCTTATGTCGTGCACACTGCGCGACGCGTCGCGGAGCTTCGAGGTGATGACTTCGATGCGTTCGTGGCGCGCACCGGAGAGAACGCCAAACGACGTCTCGGGCTGGCGTAATCAGTCGCATCCTTCAGCTGAAAAAACGGTCATACTCGACTTCGTGCGTGATCGTCGCGTCGATTACCGACCGATAGCGTTCGGCATCTTGTCGATCGCGACGCACCTCTTTGTCGTCGCGTTCGGCGATGAGCTCTACACGCGTTCGTCTCGAAATACCGTCGCGTGGGCTCAACGAGCCTTCACGCAGCTATCGTTCGACGAACCCTTGGAAGTGGATTTGCCAATCGTTGGAGCTGAAACGATCGACGGCAAACTCATCGAAACGCCGCCCATCGTGATTCCGCCCGGCGGCGGTGAAGCAACCGCTCGCCCCGATTCCGAAGGCGCCGGTCGTGGTGGTTCGGATACCTCGCAAACGGCGGAGAACCTTGCCGATCGTCAGGACGATCGGACGCTCGTCACGGCGGTACCGAATCGATTTGATCGCAGCCAAACGCAGCGCATCGATTCGGGGCGGGAGCGAGCTTCGCGTGAAGATTGGCGGTCGAGTCGCGAGCCGATGGAGCTGACATTTTTGGCGACGGGTCGCGCGGTGAATCGGCACGAGCGACGTCCTGTCGCGGTGTATGCGCCTTCCTCGGGGGCTCGAGCGACAAACCAAGCCGCGCATGCTGGTGGAGCGTTGGGGGCGCCTCCGATGCCGTTTGGCGTGACGGACCAGCCTCGGCCGGAAGGCGGCACGGTGGCGGGGGCCGAGGAAGCGACGCTCGGTGCGGGCGTGCGTGATGGCGTGCCGGGCACGGACGCGCGTAGGCAGGCGCCTGTGTCGCTCGCGCGACCGTGGGTGGTGCAGTCGACGCCGTCGATCCCGGCGGAGCAGAAAGACAAACCGCAGGATCGTGTGGACAGTGAGCAGGAGGTGGCGCCGACGCCGCAGTCGATCGTGCATGCCAGCACGGCGGGAGGAACGCCGGGGCAGGGTGTGGGAGGACAAACGGGTCCGGTGACGACACCTGGTTCCGGAGGACAAACCGGGGCCGGATCGAATGCGGTGCCCAATGGAACGGGGCAGGGACCGGACTGGGATGCGCTCGCGCGTGATGCGCGACGTAACGATTATTATCGAAGGGTGGTGGCGAAGGTTCGTCGCGTCTTCACGCCGGACCTCTTTCCCAAGTGGGCTGCGGCGGAAGGTCGCGGAGGCACGGCGATCATTTCGTTTGTGATCCAACGAGATGGTTCGGTGACGGGCGTTCGCGTGAGTCGTTCGAGCACGATTCCCGAGTACGACGAGAATTGTCGTCGGGCGTTGTTGCGAGCTGCGCCGTTCGAGCCCTTGCCTGTCGAACTTGGTGCGCAACTGCCGTGGGCGTTCCCGTTCGAATCGCTGACACCCGCGGTTCGCTAGGCAGATCCAGCGATTCCGAACAAATTGGATGACTTGAACGGATTGCCTGCTTGACAGACTCGTCGCCTGTCGACATAGTGCGCGCCGCTTTTCGCTGAAGTAGCTCAGCTGGCTAGAGCAGGCGTTTCATACGCGCCGGGTCGGGGGTTCGACTCCCTCCTTCAGCACCGAGAAATCGCGATCATCAATCCGGCTCCGCACCATGACATCCACGATGTCTGTCGGAGCCGGTGGTGTTTTTACGGTCGAACGACGACGTACGTACCTTCGCCCATCGTATCGGTCACGCCGTGCCAGCCTTCGGGCACTTCGGGTTCGGACCAGCGCCAGATTCGGCGAGCATCGACGGGGGACAAGGCGATCGCGTGATGCGTGTGGGCTTCGCCGATGCCGTCGCCCCAGTACGTGCCCATGAGGGCGTTGTTCGGGGCAAACTCCATCACCCACGGTGCGTCGGCGACATCAAATTCTCCGCGCACTTCGCGGCTGTCGATGGCTTTCGTGATGAACTTCTTTTGAATACGAAACGTTCCGCGGGCGGTCGTCGAAGCATCTTCGCCTTCTTTCAGCACGTCGCGACCCGACGAGATCAACGTCACGTACACGGGCTTTTGTCCTTCGTACGCCGTGAGGGTTTGGTTGGCCAAACTGATGTCCAGCCACTTCTGGTTTCCCTTGGCAAACTCGGGGAACTTCGTCCGCCGAATGACGACGACGACGTCCATCGCGCGGAGCCAATAGTCTTCACGCGTTTGTTCGTAACGAACGCCGTTCACCGTTCGGAACTTCCCCGTCAGCGGCACGATGCTTCGGCGCTCGAGATCATCATCGTTCGTTTCGGCTTCGCCACGGCGCAACGTCCAGCCGTGCACACCCGCTTTGTGAACGAAGGCGACGGGCAGTCCGACCTTTTCTACGTCCATGCCAAACCACGTCGTGCCCAAGACCGGACGCAACCGATCGATGGCGATCACGGCGCCCGATGGGGTCACGCCGAACCGACGCGCTTCCGCGCCGAGGTTTGTCGTAAAGGAACCCGCGATGGCGACGCCGCTGTTTTTGCGCAAAACGCCGCCTTTGAGTTCACCCGTTTTTGCCGCCAGTGGAGCGAGCGGAGGGATCAGATCTTTGGGGAACAAATAAAATCCACCCACGTATCGTTTGGCAGATTCGTTGGCTCCATCGACACCCGGCATGAGCACGGGCGGCCCGGTGGGAACCCCTCGAGCGTCGAGCGGCACGTCGTTCGATGTTGCGCCGAGCAGCTCTTCGTCGGCCTTTGCGCGACGCGAGAGAAAACGCTTCAGGTCGGGTTCTTCCGTGGCCTGTTCCGCAGGCATCGGCAGCCGCGTGTAGACGGGAACGCCTTCGGTTCGCGCTCGTCCGTAGCGATAAGGCAAAGGTTTGTCCAGGTCGGGGCCCGGAGGCATCGTCGCGGCGAGGGACAAGTCGGTCGTCGCAGCTTCACCTGCACATACGAATCCCTTGGGGCGCACCACATACCAGCCTTCACTGCACTCGCGTCGCGTGTACGCATCACGCGAGCGAGCGATCACCGTGCCTGCGCGCAGTTCTCCAAGCACTCGGCCCGATGTCGACGGACGGTCGTAGATCACCGTACCTGATTGGAGCACCAACAATTTCGGACCATCGGCAGGCGGCGATTGCACCTCGGGCGGCGCTTCGTCGGCGGCCGGCTCGCCTTTGGCCAAGGCGGGCGTGTTCCCGGCCTTGCAGCTCGGCGCAGTCATCGCGACGGTGAACAACAGAGGCAGCCCAAGTGCTGAACGGTAGTGCGGCATCGACTCGACCCATGCCGAAGTTCGCGATGTTGGGCCAAGTCTTTGGCGATTTTGTGTCGCGGCGTTTTTCGACGCGTTGCGCTGACGGCGGAGAAATTTCCGACGCGTGATTTGCAGAAAAATCTGGAGCTTGCGTGCGGTGATTTCTGCACACTCATCGTCGTGAACGCACCTCATCCCTCTTGCCCTGGTTCTTCTATGACAAACCGCCTCTTTTCTCTTGGTCATGTTGCGACGTGGATGCTCGCGCTTGCATCGTGTGCCGCGTTTGTCGCGTGTGGTCCGACAGCGCGCACCGAAACCAACAACAACTCGGCCGGTGCGGGCGTTGGCGGGGCAGGGGGCGGAGACACCGGAGGCGCGGGCGGTACGGGTACGGGGACAGCCGGCGGCGGCACGATGCCCGCGTCGTCGACGCTCACGGAGATCGATCTTGGCCCGAAGAAACTGAACGTGTTGCTCGGTTTCGACGTTCCCGAGAACGCGCTTGGCATTACGGCCATCGTTGAAGCCCCGACGCTCACCGATGTCATCGGCGTATCGAGGTTGCGAAATCCTGCCGGTGATTATGTGACCTTCGACTACTCGGTGATGGGCAAGGCAAACTTTGCGTTTGTCCGACAGGGGTGGATTGGCGCGGCAACGGTGCAGTCCGACTTGCCGCAAGCCTGGCCGGTGCAGGCGGGATTGTGGCGGATTTTGCTGGGTTCTGACGGCCCGCTCGATTCGGCGAACGTGAAGATCTGGGTTCGTCATACCGCCGACGGCGCGTTCCACGGCGGCGTGATCGACGTCAATGTGTTCGTCGCGCCAAACGGAGCTCCGCAAAGCTACCTCGACTTCGTCGTGAGCAACCTCTTCAACGACTACGCCGGACTCGCGCTGGGCAACGTCAACTACCTCGATCTCGACGGCTCGTTTTCGATCATCGATACGTATGACCAGTACCGAGCGTTGCTTGCATCGTCCGCATCGGCGAAAGGCACGCCTGCGTTGAACATGTTCGTCATCAACAAGTTCGGCGCCGAGTTTGGCCAGGCGATCGGTGTGGCGGGCGGCATCCCCGGAAGCGCGACGTTGCATGGCACCACGATGAGCGGCGTTGCGTATATGCCTTCGGGCGATCCGAACTACGACGTCACTGTGTTGCGCCATGAAATCGGGCACCTGGCGGGGCTCTTTCACACGACGGAAATGGCTACGGAAGACACCGATCCGATCAGCGACACGGTCGAGTGTGATCCCGGGACGATTCAATCGAAGCCTGAACAGTGTCCGGATGTATCGAACACGATGTTCCCGATCGCGTTTGGAAGTACAGACCTGACAGCGGCTCAGCAACGCGTGATTCAGGGCAGCGCGCTGTACCGTGGCGTGTGGGCTGCAGGGGATGCTCCCGATGCTCCGTCGAACGCCGTCGCGCCGCAGCCGAAATACAAGCCTCTCGGTTCGTCGTTTGTCGTCGACTTCTCCGACAAACGCATGTCCGCGCATGCGTCACCGCTCGAACGCGTGCTTGGAGGTGTGTGGTGCGCGGATGGACGGGCGGATTATGAAGCGTTGGCCATTCGCGTTGCCGGGGCCTCGGCGGCTCAGTCTCTGCGTGCGTTGGCGGTCGATGCATCGCGCGCGGATCTGTTGCGGACGCGTGCGCTTGGCGCGTATGTGCGAGCAGCGACGGGAGCCGAGCGGACCAGGGCCCTCGAACTCGCGGACAAACTCGCTCTTGACGCAGATGCACCCGGTGGGGTGCGCGTTGGCGCGCTCGATACGTTGGTCCGATTCGATGCGGCTCGAGCTCGGGCGGCATCGAGCGTGCTTTCATCGACGAGTCATCCGGTGTTGCGTGAGCTGTCGAAGCGACTTCTCACGCCGTGAAAAAAATGGGTTGGCACCGTGGAGAAGGTGGCTGGGTGGCGCCCGCGCTGGGAAGATAGATGAGTAACAACTGAAAAAAAGTGGTTGGCACCTTTGGGAGCGAGTAGGGTAAAACCTTCGAGTCCCGGGGGTTGGTGGAGAGGTAATCCGTACGATGCAGTCCATATCCGTCGCCAACTCTGAAGCCCTGAACGTGACCGGGGGGACTCGATGAGCACGATTCCGCATCTGATGCCCTTGCGGGTTTGTCTGGTCGACATGAACAACGGCCACGTCAACCAAGCGATGCGTTGCTTGCGGGGCATCGTCGCCAGTTTTTTCGATCGCGTTCGGCGCGAAAATCCCGGGCTCGTCTGTGAAATCGGCGAGGTTTCGCCGCGCGATACCAACAACATCGTTCCCGACGGGTACGACCTGTACATCTCCACGGGCGGGCCCGGTTCCCCGTTTGACGGTGATGGTCAGCCCTGGGTCACCGACTATTCGCGTTTTCTCGACACCGTGGCGGAGTCGGCGATTTGCGGCGGAGAAACGCAGTCGGCTCTTTTCGCCATCTGTTACTCGTTCGAGATGGTCGTTCGTCACTTCAAACTTGCGGCGATCGAACCCAGGTCCGAACGAAAATTCGGCGTGATGCCCGTATACACCACGTCGGAAGGACAAACGCATCCGCTGTTGCGAGCATTTGGCGATCGGCTTTTCGCGTTCGAGCATCGCAATTGGGAGGCGATTGACCTGGACAAACAGCGCCTCGATTCTTTGGGCGGATTGCTGCTGGCACGGGAGAGCCGCGATGGTTTGTCCAAGGGACGAGCCATCTTGGGGCTCGACGTGACGGCCGGGATTGAAGCGGTTCAGTTTCACCCCGAAGCCGATCGTCCGGGTGTCATGAACTGGGTTTCGCGTCCGGAGCAAGCGGCGGCGTTCAAAGCGGCGTATGGAGAATTGACTTACCAGGCGATGTTGCGAACCCTCGATGATCCGCGACGTTTGGCGCGTACATATTCGTTGGTCATTCCGGGCTGGATGATTCGGCGCTTCAATATGCTTGCGCCATTCCGCGGTTACAATGAATTGCCTCCGCCGAGCGAGGACTTGGGGGCTCGATTCGTCACGCCACCGACGCTCGGCCCTGCGGATCGCGTGGTACCGGCATCCGCGCATTCGGCGTAGCGCTACTCGCCGCAGCGGTTGCTGCGTTTGTCGAGGCTTGATTTTCTGGCATTTGCGGTGTGCCGGCCGGCGCCCCTTTCGGGGCTGAAACAGCGGAGTTTCGCCGCAAACGCCGCGAAATCAAGCATTCTCCAAGCACCGCTTCGATAAACCGGCGGAGTCATGCTGGGGTTGACGCGCGAATGACGCGCGCGTCCTCAAGGCATATTCGTGCATTGCATCTTTGTGAACAGCGGGTCCGGTTGCGTACAAACGTTGTTCGTACAGGTCAAACTCTTGCAGTCCACGAGTATTGAGCATGCTTCGCCGTTCGGTTTGGCGTCGACGCAGGTCAGCGTTGTGGAGTCACAGGCGAATCCGAGTCCGCATTCGAGTGTGACGGGTTGTTTCGGCGTGCACGGGGCGCCGAATGCCGTATTGGGAGCGCACTTGCCACTCAGCAAAAACGCCTTGCAATAAAGCCCCTCGTCGCAGATTTTCGTCGTATTGGGGTCGATTTGGCACGCGGCGTCTTGGGCCAGGAAAGTATACGTTTTGCACTTTTTCGTGGCTGAGTCGCAACGCGTGAATTCACGGTCCGCGACCGATGATTTGCATTGCTCGGATCGTTCGCACGTCGCGCCTTCGGCCAATTGGCCGGCAAAGACGTGCGTGCAAGGCTCGAGATCTTCCGGAATTCCGTACAAATCGTTGATCGAGAGGAAACACTTGTCCGAATAGGGCTGGGTGGCGGTTATGCACGCATCGATGAATTCGCCGTCGAAGGTCATGATGCCTGCATTGACATCGGCCACGTTCGCTTCGCATTCGGCCGTAGCGGCGGCGATGCATCCGGCTTCATCGTAACCCGAAGATTGCGTGCAGCAGCTTTGGCGCATCGCGCAGGTGGGCGCGGCGATTTTGCTGCATACATTTTCCAAGGTGTACTTCGGGCCCGGAGGTGGCTTCGTCGTTTCCGCCGGTCCGCAAGCCGGCATGACGAGACCGAAGGTCGAAGCAATCAGGGACAACGTGAAGATATGTCGGAACGTAATGGTTTTCATTTCTGCAAGATCCCACGAATTACGCGATTATTTCAAGATCAAAGGAACGGGATTCGTCGCGCGCGATCGTTTACGCAGTGCATTGTTCGCGGCAATTCCAGCCGAGCCAATCGAAACAAAGGGGCACGATCGCCGGCACGTTGCGGCGGCTGCCTTTCCGCTTCGAATTCCGCCGCGAATTCGTTTGGCACTGCGGTACCATCATCGCATGCGCCGGGGCGCAATGGTTTATCCAACAACCCGATGAGTTATCAGCTCGCGATGATAATTCAACGAATTGCCCAGGTGCGGACAAACCATTGCCCGGCCACGATATCCGCCGCGTTTTCAGCTCGGCGTCGACAATTTGATCACGGCGAACGTAGCGCCGAACGGATCCGCCACCATGGCAATGCGCCCATACGGCGTATCAAACGGCCCGTGATTGACGCGTCCGCCGTTTTTCTTGATGATCTCCACCGCTGCATCGGTATCGGCGACCGCGAAATACACCGTCCAATGATTCGGGATTTCTTTCGGGAACTTGTCGTCCATGTGCATCACGCCGCATTTCGCGTCGGAGCCCTTGTTGAGCGTCCAATACTCCATGCCCGCCATTGCGTGCGCGGACGAGTCCAATACCTTCGCATAGAAGTCGCGCGCTTTTGCGCCGTCGCGCGTGGAAACTTCCGCCCAAGTCATCGCCCCGGGTTCGTCCGCGACCTGTGCTCCCGTGTGGTTTCCATCTTGCCAAAAACCAAATACGGCTCCCGTCGGATCCATACACACCGCCATGTGCCCCGCATTCGGCACTTCCATCGGCGGCATCGTCACTTGTCCCCCGTTTGCCTTGACCGACTCGACCGAAGCCTGAATGTCGGTCGATTTGAAATAAATGCTCCATACCGTCGGATATGGAGCATCCTTCGGCCGCAGTCCCATCCCCGCCGCGTTTGCGTCCCCCACCTTGCACATCGTGTAATACCCCATCTCCGCCGGTCCCACGAGGTACGTCCAGCCAAACAATTCACCGTAAAACTTCCTCGCTTGCTCGAGGTCCGGCGTCATCAAATCAAACCACGAAGGCGTACCCGCAAGACGATTCTCTACCTTGGCCATTGTGTTCCCCTATCAGCCCGTTGACTCATCCGCTCGCGACCAAAAATCGTGAAGTGCGATATGGCTCGAAATACCCGTGTATTCCTCGATCCTTCGCCCTCGCGTTCGGACTCTTGTGCCGATGATTCAACCGACTGGCATCAACAACGTTACAGGACGACGAACCCCCGTCGTCCGCCCGCGCCAAACTAGTCCACGAAAAACACCCGTCAACTGAAAAATCGCAAAAGGTTTGTCACCCCTGTTTTTCCTTCGACAACCTCCGTATGAATCCACCCAATCGAGCGCCGACAGTAGGCGGCCTCTGAAATACGGATCGTATGTTCAGTGTCTGTTGGTCCCAAAAGGTTTCTCTTGAGACTTGGCTTGACGTCGAGTATGGGGCCTGATCGTGTCCACCGCTCCGTCCATCAGCCCGCTCGTCGATCGGCTTTGCGCCCGCTTTCCCGACCGCGATGATGGGTTGGTCGTGCTGACGGACCTCCTCGTTCTCATTGCCGCGGCCGATACGGTCATTGACGACACGGAAAAACGCGCCCTGGCCGAGTCGATGGAGACGATGCTCTCGTCGCATCTGGCACCTCGCGTCTTGCGCTCCGTGGTCGACGAAAGTCGCGCTCGCATTCGCGGAGTCGGCCCGGACGTCAGTGCCGACATCATCGGTCGCAAGCTCGCTGCTCGACGTGCCGCCGAAGACGGCTTGCGCCTGGCCATTTTCATCGCGGCAGTCAGCGAAGGCATCTCGTTGGTCGAGCGTCAACGTATCGAACGAGTGGCCCGGGCTGCCGGGCTTCCGGCTGATCGTCTGGACGAACTCATGGCCGATCCATTCGCGTTTTGATGGGATTTTTCGCGACAACGTCTCAATCTTCATCTTCCCCCGAGAAAGGTTACCCTGGCGTCATGACCTCTGCGCGTCTCGTCACCATCGATTGTGATTACCTCGGTCCGGGCATTGCCGCCGCGTACCTGCGTATTGAAGGCGATGAAGCGGCGTTCATAGAGACAAACACCACCCACGCCGTCCCCAAATTGCTCGCCGCTTTGGAGCGGGAAGGTCTTTCTCCGAAGCAAGTTCGTTACATCATCGTCACGCACGTGCATCTCGACCATGCCGGCGGAGCTTCGTCGCTGGCCAAGGTTTGTCCGGAAGCCACGGTCTTGGCTCATCCGCGGGCAGCGCGGCATCTGATCGACCCGTCGAAGCTCGTCGCGAGCGCTCGCGCGGTGTACGGCGCCGAAAAATTCGACGCGCTGTATGGAACCATCGAATCCATCGACGCTGCTCGCGTGAAGCAGCTGGACGACGGAGCCGAGGTTGCTTTTGCCGATACGTTTTTCCGGTTCATTCACACGCGGGGGCACGCGAATCACCATTTCATCGTTCACGATCCCGCGCGAAACAGCGTTTTTACGGGCGATACCTTTGGTTTGTCTTACCCGCAGTTACAACGCGGCAAACCATTCGTGTTTCCTTCGACCAGTCCCACGGATTTCGATGCCCCGGCAGCTCATGCCAGTATCGACATCGTGCGCAAGCTCGGCGTGGACAAAGCCGCATTGACACATTTCGGTGAAATCACGGCGATTGAAGAAGCCGCAGCCCAGCTGCATGCTTGGATTGACATGTCCGCGTCATTGATGGAGCAGGCGAATCAAGGCGACCCGGCGCAGGCGGAAGCAACGATTCGCGCGGGGCTCGTTGCGGCAATGGATGCCGCCGCCGAACAGGCGGGGATTCGATTCGATGCGGCCGATCGCGCGTTGCTCGAATTGGATATCGGTCTGAATGCGCAGGGACTTGCTTACGCGGCATCGAAATTGCGGGCATAATTTCGCGGGCAACGGAGCATATCGACGCTCGCGCCGCCGTTATGCGCGGATGGACTGTCATCCGGCGATTGACCGCCCGGTTACTGTTCCAAGACAATCCATTTCGACACATTCGTCTTGAATGAATCGAATGCCGCCGCATTTCCATCGAAATGGAACGGATGCGCGGCATTTCCTTGCGGATCGCTGTTGATGAAGATCTGACTCTTCGCCGGATCCGTGGTGTTGATTCGATTCCGAATTTGTCCACACGCCAAGGCCGAGTCCATGAGGAGAGCCGACATATCCATGGCGGCTTGGGCTTGCGTGTCGGTGCCGTCATGGCACGCAAGGCACGTCGTCATGGGACCTTTCGCGTTCATTTCGAACGCCGGCACGTCCTTACAGCCGCCGATGGGGGCCCCGGAAGGCGTCACCAATTCGATTTTTTCGAATGCAAAACTCATTTTGGCGTCCTGTGTCCAATTGACGAGTAATACCGTTCCCGGTCCGAGTGCTCCGGAAGTACCTGCCGCGAATGTTTGATCCACATTGGAAAAACTATCGACCACATCCGGCACGGGGTCCTTGTCCAGGGGATGCACGATGAACAATGGATGAACGACGTGGACGCCCATTTCGAGCGTGGGGTGTATTTCGATTTCGTTCAATTCCAAGGTCGAATTCGTTACGAGTTTGGCTTGGAACGTGAGGGCGATCCCGTTGTAGAGGGCTCCGAGCGAATCCAGATACACGGCGTTGAAGCCCATGCGCGGCACGAACGGCTCGATTTTCGATTGGGCGGCGACGGGTGCGTCCGTGAAATTCTTCGCCTCCGCGTCGAGCCAGGCTTCGACCTTGGGCAAGAGCGAATCTTTCAAACTGGGCGAATCGAGGTTTTTGCCGCTGTGTCCTTTGCCGTTCATTGCGTAGGTGAGCAGAATGCTCTCCAGGGGGTTTTTCTTGACGATATCGGGCCAGCTCACGAACGATTGATACCAATCGGGGCCGATGAGAAACGGCGTATTCGCCGATCCGCCGATTTCATGGCAATCCCCGCAAGCGGCAAGGATCTCCGGTTCCATTTCGTCCCACAATTCGCGGGCCGTTTTCGTGGGCACAGGTGTTCCCCCGCTTCCGCCTTGACCTTGCGTTCCGAGAAGTTTGTTCGGATCGTCTTGATTGCAAGCGCCCATCGCCAGCGCGATGGTCATCCCGATGCCGCCCACTATTTTCAAGCCAACGATGCGCATCTGACACCTCCCAAGGTCGCTCATCGTCGCCCGAATCTTCCAAGAGATCAAATGAGATTGCGAGCATACGTAATTCTCCGTAGGCGTGTGGGTCCGGCGCACGCGCTCTTTCATTTTCGCCACATCGCCGCTATTGAAATCACCAAATATCGCATGGTACACTCTTTCCGAGGTATCTACGATGCGCCGAATTCGACTTGCTTTGGGGCTCGGTTTTCTGGCTTCCGCCGCGACGGCATTCGCTGCTTGCTCGAGCGATCCGAATACGACCCCGACCGGTGGATCCGGCGGAACCGTCAACACGGGCGGTGGAGGCTCGGGCAATGGCGGGGCCGCCAATGGCGGATCGGGCGGGGATATCTTCATCGATTCCGGTCCGGGTTGTCAAACCGGCGAAGCTTGTGGCGATGGTGGGGTCTGCGCCGGCGGCGTCTGTTGCACCGCGGCGCTCGTTTGCGGCAATGTTTGCTGCAATGACGGACAAGTGTGCAGTTTTCAGCAATGCGTCACGCCGGGAGCCAATTGTGTCGATCCGTCGGATTGCCCATCCGGCTCGTATTGCGATTATTCGCTCGGCGATATGGTCGGTGCGGGAGGTTCGGGCGGCAGCGGTTCTTGCCAAGGCGGCGTTATGCCTCAGGCCGGCAAATGCTTACCAAAACCGCCAGTTTGCGCGCCCAATCAAATGCCCGGCAATCCCATCGAGTGTTTACCGGCTTGCGAATACAAGCCTCCGACCACCGATTTCAATGTCGTCACCAAGTATTCTTGGGGCGGCGCCACCGCACCTCCGTATTCGAGCGACGTCATGATGGCTCCGATCGTCGCGCAACTCGACGACGACAATTGCGACGGCAAAGTCAATCAAAACGACATTCCGGAGATCCTCTTCAGCACGTTCACCGGCGGAGGCTACTTCAAACAAGGCACCTTGCACGCCATTTCAATCGTCGGAGGTCAAGTCGTCGACAAATGGACGCTGCCCAATGTGACTCAGCCCGGAGGCGGTTTGGCGGCGGCCGATTTGGACGGCGATGGCAAACCTGAAATCGTCGGTTGTGCCAATCCGGGACCCAATGGAAACAGTTGTTGCGATGCGGTTGCGCAAAACACGGGCGTCGTCGCATTTCACGCCGACGGCAGTTCGTTCTGGTCGCAGCTCGATACGACCAAAGTGCATTGCGGCTACGAATCTCCCGCCATCGGCGACGTGGATCAAGACGGATCGCCCGAAGTGCTCGTGGGTTTTACGCTTCTGGATGGGAAAACCGGGGCCATCAAAAAAGAACTGGATCCCGCGACGTCTTGGGGCCTGCACATTCCTGGTTTGTCGGACTTGGATGGCGACGGAAAACTCGATATCACCGACGGTCAACGCGCGTATCGAGCGACCGGCGAGGTTTTGTGGGATTTGCGTATGGGGGCCAATGCGATTCCCCAAGGTTATCACGCCATCGGCGATTTCGACAAAGACGGCAAACCGGAGGTCGTCGTGGTTTCCTCCAGCAATCATACGCTCTCCGTCGTGCGCTACGATCCGGCCGAACCGGGCGGAGCGAAAGTCATTCGTCGCGCCATCGATATCAACAATGGCATTTCCACGGCGATGTTCTGCAATGCGGCGAGCGAATACGGTGGAGGTCCTCCGACGATCGCCGACTTCAATGGCGATGGGACGCCGGACGTCGGAGCGGCGGGGGCTGTCGGGTATGTCGTGATGGACGGCGCGAAAATCGTCGACCCAAACGTGCCCGACAATGGTTTGATTTTGTGGTTCAAGACGACGCACGATTGTTCGTCCGCGGTCACGGGGAGCAGCGTCTTCGATTTTAATGGTGATGGGAAAGCGGAGGTCATTTATTCCGACGAATACCATCTCTGGATGTACGACGGCGCTTCCGGGACGAACCTCATTCCAAGCACCTGCAATACGACGGGGACTTTGTGGGAGTATCCGCTGGTGGCCGACGTGGATAACGATGGTCAAGCGGATATCGTCGTTGCTTCCAATGCGTATGGCATTACGTGCCCGGATGATGGCACGAAACAATCGGGCATTCGCATTTTGGGCAGCGCGAGCGGCACGTGGGTACGGACGCGTCGCGTGTGGAATCAGCATACGTATCACGTGAGCAACGTGGGCGAAGACAATACGATTCCGATGATGGAACAAGCCAATTGGACGACCCCGGGCCTCAACAATTACCGACAAAATCGGCAACCGGGCTCCGAATTCAGCGCGCCGGATGCGGTCGTGACCGTTTCTCCGAAATGCTTCGATGGATTCGGCTTGATTGCTCGAGTGCAGAACCTCGGTTCGGCATCATTGCCCGCGGGCATCAAAGTCGGTTTCTATTACAGCGCAGCGCCCGGTACGAAGCTCGGCGAAGCGTTTACGCAAAAAACGTTGTACCCCGCCGAAGCGGAAAACGTGACGCTGGCTTTGCCGAATGCTCCGGTCGATGTGACCAGCGGTAAGGAAAAAGTGTTTGTCGTGGTGGATGACGGCATGCCGCCGCATGTTTGGCACGAATGCCGCACGGACAACAACGTGTCGGAATCTGTCCCGGCCGTTTGCGACACGCCGAAATAACGACCATGATGATCGACGACGCGATTGGTTTCCGCCGGACCTCCAATCGCGTCGTAAGCCACGAAGGATGTTCGTCCGACAGGTGCAAAATGCAAAATGCCGAGGGCGGGATCGACGTGCTCGGTGGTGTACCTTGCGACGCCTGTTGACAAGCGCGAGCCGTTGTTGTTGGATGATCTTCAATCATGGTGTCACGAGGAACGACACGACCGTTCGGATTGCTTATGAAAAAGACATACGGGCGTTGTTTGGGTGTTTTTCTCGCTTGCGGTACGAGTTTGCTGTGGGCGACGCCGATTTATGCTCAAACACCGCCGGATGCGCCGACTTCGACCGCTTCGGCATTGCCTGAGCCTCCGCCTCCGCCGCCGCCGCATGTGCCGACTTCGACCGTTTCGGCATTGCCCGAGCCTCCGCCGCCTCCGCCGTCCATGGTTACGCCATTGCCCACCAATCCGCCGCCGGTCGTTCCGATTCCCTCCGTCAATCCCGTGGCGCCGGTTGGCAATGCGCCGGTGGTCATGCCCCAGGCGCCATGGCCGACTCGTCGCCCGTCGATGTGGGGGCCATTGGTGGACGGTCGAATTCGCGAAGCGCCTTATTGGTATGGCAAAGATTTGGGCCTCGTTTTGGCACCCATGGATGTGGGGACTGCGCTTATGTTGATATCGGGGCAAAAGGAATTGCAAGTGTTTGGATTTGCGAATTTTGCGGTGGCTCATGTTTTCATGGGGCCCATTTTTCATTGGGCGTATGGGTATACGGGACGAGGGTTCGGTGCGCTTGCGTTGAATACGATGCTGCCCATTCTCGGGGGATTCACCGGCATCGGGCTTGGATCGGAGGAAGCGGTCATTGCCATGACGACCGTGGGATTTTTGGGTGCGCAAGCGATTGATGTGTTTTTGTTGGCGGAAGGGACCCAACGTATTGCGGTCGATGCACCTCGGAAGGCGACGTGGCGTCCGACGTCGGTGGGCATCATGCCTTGGATCGATTCGCAACGCGCGGGTTTGTCGGTGATCGGGCAATTTTAATGACGATTCGTAACGCATGGAAAGGCTGCTTGTAAAATGAATACGAAATCGACGGCGGCGTTGGTGACGGTCGTGGCGGCAACGCAAAGCGCGGGATGTTATTCGACATTCGACGTACAGCCGGATTC
>WBZU01000408.1_pt1 | contig 24301 bp, 13 predicted proteins | sample 5204311 | NCBI WGS metagenome assembly WBZU01 (sample SAMN12344359, study PRJNA552823) | activated sludge metagenome | biome: Activated sludge suspended growth; feature: Nitrification reactor; material: Wastewater; isolation source: activated sludge from nitrification reactor of wastewater... | reverse complement strand
GCTGCCTGTAAGGCGAGAACTCGAGCGCGATCTTCTGCAGCCAGTTGCTGAAGCCCCTGCACACTCTGCGCAAGCTGACGCGCCCGGCAAATTCGAGCGCGCTGGCGTAGCAATTCAGCTCACATCGTTGCCACCCAGCACAGTGTTTGCCTTCCTGCGTGTGATCCGCATGGCGGCAGCTGATGAAGCCGCCGGGGCGGCCGATATGGGAGGCGGAGGACATGGCACAAGACGCAGGGGGTAATGCGAGGATGCGCGCATGACTGCTCCATGCCGGGGGCCATTTGTCAATCATCTGACTGGTGGCGCACTCTTCCCGGAGGCTCGTGTTCGTCGCGACACCGCAACGAGAACCACCCACGCATGTGCAGCTCTTCGGTCTTCCGAATCTCTCTCATCGAAAACGCAGAATGCGACAGAGCCCCGTGTTGCAGGTCAGCAAGGCTACCTTTGGCTCAATGCCGCCGCGGCTTCATCAAACCACGCGGCATCCGGCTCCGCATACGGACGGAAAGTCTCGAGCGTGCCGGCTTGTTCGTTGTGCAGGAGCGCGCGGTGCAGGCCAAGGTTGCTGGCCTTGGGCGAGTCGATGAGGCTGGCGCTGTCGTTCGCGCTCATCTGGAACACGAGACGCATCTCGAACTCCGTGAGCAGCTTGCGGCTGAGGAAGCGCGTCACGTTGTTATACGTGTCCGTCGTCACGATCAAATGCATGCTCTGGGTGCTGCCTTCCGTGATTAGACTGCTGAGCTGCTCGGAGGAGCTTGGCCCGCTGCTTTCGCTGCTGCTGAAGGAGAAGCTCATGTCATCGTCCGCCTTCAGCTTCTTGAACTTGTGCAGGCCGGAGATGAAGACAAACACGGGCGGGCCATTCAGCACCTCGCCGCTTGTGCGTTCCTTTTGCATCTCACTGAGTTCGTTCATCGCGTCGGCGATCTCGTGCCCGCGCACTTCGCGCACTTGGTGACCAGTGCTGTCGAAGATGCGGCGCAGGAAACGCTCGTCCGGCGTCTCCGGCGGCGTGGCGTGGAAGAAGTAGAGCTTCACACCGCCCTTCGGATACTGCGCGGCCAGGGATATCAGCCCGATGCCCAGCATCGTTTGCGTCACATCCTCCCGCTGGCCGACGATGAGCAAATGACTGCCGCTCTGGCGATGGAACACAGCCTCGGTCGGACCTTTGATCGAGTTCGGTGCGCCCAGCCACATGCGGCCAGAAGCGGGTGCTTTGTCGGGCTTCGATGCCAGCGCCTGGGCGAGCAGGTAGTTCTCCCGGATGTCAGCGGGCGCATTGCCTTCGAACACGATGGGACCTGCATACTTCACGCCGCGCTGCTGCGCGAGTTCAGCCGCCTTGTCGAGCCACCGATCGCGCTCGTCGTCACCGAGCCAGCACACCTGAAACGGGCTGTTGCCTTCGATCGCACCAGCGCTGTCGTTGTAGATGCCCTCACCGGGACGCGTGAGCAGGCGCGGCGCGGGATTGTTTTCATCCATGATCAAATACGCGTCCGCTTCATTGCACTGCAATGCGACACGAATGACCATCTGGCCCATCGTCGCCTTCGCCAGCGTGAATGCGCCGCCGAGCGTCTGCGAACCGAGCAGCACGTGAATGCCGAACGCACGGCCTTGACGCACGATGCGATCGAACAAGACGCTGGCGTTCTGCGCCACGCTGTCGTCCTCAACGAAGAACTCCTGAAACTCGTCAATGAGCAGCAGACAGCGCGGCATCGGTTCGGTGCCGCCGGCCTTCTTGTAGCCGGGAATGTCCTGCACGCCGAGCTTGCGGAAGATGTCGCCGCGGCGCTTCAGCTCTTCATCCACGCGCTGGAGCACGCTGAGGCCGAACTCGCGATCCGACTCGATGGCCACGACCTTCGCATGCGGGAGCTTGTGCGTGGCATAGCACTTGAACTCGACGCCCTTCTTGAAGTCGATGAGGTAGAACTCCACCATCTCCGGCGAGCAATGCAGCGCGAGGTTCGTGATGATGACGTGGAAGAGCGTGGATTTGCCGGAGCCTGTTTTGCCAGCAAAGAGCGCATGCTGGCGCGTGCCTTTGCCGATGGCGAGATATTGCATCTTCGTGGCACCAGTGCGGCCCACGGGCACGCGCAGTTCGGTGGTCGTGTCGCCCGTCCAGAGTTCATCGGGCTTCGGCGCGATCTGCGTGAAAGGCACCTCGATGCGGTTGGAGTCGATGCTGGCCTTGCCGATTTTGTGCAGCAGCGGCACCGCGAGTTCATCGGATGGTGCGGCGTCCAAAACCAGCTTCGCCTCCGCTGGCGCGCCATGGGCGACGAATCTGGCTCCATCCGATTCGATGCAGGCGCTGCATGCACGAAGTTCATCCGGCGCGAAACCATCTGGCAGCGACTGCCGCTTGTCCCAATGAATCAGCGTGAAGACGCCGCAGCGCGGACCGCTGACGGCGATGCTTTGCAGTCGCTTCGCCGCAATGTCGCTGAAGTTCGAGGGGAAGTCGGCCACGACGAGGAAGTGATACTTCTCCGCCACGGCGCCGGCTTCGGCGTTGTATTGCGTGATCGTTTCATACTCGTTGCGCAGATACATCTGGATGACCTTCTCGATGTGGTCATTGAGTTCGGCCAGGCGCTCTTCGATCTGATCGCGCTGCGTCCAGATGCGTCGGTTGATCAGCGTCTCTTCGTAGTCGCCGAGGTGCATGACGCCTGCGAAGTTTTGTCCGAGCCCGACCGGATCGAGAATCGTGAAAGCCACTTTCCCAGGCGGCATGGCGCACAGCAGGCGAACGATGATGTTGTTGATCGTGCTGCTCGCACCGGAGTCGCTGGCGGAGTTTGTTTCGATGAGAATACAGCCCTGCCTGGGATACGAGAGCATCATCGGCGCAACGATCGCGGGCGCACCAGGCAATGCCAGGCGCGGATCCTTTGGCAGCGCCGGAGTCAGATCCATGCTGATGCTGCCGAACTTCGTCGCCTCGGTGAACTGCTTCGCCGGTGTCCAGCTTTCCAGCACATCTGCCCCCCATGCGGGGACGTTCGCCGCTGCTGTGTTTTGGAGCCCTTCGAGTTCCGCATACAGTGCCTGCGTTGTAGATTTGAAGGCAGACTCAATGGCGGCGAACCGCCTCGCCTCCTCGTCAGCCAGCACCGCCATCTCACGATCATGCACGTCCTGATGCTTTTGCTTCTCAGCTCCCTCTGCTGAATCCGCCGACCGTTTCTGCGAATCCGCCGTTGAGCGTATGAACCTGAGTTTGGAGGCGAGCAGCTCGTCATTCCTGGCAAGGAGCGCAGGAACTTTTGTGCTAATCTTGTCCCGCAACCGGCGCTCAAACTCAGCTTGAATCTCGCCGACGTTATCCCAGTCCGACTGCAGTCTCGCGGCCTCGGCATCAAACTTCGCCGAGATGCTGGCCATCTGCGACTCGCACGCACCGTGAGCATGGACGCTGCTCGCCTGCATGAGCGATCGTGCCTCTCCCAGCCGGGAGGCTATCTTGCGTGCGAGTTCACTGCCCTGCCGGGCGCTGAGCAAGTGCATGATCACCACCAGCGCCAGACCGCCCACAGCCGCTCCGACTGTTGCGATGGGCATGATCGTTTTCGGCGCCAGGAAAAAGGCCGCGCCTGCTCCCACCACAGCGGCCAAGATGTAAAAGCCGGCGGGAGGCAGCAGTGAAAAGAGGCGCGGCAGCACGAGCTTTTTGAACTCGGTGAGGTCCGCCTTCACCGTGCTGCATGCCTCATCGAGTAGCGGGGCAAGCGTTGCCGAATTCAGCGGCGTGACTTTTGCCGCCGCCTTCTCGCGGTCCAGCATCGACACGAATCGACCGTGTCCGCTGAAGTAGCTGCGCGCCCCCCGATCCAGCGCACTTAGAAGCGGGGCATATGCATCGATCGCGCCTGCCTCTGCCTGCCCCTCCTCGCTGACGGCCGCGAGTTCACGGGCTCGTTCGCGATCCAGCCTCACTTTTCGCACCTGCAATTTCCCCAAAAACGCCTCCCGCTGACGCTGCGACAACTGATTGAAATCACGAGTTCCAGTGTGCTTGAATCGCTCGATGCGCTTCCGTCGCGACTCATGTGTCGCCCGGACCTGATTTTCCAGGGCCGTGCAGTGCTCGTCGTCTTCTCCTGAAGCGGCTGCACGGCGCTCCTCGATCGCCTTCACAGCACCCTGCAACCGGCGGTCCACATGAAATCGTTTGGTCCGCAAATCTAACCGCAATTCCTCTTCCGCTTGGGCGGCCTCGGACACGCAACGCTTCAACTCGTTCAAGATGGCCACGCTGCGGGCCGCGCTCAGGTCTGGATTCATCAAGGAAGCCTTTGGCACAGATTTTGACTTCGCTCAAAGGACAAGCTTTCGGACGGCCTCCGCACCGGATTAAAAGGCTGTCATGCCTGCGGAGGCCGGGTGCCGCCCGGGCTCGCCCGCCATCATGCGGCCGAACCTTCCCGATTCTGCAGCGGCCCGCCGCGGAACGGCGCGTAGCCCGTGCCCAGAACCATGGCCAGATCGATCTCGGAGGCCGCGGCTGCGCCATCCCTCAGGCAGTGCTCCGCCTCATCGCTCAACAGCTCTGCCAGATGCGATTGCAGTTCGTCCGGATGCACATCCGGCGCACCCGCAGCGCGGGCCGGGCGCGCCTCGGCGTTCGGGCGCTCGCGTTTGCCATGCAGGTAGAAGCCCTTGCCGTTTTTTCGCCCCAGCCAGCCTTTCGCAATCATGGCGTCCAGGAACACAGGCTCCACGCCGAGCGTGCGCGCCACGTGCGCGGCGACATCGAGTCCGATCTCATCGAGCAAACGCAGTGGACCCATCGGCATGCCGAAGTCGAGCATCGCCTCATCGATCGCGCGTGTGCTGTGTCCGGATTCAAACAACCGCACGGCCTCCATCAGATAGGGCACCAGGATGCGGTTCACCACGAAGCCAGGGCTGTCTTTGACCATCACGGGCGTCTTGCCTATTGCCTGGGCAAAGTGATGCGCCGTGGCTGCCACGTCATCGCTCGTGCCAGACAGTGTGATCACTTCGATCAAGTTCATGCGATGCACCGGATTGAAGAAGTGCAGCCCGATCACCCGCTCCGGATGCGGCACCGCTTCCGCCAGAGCCGACACGCTCAGCGCGCTCGTATTCGTCGCCAGGATCGTGTCCGACGCGCAGCGCGATGCCAGATCGGCGAAGATCTTCTTTTTCAAATCCATGTTCTCCGTGGCCGCCTCGATGATCATCTGGCAGCGATGCAGCGGCACACGCGTGTGCGCGGTGTGAATGCGATCCATCGCATCGCGCGCCTCCTTCCCGCTGAGCGCGCGGCGCTTCACGCCCTCGTCCATCAGCGATTGCACGCGCTGCAGGCCTTTGCCCACGGCCTCGGCGCTGATGTCCGTCATCAGCACGTGCACGCCGTGTGTGGCCAGCCACTGCGCGATACCCGCGCCCATCACGCCAGCACCGATCACAGCCACATCGTGCACCGGCAGTGCATGACCGCGTGGCAGCGGCTTCTTTGAGGCCTCTTCCTTCTTGAAGAACAGATCGATCAAACGCTTCGTCTCCGTCGTCCGGACAAGGTGCGACAATGCCTCGCGCTCATGCTTTAGCGAGCTTTCCACGGTGCGATGCACTCCGCGCGCGGCGATGTCGAGCGCGAGCAGCGGTGCCTCGTAGAGCCCGCGAGTTTTCGCCAGCACACTCTGCCGCGCCTTCCACGCGATGAATCGCGACACCGGCCAGGCATCGCCAAAGTGATGCCGCGGATGCTTCGGCGGCACCGAGTTCACCATGCGCCCGGCCATCGCATCCAGATACTCGCGCGGCACGACAAGATCGACGAGCCCCAGCTTCTGCGCGTGCCGTGCGCTCACCACTTTGCCGCTGAGGATCAGATCGAGCGCTGCGGGAAGGCCGATCAAGCGCGGCAGCCGCGTGCAGCCGCCCCAGCCGGGCACGAGCCCGAGCTGCGTTTCAGGCAAACCGATCTTTGTCGCATCATCATCCGTGGCGAGCCGGACATCGCAGGCGAGCGCGAGTTCGAATCCGCCGCCCACGCAGGCACCATGAATCGCCGCCAGCTTCAGCATGGGCAGCATCGACACGCGATGGATCACCGACTGTCCCAGCTCGATGAGTTCATCCATCGCCGCGGGGTCTTTGCCGCGCAGGCTCTTCAGGTCCGCACCGGCGATGAACACCTTCGGTTTCGCGCTGCGAATGACGAGCGCGCGGATGCCATGATCGTGTTCGATGGCATCCAGCTCACCATCGAGATCCTGCAGCGTGGCCTCGTTGAAGATGTTCGCGCTGCTGCCGGCAGTGTCGAAGGTGAGCCAGGCGATGCCGTGGTCATCGATCTTCAATCGAAAGGCCGGACTGATCGAGGCGCGCCTGCGTTCCTGGCGCGGGGCGTCCTCGTCGGGGTTCAACGTGGGATCGAGCACAAGTGTGTTCATGGCCGTTGGAGTTGTTGCTGAGTTAGACAGCACCAGCGCGGGTGGCGTTGGGTTAAACCTTGGCAATGATGGATACGCCGCACGGGGTGGCGGCGATGCGGGCATGGCTCGGCAGATGACAGACAGCACTCCTACCCACGGCCACTCAACACTGTCTGACTCAGTGCAGCGATGCCAAACGCAGGAGTGCAGGCTTTAGCCGAAACTAGCGGCAAGAGCGCGCAGCGTTCGAGCCGGGTCAGACTGCTTCGATCAGCATCGCCTCGCCCTGGCCGCCGCCGACGCAGAGCGACACGATCGCGCGCTTCAAGCCGCCAGCGCGCAGTTGATTCGCCGCGCTGAGCAGCAAACGCGCACCGCTCGCTCCGACGGGATGACCGATGGCGATGGCGCCGCCGCGTGGATTGAGCTTTGCCTCGTCGATCGCGCCGACGGGTTCATCCAGCCCGCAGCGACGCGCGGCGTCTTTGTCCGACAAGCCCTTCATCACCGCGAGCACCTGCACGGCGAAGGCCTCGTTGATCTCGATGATGTCGATATCTTGCAGGCTCAGGCCCGTGCGCCGCAGCAGCGCGGCGATCGCCGTCACCGGCCCCAGACCCATGCGCTTCGGATCGACGCCTGTGGCCACGTAATCCACGATGCGCGCCAGCGGCTTCCAGCCGAGCAGCGACATCTTCGCCTCGCCCGCCACGAGCAGCGCCACCGCGCCGTCCGTGATCTGCGAGCTGTTGCCAGCAGTGACACTGCCGGTGTCGCGATCGAACATCGGCGGCAGTTTGGCCAGCTTGTCCAGGCTCGAATCCGCGCGGATGCCGTTGTCAGCATTCACCACCTCTTTTCCAGTCACCGGTGTGATCTCGGTCTCCGAGACGATGCTCGCAGCCTTGGCGGCCTTTTGATGGGAGGCGAGCGCAAACGCATCCTGCGCCTCGCGGCTGATGCCGAACTCCCTCGCCAGCACCTCCGCAGTCTCGCCCATGCCAAGGCCCGAGAGCACACAGGAGAGCCCAAGCTTTAATCCAATCACTGGCTTGAAATCAGCGAACCGGAAGCTCGACCAGACATTGAACTTGTCGCCAAACGTCTTTGCTTTGGCCAATGCGCCGAACTTCTCCGCCGTGCGCTGTGAGAAGTAGAGCGGCATGCGCGACATGCTTTCCGCTCCGCCTACGACGAACACATCGCCGTGGTTCGAGGCATGTTTATCGAACGCTGTGGCTGCGGCTTCGAGTCCCGATGCGCAGTTCCGATGCACCGTCATCGCGGGCTTCTCGACAGGCAGTCCCGCACGCACCGCGATTACGCGGGCAATGTTTTGTGCATGCGGCGGCTGTCCCACGCAGCCGATCACGGTCTCATCGATGACCTGCGGATCAATGCCCGTCTTCGTCAGCAGCGCGCTCACCGCGATGCGACCCAATTCGACGGCATCCAGATGTTTCAATGAAGTGCCCGCGCGGCAAAACGGCGTGCGCAGACCATCGATGAGATAGAGGGGGGACATGGATTCGGGTGTTGGAGTTTCTGCTGGCGTCGTTTCCGGACGTTGGAGTGTAGGCTTTAGCCGAAACTCAGGCAAGAACGCGCAGCGTTCGAGCCGGGTTACCGTGCCTGCACTCCTACGTAGCAGCAGACGCAGTGGAACGTTCAGGCTTGGCCGTCTTCGGCCGATGATCCACCACCTTCTCTTCTTTGAGCAGGCGTCCGATGCCGAGCATCTCGCGCATCTCCGCCATGGTGTGGAAGCTCACCTGATTCGGCATCAGCTCGGTGGCCTCGTGGAAACGGCGCAGCGCCATGCGCTCGGCTTCCGTCGTGGTAAGGCCGGGCTCCGGCACGAGGTGCAGCACGACTTCATCCACTTCGAGCGGATCATCGTGGTGCTTGCGCAGTTCGATCTGCCACGCGGCGATGCCCTTCTGATCATCGAGCAGGTGCTCCAGCATGTTGAAGTCCACCAGCGCGCCTTTGACCTTGTCGAGGTTCAGCGCCTTCACATCGCTCGTGCGCGAGATCGGTCCGAGGATGCGCGGGCAAGTGCGACCGCAGTGCGGACATGTCTCCCACGTCATGCCGCCTTCCGCGATGTCCCCGGTGCGGTAGCGAAGCACCACGCTGCCGCGCGCATCCAAGGGGGTGAAAACGATTTCGCCAGGCTTTCCATCCGGCACGAGTGCGCCCGTCTTCGGATCGATGATCTCGATGAGCGCCAGATCCGGCGAGACATGGAAGCCGCCCGGCGTGATGCCCGTGGAGGTGCAGCACTCAGGGAAGGCCATCTTTGCCTCCGTGAATCCATACGTGCTGAGCACATGCACTTCGCCGCCGAGTTCGTGCGCCAGATCGCGCAGGTTCGCGCGCAGGCCCTGTGCCGTCTTCTCGCCGCCGAGCACCAGGCGCTTCAGGTGCGGCCAGTGCTTGCCGGCCTCCACGGCCTCGTGCAGCAGATGGTAAATAAACGTCGGCATGCCGATGAGAATGTCTGGCTGGATGCGATCGATCACACCCATGTTCCCCGCGGTGCCGAGCGTCTTGCCGCCGCCGGTGCTCACCATGAAGGTGCCAAAGCCGAGGCTCGCGTAGTGCGCCTGCCAGAACGCTAGATGCGGTGCATACGGAAACAGGTTCACATGCCGATACTCAGGCGAAGAGTGCCCGCACTCCATGATGCGACGGCCCGCGATGGCGAGATTGTCCAAATCGTGCTGCGTATAGACAAAGGGCACCGGCTCGCTGCTGCGGCCCGTGGTGCTGGTGAGCAGCACGGGGCGGAACTCATGCTCCAGCATCGCTTTCGCACTCGCGCGCCCGTGCAACAGCGCGTGGAAGATCGTGCGGGATTCGTGGGACAGCACATGCGCATCAGGTGTCAGCACGAACTCGCGCTGCTGATCGCGCGGCACCACGAGATCTCCCTTGGATGACAGCGGGAACTGCGCCCAGTCATCGAGCGAACGCAGATCGCCAGGACGAAAGTCGTGTTCCTCGAACACCTTGCGATAGTGCGCGCTGAAGGGGAACACGCGGTGCTTCAGGTAGTCGTGCAGTTTGCGCAACTGCCAGGCGCGCCACACTTCAGGCGGCGAGGAATCCCATTTGGGTGTGTGATTCAGGAGTTTCATGATCGTGCCCTCCTTCGGGTTCGGTTACGCGCCCGGTAAGCGCGAGAATTTGCGGCAGCAGCGCCGTGGCGGCATCGCGGCCAGCTTTGATGTAGCGGGTGAAGTTGTGGAAATCGTGCCAGGATCCCTCCGGCAGGAACGGATGCACGAGCACATCGGCGAGATCGGAGTCGCGCGCGATGAGCTGCACCTGCGCCGCGCGCAATGCGCGGCTGAATGTGTCCAGCACGTTCCCGGACGCGAGCAGGTTCAGCCAGCGCAAAGGATTGCGGCTGCGGCGCGACACCGGTTTGCCCACCTTCAAATCGCGCGGTGTGGGCAGCACATTCACCGCGATCACACGGTCCACCTCGGAGAAGCGTCGCAACGTGGTCACCGGCAGCGGATCAGAGGCACCACCATCGATATACACGCGGTCGTCGATTTCGATCGGCAGGCAGATGCCAGGAATGGCGGCGCTCGCGGTCACTGCCAGCGGCACGGAATGCGTGCCATGCATCTCTTCGCCAAACACCTTCGGCGTCATGGTCTCCAAATCGGTGGCCACCACGAGCAATGGCTTCTTCAAATCCGCAAAGGTTTTGCCTCCCAGCGAGCGCTCCAGATGCGCGCGAATCGCCTGCCCGCGAATCAACCCACGGCTCGGCGGAAACACAGGATCGAGCAGGCGATAGAGCGTCCTGCGATCTTTGATCTCCCGCGCCAGTTGCTCCAGTTCCTGACCAGTGAAGCCTGATGCCCACAGTGATCCAACATAGGCACCCATGCTGGAACCTGCGATCGCCGTGATCGGCACGCCCGCTTCTTCAAGCACCTGGATGACACCGATGTGGGCCAGACCTCGCGCTCCGCCGGATGAGAGGCAAAGACCGATCGAATGATGGTTCCCAGCCTGGCCGGGAGAGCTGCTTCTCGAAAGCCAGGCAGGCCCGTAGTTGGCTGCCAGCGTTTTCATGGTCGTGAAGGGTTACGCTGGTTTTGACAACAAGAGCGGCGCGGCATTCAAATTCTCCCGATCGGTTACGCTGCGTGCGAGGCTGGTGCATTCGCCATGCAGCCAACGCGAGCATCACGGCCGCGAAATCAGCCACCACACCGTCTTCTGCGACGGCTCGATTTGAAAGGCATTCGTCTTCTCGGCGATCACGGCCTTCGGTGCGCCGGTGGGATCGAGGGCTTCGACTTTCCACGTAGCATCGCCGGGGAGTTTGATCTGTGCTCTGACCCCGAGCACCAGAGCCGGGCTGGTGCCCCACTTGTTGCCGACGGTCCGGCGATCTTTGTCCCAGCCCATGCCTGGGTTCTCGGCCCGGCTGAGGGCGCAGAGCCAGAGTTTCTTGGAGTTCGTGAATGCTTCACCGTCAAGAGGAGCGAGCATGAGTGTCGCGAGTGACGATTCATCCAATGTGACTGCGGGAGAGCCGCCGAGAGTTTGACTGGAACGACCGCTCACGATCACGCCGTGCGCATCGTTGAGACCATACAGTGGCGCTTTGGTATTTCGCGTGATCCGACGATCCATTGCATCGGCATGTCCGACCCAAATAAAGTGGCCGATGCTGTCGGCGTTCGGTTCCAATCTGAGTTCCACCCGCGATCCCCAGGCTTGGGCACCGGTCACTGGCTTCTGATCGAGAAGGCCGGTGCTCGCCCATGCGTCACGCCAGCTTCCCCAAACATCGCCAGCCTTCGTGGCGGTGAGATCAAGGATCGACTCATCGCTGACATGAAGCGAATTGGTCTGTCCCATCGGAAAGACGTTCGCCTTCCGAAACACCAGCGCCGCCAGCGGCATGAACGCTTGCTTCCCTGGATGCCCAGGCAAGTCAAAGAAGCTGGTGAGTTTGTCGCTGTCATACTTGCCGCTGCCTTTGAAATTGAAGTGATACACCGCGCTCCAGTCCTGGAGACAAGCCATCGCGGCGAGCAAAGGAAAAGTCTCGGCGGCGTAGTCGTTGGGAGCGGGAGTGTCGTATTCGCTGACGCTGTAGGGCTTGCCGAAGGGGCGTTGCATGGCCATCTCGGCGAGGGTGCCGCCTTCTTCGCTGACGAGTTGGGAGACGTTGTTGATCTCCCAATCGCTCATGTCCCAGGACTTGTGTGGGAAGTGCGGATGATGCCAGTAGCCGTGCGTATCGACGACATCGCTGACCATGAACTCGCGTCGTGCGCCGACGATGCCGCCGAAGAGCAGCGCGGTGTGGCTGATCATCTGTTTGGCCCCCAGGTCTTCGCGGAGGAACTTCTTCATCGCGAGCGCGTGGTCGATCTCCAGCTGCATGAGGAAGTCGAAGAAGTCGCGACGCACTTCGATCTTCGCATTGCGATTTGGGATGGGGATGTGGTTGTCCGTGAAACTGTGCTCGGGCTTGAGGCAGCCGGTGGAGATGGACACGAGTTTCACGTCGGTGATATCCACGCTGGTGACGGCGTTGAGCAGGCTGAAGACGATGCGGTTCTGACCATCAGGCAGCACCGAGTGCGGTGCGAACTCGAAGGCAAATTCTTGCCACTCGGGCTTGAGCTGCATCTTCTCCTGTATCCCAAGTTGAGCCCAGGGCGCGGCGGAGTTTTGCGCATGAACATCGAGCGTGGCGCTCTGCTCCGAGCGGGCGCGGAAGCTGAGGCGATAGGCTTTGGCTTCTTCGAGATGAAGACCGGATTGGCTGAATTGGAGTGAGTAGTTTTCTTTGCCGCTCTCGGTGCTGGCCCAGCGGATGAAGTGTGACGCGGGCACTCCTGCCTGCAGTCGGTTTCCTTCGCTGCGGACAGGAGTGTCCGCATCACGCGTGAGCGTCGCCTTCGAGCCGAAGTTCGCTTCGCTTTGCCAAGCCTTCGTGCCTTCGGCGAAGTCGCCATTCACGATCAAGTTCGGGCCGGTGCTGCCGTCGTTGAGTCCCCAGACCTCTCGGAGCTTCTCGATGCTGGGATACTTCTTTTGCAGGTGCTTCACGAAGAGCGCGCGCAGTTCTCCGGCGAAGGGTTCGTCGAGCTTCGCCATCCACCACGGATTGAGCACGAGCGTGTTCTCGTTGTTCATCTCAATGATCGCGATGCCAGGCTCGTCTTTGTAAGCGCGACCGGTGTGCGGGTTCACATGTTCGAGGAGCTGACGCGCATAGTCTTTGAAGGCGTCGATGAAGGGCGGATGGAAGTAATCGAGGCCCTTGCTGTATTGCGGCGCGTCCTTCGGCGTGCCTGGATACGTGCGGCTGACGTGGAGGTTGAGATTGATGTAGATGCCGTTCTTGATGAGTTCGGCGACGAGCTTGTCGAGCTTCGCGAGGTTCCCCGTGTTGAGCTTCGTGACGATCTTCCCCGAGGCATCGAGCTGGCCTTCGTGAACGATCAAGGACTCGCCCCAGTCGTTGTCCATGTGGTGCAGCCGCACGACGTTGAGCCCGTTCTTCGCGAGATGCGCGGCGACCTTCTCGGCGTCAGCGGCTTCGGGGAAGTTGGCACCGAAGCAGAAGTTGGTGCCGAACAAGCGCACCTGCTTGCCCTTGCCGTCTGCGATGTGCTCGCCCTCGGCCTTGAGATAGCCGCTCGTGCCTGCGGGCTTCTCGTTGAGGAAGGATAAGTCGATGGGCGTCCTCACCGACTCCATCACGCTGATGGGAAAGGGGAACCAGTTCGGATTATCCACCGTGGGCGGACCGGGATCAGCGGCGAGAGCCGTCAGCGAAAACGAGAAAAGCAAAGCGATGCGCATGGCTCCAGCATGGCAAATCCCTGGCGTCACGCAATCCGCGGCTCCAGGGCGCTTACGCGAGAACATCGTGAATCACCGCGCCGTGAACATCAGTAAGCTTTCGCTCCAGCCCGTTGTGGTAGAAGCTCAAACGGTCAAAATCGAGGCCAAGCAAGTGCAGCATCGTCGCATGCAGTTCGTAGATGCTGCTCACGCGATCGACGGCCTGATAGCCGAAGTCATCCGTCGCGCCATAACTGAAGCCCTTCTTCACGCCGGCGCCTGCGAACCAGGCGGTGAAGCCCTTCGGATTGTGATCGCGACCGTTCGCGCCTTTTTGAAATGTGGGCATGCGACCGAACTCGGTCACGAACATAATCGTCGTTTCCTCCAGCAATCCGCGCGCCTTCATGTCGCGAATCAAGGCTGCCACAGGCCGGTCCAGGATCGGCGCGTGCACCGCATACTGTGTGGCGATGGTTTTGTGTCCGTCCCAGTTGCCCACGCCTTCGCCCATCGCATAGGCACCATTGAAGAGCTGCACGAAGCGCACGCCGCGTTCGATCAAGCGACGTGCGAGCAGGCAGTTGCGTGCAAAGCCGGATCGCACCGGGTCGGCATCGTCGGTTCCGTAAAGCTTGTGCGTGAGCGCGGACTCACGCTTGAGATCGGACACATCCGCCGCCGCGATCTGCATGCGCGCGGCGAGTTCGTAGCTGGCGATGCGTGCGGCGAGTTCGGTGTCTCCAGGAAACTGCTCCAGGTGTTTGTCGTTGAGAAACTTCAAGTAGTCCCGCGCGGCGATGTCGGACTTCGTGCTGATCGACGCTGGTCTTTGCAGGTGGGGGATGGGCTTGTCCGCATTGAATGCGGTGCCTTGAAACACAGCGGGCAGGAACGCGCTGTTCCAATGATTTGGCCCCACCTGCGGCACACCACGAGGATCGGGAATCGCCACGAACGCCGGCAGATCCTGGTTCTCCGTGCCCAGCGCATACGTCACCCACGTGCCCATGCCGGGATAGCCATCCAGTGTATTGCCCGTGCTCATCTGATTCTCGGCCGGGCCATGCGTGTTCGACTTCGCGGTGAGCGAATGGATGAAGCACATCTCGTCCGCGAGTTCGGCGATGTTCGGCAGCAAATCGGAGATCATCTTGCCGCACTGGCCGCGCGGCTTGAACTCCCACAGCGGCTTCGTGAGCATGCCTTGCTCGCCCTGGAAAGTCACGAGCTTCGACGAGCCCGGCATCGGCTGGCCGTGGCGTTTGATCAGCTCTGGCTTGTAGTCCCAGCTATCGACATGGCTGAGCGCGCCCGAGCAGAAGATGCACAGGATCTGTTTGGAGGGCGGCTTGAAGTGAGGCTTCCGCGGCGCATGTGGATGCGAGGGATCGATCTCCGGCCGCACGGGCAGGACATTCGCTCGCAGCATGCCATCGCCGTTCAAGAGATGCGCCAAAGCCATGCCGCTCAGACCACTGACGGCCTGGTTCAAGAAGTGGCGGCGATTGAGCAAATCAAATCGGTCCATGGCTCAAAACACATAAAGAAACTCATTCGCGTTCAGCAACGCGCGGCACAGGGTCTCGAGGCCGTCGCGTTTAACCAGCGCTGTCGCCGACTGCAATTCCTCCGCACTCGGCGGCCTTTGAAACACCAGCTCGAAGGCACGCTGCACTTGCGATTCATCCTTTGGACGCTCGTGCGTCACGCGCTCGGCGAAGGCTTCCGCTTGCTGCACGAGGAACGGACTGTTCAACAAACTCAACGCCTGCAGCGGCGTGGTGCTGCGCGTGCGTTTCGGCTGCACCTGCCCGGCGTCGGGGCAATCAAACACGCCGAAGGTATCGTCCAATCTCATGCGTGGCTTCGACCAGTAGATCATGCGACGGAAGTCGGTGGCATCGAACTCGGCCTTCGGCGTGTAAACGCGCACGTAGTTCTTGTTTGGCTCAAAGAGGCTGAAGCCCGGTCCGCCCGTGGAAAGATCGAGCTTTCCGGTGACTGCGAGGATGCAGTCACGCAGCGATTCGGCTTCCAGACGCCGCGGCGGGAAGCGCCAGAGCAAGCGCGATTGTGCATCCACCTTCAATGCATTCGCGTTTGGTGCGCTGCTTTGGCAATACACCGCACTCGTGCAGATCAGGTGATGCAGCTTCTTCAGACTCCAGCCGCTCTTGATGAATTTGCTGGCAAGCCAGTCGAGCAATTCGGGATGCGTGGGCTTCGCGCCGTTCATGCCAAAGTCGCTCGGCGTGCTTACGATGCCTTCGCCGAAGTGCCACGCCCACACGCGATTCACGATCACGCGCGCCGTTAGCGGATTGCGCGCATCCGCGATCCAATCGGCGAGGGCTTTGCGCCGCTGCGCATCCGTCGCATCATCACCGAGCTTCACGACATGGCCGAAGCTTGAGAGCACACCAGGGCCGACGATCTCCTTTGGCTGCGTCACTTCGCCACGATTGAGGCGGTGAATCTCCCGCGGCTCGGTCAGCTTGCCAGCATACGCCGCAGGCATCACTTCGGTGGCGGCTATCGCCTCGCTGAGCTGCTTTTGTTTTGCACGCAGCTCGCCAAACCTCTTCATGTCAGCGGCTGCTAGTCCTTCGCTGCTGATCAGGCGCACGGACTTTGCCGGCCTGGCTTCATACGGCAGACGATCATCGCTGCTGGCCAAGGTGCGCCAGGCCTTGCCATCGAGCGATGCTTCGATGCGATACTTCGTGGCGACGCGGTCATTGAATCGCGGCACCGTATCGCGATCCCGGCTCCACACGATATGATCGATGCGCTCTGGCCGCGCGAGTTCGAGCTGCACCCACGCATTGCGGCGCTCGCTGGCGATCCAACTGTGCGAGTTGCCGTAGAGACCGTCGTTGATGTGCGCGAGCTGATGGATCGCGTGGCCCGGCAGCGTGCCGGAAGTCGCAGGCTTGGTGCCGCGCGCAACATTCGCGCCGTTCGCGAAGACCTCCAGCTCGTCAATGCAAGCCTGGCCGCCGGATGTGTCGTCGATATGGAAGCGCACAAACTTCGCGTCCACCGGATCGAAGCGTTCGGTATTCGCATCGCGCGTCGCGGCCGTGCGCAGATGCGGCTGCTTCACTGGGCCGGCATCCTCCTGCAGCACGAGCACGTCTGCAGTGGGAAAGCCTTCACCAACGACGCGCAGCAGCAGCTTCGACTTTGCGCCGAACTCATGCACGCCCAGGTCCCTGAAGCCGCTCCACAGCTTTCGATTCGGCATCGCGCCGGTGCCGTCGGCGAACTTGCGTTGATCCACGTTGCCGATCTCGCGCTGATCGGTGGTTGTGTTCAAATCGCCGTCCAGATCGAGCACATAGCGCGCATCCTGATCGTGAGTGCGATAGCCGCTGCCCCATGAGACCCAGACACGGAACTTGCCCGCTGTTTGCGGCATCCAGGCAAAGACATCATCGACGTTGTTGCCTTGCAGCCAGACCCAGTAGCCATCGGCGATCGTGGGCAGATCAGTGGAGGTGCCTGCGTAGCCGGCTTCGCCGCGAGCGATGCCTTTCTCATACTCGGTGCGCTTGGTGGTCGATGGCCGCAGCTTCTGCGTGTGCTCGGCGTCATCGGGTTTGATAACGATGGTGCGCAGCGTGGCTGCCTTCGGTTCGAACGCAGCGAGCGCGGTCTCCACGGGCTTCAGTTCTTCGCGCAGCCTGGCTGCTTTGGCCAGGCGGGCAGCATTGTCACCAGTGGTGATCGGGCGCTCGCCATGCTGCACGCCGGAGAAGATCGCAGCCATGCTGTAGTAATCGGTTTGCGAGACAGGATCGAACTTGTGATTGTGGCATCGTGCGCATTGAAGCGTGAGGCCCAGGAAGGCAGTGCCGGTGGTGGCTACCATGTCATTGAGTTCATCGGCGCGCTGCTGTGCGGTGAGCACAGGGTCGGGGCTCTTCACTTCATCCCAGGGTCCGCCCACGACGAATCCCATCGCCGTGTCCTCGCCGGTTTGATCGCCAGCGATCTGATCTCGAATGAAAGCATCGAAGGGTTTGTCTGTGTTCAGTGCGCTGATGACATAGTCGCGGTAACGCCAGGCATTGGGCCGCTCCACGTTCTTTTCAAAGCCATCGGTCTCGGCGAAGCGCACCACATCCAGCCAGTGCCGCGCCCAGCGCTCGCCGTAGCGAGGAGAGTCCAGGAGCTGGGAGACCAGTTGCTCGATGCTGGAGTTTGGATGCTGGCGCTGAGCCGCCGCAAATTCCTCCACAGCTTCGGGTGCGGGCGGCAGACCCGTGAGATCGAGATACAAACGTCGAATCAAGGTGCGTGCATCCGCTGGTGCCGAAATCGCGAGGCCGCTCGCCTTCAGTTTCTCGAGGATGAAGCCGTCGATGCTCCCTGCTCCCTGGTCTTTGACCGCGAGCGGTTGAAACGCCCAGTGCGTTTTCAGAGGATCGTTCAACACCACGCCATCGTCAGGCCATTGCGCGCCTGCGTCGATCCATCGCTTGAGCGTGTCGATTTCGGACGCACTTAACTTGTCACCCTTCGGAGGCATTTGCTTGTCAGGCACTTCACCGGAGACAAGCCGGACGAGCACGCTTTCGCGGCTGTTGCCTTCGATCCACAGATGGTTCTCCTCGTCTCCACCCTTCAGGGCATACGCACGGGCATCGAGCCGCAGGCCGTTCTTTTGCTTCTGCTCACCGTGGCACTCGTGGCAGTGCTTCGCGAAGATCGGCTGCACGTCGCGGGCGAAGTCGATCGTGTCAGCGCGCGTCCATGCCGGGCTAAGCAGGACGAGGACGTGGAGCAGAACTGGAGATCGAAGGCGCACCGGAAGAAACTTACGCGCTGGCGACGCATTTCTTCGTGCGTCAGAGCGTTCGCTGCGCGCCGCAAAGAAGGCATTGACCAAATGCCGCGCACTCTGCCAGCATCGCGCTTCCATGATCGGACCTCTCCGCCCTGCGCCTGCCATTGAACCCCTGCCGCCTGACGATGTGGACGCCGCCTATCGCCGTCAGCGGCTTCGCGTTTTTATCGGCATCTTCGTCGGCTATGCGGCCTACTATCTAGTCAGGAAGAACTTCGCGCTCGCGATGCCCGATATCCTTGCAGAGCACAAGGAATACACGAAGACGCAGCTTGGCACGGCGATGTCTGGCCTGGCGCTGGCCTACGGGTTTTCAAAGTTCATCATGGGCAGCGTGTCGGATCGGAGCAACCCGCGCTGGTTCCTGCCTCTAGGGCTGGTGGCAGCGTGCGTGATCTTGTTCATCTTCGGATTCGGTCACGCAGTGTATGCGTCGCTACCGTGGATGATCGCACTGCAGACGCTCAATGGCTGGATCAATGGCATGGGCTGGGCGCCGTGCGGAAAGACGATGGTGCACTGGTTCAGCACGACGGAACGGTGCAAGGTCGTGTCAGTCTGGAACACCGCGCACAATGTCGGCGGCGCACTGCTGCCACTCATCGCGATGGCGGGCGTGTGGCTGTTTCATGACTGGGGCGCAAAGTTCTACTTCAATGGCTTTGCCGCGCTTCTGTGTGCGGCGGTGGCCTGGTGGCTGATGCGCGATTCGCCACAGAGCTGCGGCCTGCCCGCGATCGAACAGCACCGCAATGACTTTCCGCCCGGCTACGACGAGGCTCACGAGCAAACGTTGACCTTCCGGCAAATCCTGTTTGATCACGTGCTGAACAACCGCCTGCTGTGGTGCATCGCGATCGCGAACGCGTTTCTCTACTATATCCGCTACGGTGTGGAGGACTGGATCCCAACGTATCTGCAAACCGCGAAGCATTACTCGTTCAGGGCATCGGGCCTCGCGTGGTCCTGCTATGAGTGGGCTGCGGTGCCGGGCACGCTGCTTTGCGGCTGGGTGTCGGAGACCTGGTTCAAAGGCCGCCGCGCGCCGGCATCGGTGCTGTTCACGGCGATGACCTTGCTTGGGGTGGTGCTTTATGGATTGAATCAACAGGGACCGCTGTGGCTCGATGTCACCGCGCTGATCATCATCGGCTTCTTCATCTACGGTCCGATCATGATCATCGGGCTGCACGCGCTGGATCTGGTGCAGAAGAAGGCCGCGGGTGCCGCTGCCGGCCTCACCGGATTCTTCGGCTACGTGTTTGGCTCGTCTTTTGCGGGCACGGGCGTGGGCTGGATATCTGAGCATTGGGGCTGGCGTGGCGTGTTCGATTCGTTGATCGGTGCATGCGTGCTCGCCATGGTGTTTTGTCTGCCCGCGTGGAACCATCGCGCTCAAAGCTCTTCTCAATCATGATTGCACGCACCGCCGCCCTTTGTTGTCTCATCAGCATGGACCTCGCAGCCGCTGACCAACCCATCGTCATCGCACACCGTGGCGCGAGCGGTTACCTGCCTGAGCACACGCTGCCCACGAAGGCGCTCGCTCATGCGATGGGCGCGGACTTTCTCGAACAAGACTGCGTGCTCACGAAGGACGACGTGCCCGTGGTGCTGCATGACATCTATCTGGATACGATCAGCGATGTGGCCATGAAGTTCCCAGATCGCAAGCGCGCCAACGGACGCTTCTACGCGCTGGATTTCACTTTGGCCGAGATCAAAACTCTCAATGCCAGCGAGCGATTCAGCGAGAAGACCGGGAAGCAAGTGTATCCGAACCGCTTCCCGAAGGGCGCATCATCGTTTTCGATTCCCACGCTCGAAGAGGAGCTGCAGTTCATTCAGGGCCTCAACAAGAGCGCCGGCCGCATCGCGGGCATCTACCCGGAGATCAAGCAACCGAAGTGGCATCGCAGCGAAGGCCACGACATCAGCGCCATCGTGCTGCCAATCCTGAGACGCTACGGCTACGCGACAAAGAACGATCCCTGCTACGTGCAGTGCTTTGAGTTCGAGGAAGTGAGCCGCATCCGCGCCGAATTGGGCTGGCAGGGCTGGCTCATCCAGCTGACCGGGACGATCAAGATGGACGCAGCGAAAGAGGGCAGGCTGGAAGACTTTGCCACTGTGGCGGACGGTGTCGGGCCTGCAATCAGCCAGAACATCGTGGAAGTGACGCAACGGGCGCACGCATTGAAGCTGCGAGTGCATCCCTACACGCTTCGCGTGGACGATCTGCCGAAGTGGGCAAAGGGCACCGACGAGTTGCTCGATGTGCTGTTCAACCAAGCGCAGGTAGATGGTTTGTTCACGGACTTCCCCGACGTGGCGGTGAAGTGGCTGGCGAAACGCCAGTGAACTACTTCGCAGCGGCCACCGGCGCGTGCGTGAGCACGTTCTGCAGCAGGCGCGGATAGACGCCCAGAGCCAGGATGCCGCCGATCAAGAGCACGGCGGTCACTCTTGCTAGACGAGACCAGGAAAGCTTCCCAGATTCACCCTCCGTTCCTGACCAGACTGCGAGCACGGGACGGAAATAGTAATAAAACCCGGATGCTGCCCCAACGATGGCAATGCAAACGGAGCAGTAGTAACCATGCTCCACTGCCGCCATGAAGACGAGAAGTTTGCCCATGAAGCCAGCGGTGAGCGGCAGGCCAGCCATGGATGCCATGGCCACCGTGAGCGAGAACGCCATCGCCGGGTTTCTTCTGCCGAGACCGGCGATGTCCTTCAGATCATCGCTCACACCTTGAGAGCGCAAGACGCACAGGATCAGGAATCCGAGGAGAGTCGTTGGCAGGTAAGTGGCAAGATAAAATGCCACGATCCCGGAGGACGCGATGCCAAACTGCGCAGAGCCGCCAGCGGCCATGGCAAGCAGGATGAAACCTGCGTGACCGATGGACGAGTAGGCAAACAATCGCTTCACGCTGGTCTGAAACAACGCAGGCAGGCTGCCCATGAGGATCGTCAGCCCAGCACCCGCAAGCAGTGCGGTATTAATCTGCCCGGCAATCTGCGATCCCTCTGCGGCAAAGGCTTTGACGGCGTTGGTCAGGACGATGAAGCCCGCGGCCTTGGAACCCACGGAGAGGAAGGCCGTGACGGGCGTGGGCGCGCCTTGATACACGTCCGGCACCCACACGTGGAACGGCGCGGCGGCGACCTTGAAGGCGAGGCCCGCCAGCAGCAGTGCCGCACCGAAAAGCAAAACTGGCTTGCTCGTTGCCGCACTGGCAGACGCCTTGGCGATTCCAGCAAAATCGAGGCTTCCGGTGGCTCCGTAAACCCAGGCGATGCCAAAGACCAGGATGCCCGTGCTAAGCGCACCGAGGATCAGATACTTCACGCCTGCTTCCAGGGCGGCGGCGTTCCGGCGGGTGAACGACACGAGCACGTAGAAGGTGACCGTCACCAGTTCGAGCGGCACGAACACGGAAACAAGGTCCTTGGCGGAAGCCATCCACATCATGCCCGCACACACGATCAGTGGCAGAGCATAGAATTCACCGATGCGGGTGCGGATGCTTTCGCCACCGCTGAAGTGCGCGATCACCGGATCAGACTCCAGGGCGAGCACAAGCACGACCAGAGTCACGCACAGGGCGAAGGCTTTGTAGAACTGCGCCAGCGAATCGGTTGCGTAAAAGGCCTGCGTCCAGGCCGGCGCACCCGCACCGCCCGCGAGCAAGAGAATCAAAGCTCCGGCAACACTCAGGATGGCGATCCACGGAACGACTTTGCGATTCCAGGACACGGCAAAGGCGTCCAGCGCCAGCAACAGAACTCCAACAGCGGCAAGGATGATCTCGATGGTGAAGGACGTCATCATTTCGCGCCAAAGTTAAGCATGTCCGTGATCAAACTGGGGCAGAAGCCGACAAGCAACAGCACTGCAGTCAAAATGAGGAGCGGCAGCCGCTGCTCAAACGCTGGATCACTGATGTGATGCCCGGCGGCCGGCTTTCCAAAGTAGAGGTTTCGATAAGCGCGCAGCATGTAAACGGCGGACATCACCACTCCCCACAGACCAGCGATGACAGCCCAATGCACGGGTTTCAGGCCGCCGCGGATATCGCGGTCGAAGCTGCCGACGAACACCATGAACTCCCCGGCAAAGTTCGCCAGACCAGGAAGGCCAATAGAGGCGAAGGTGGCGAAGCCGAAGATGAGCGAGAGAAAGGGTGCATGCTGCGCGAGACCGCCCAGCCTGGCGAATTCGAGCGTTCCCAGTTGGGTGCGCATGCGACCGCAGAGCGAGAACGCAAGCGCGATGCTGATCCCATGGGCAAACATGAGGACGACCGCACCTCGCAGCGCCAGTTCCGTCCCCGCGGCGATGCCCAGGAAAATGTAGCCCATGTGCATCACGCTCGAGTTGCCCAGGAGCGTGTCGAGGCGTGACTGATGAATGGTGGTGAACCCGACGATGATGATGTTGCCCACCAGCATGAGAAGCAGCGCATGCTGCACCCATTCTGCTTTGGCTCCCAGGGGCAGAAGCGGCAGCGCAATCTTGATCAAGCCGTAGAGGCCGAACTTTTTGAGCACACCACTGTGCAGCATGGCCACCGGCGTCGGCGCGGCGGCATACGCGGGAGCAGCCCAGCTATGCAGCGGGAAAAGGCTGACCAGCGTGCCAAAGCCGATGAGCAGCACAAAGAATAGCCATGCCTGTGTATCCGGCGCGAGTGCGGCGCCCTGCTGAAGGGTGGCGAGATCAAACGTGAGTTTGCCGACGGGGCTTAGCTTGAGAACGAGCGCCGCCAGGCCAGCGAGCAGAATCAGGCTTCCGGCGCCGAGATACACGGTGATCTTCCAGGCGATCGCGCGCCGAGCGGACGCATCGCCATGCCCATGCACTGCAATCATCACGAGCGTGGGGATCAGCGCGAGTTCATGGAACCCGTAGATGAAAAAGAGATCGGTCGTGAGGAATGCGCCCAGAGCGCCGCCAGCGATGAGCAGGGAGGCGATGTGATACACCGGCGGCCTGTCGACCCCGATCTGCCAGATGGCCGCGATGAGGACGATGCACGTGAGCAGTGCCATGACGAGACTGAAGCCATCGGCACCTACGGAGAAGCTGATTTGGGGATTGTCCAAAATACGAACGCTGTGGCCGATCACCCGTCCGCCAGCATACTGGGAGAAGATGACGATCAGAGTGATCAGATTCGCCAGCGCGGCGCCGCGTGCGATGCCGCGCGCGGGCAGACCGAAGCCGATCAGCGCGGCGGCGATGAGGGGGATAAAGATGATGACTTCCAGCAAACTCATGGCGTTGTCTCAATGAGCGCGCGGCGCGATCTGCACCACGAGATAGATGACCAGCAGCAGCCCCGCGCCCAGGGCGAAGGTGTAGCCTTGAAGGCGTCCGGACTGAATGGCGCGACCAGCCCGCCCCATAGTGCGTGCGACGGCCGACGGCAGTCCTGCGACAAGGCCATCGGAGAACAGGTTTTGCAAACCGGTGACCAGCCAGGCGAGGCGGTCCTGGAATACTTTGACGAGCCAGTCGTAGAGTTCGTCGATGTAGAATTTGTTCGCGAAAAGGCGGGCCAGCTTCTTCGAGGCCAGCGGATCCTCTCCCTTGGCCCAATAAAGCTTCCACGCCAGGCCGGCACCCAGCACAACGGCGAGCAATGAAACGGTCATCACCACCCCTGCTCCGTGCTCGTGCTCTGCACCGTGGAAGGCCTTCAAGGGACTGTAGAAGAATGAATACCCCGACAGCACCGCGAAAACGGCGAGCAGGATCAGCGGCCCGGTCATGAGGATGGGCGACTCGTGAGCCTCCTCAGACTGCTTGGTCCGGGCCTGCCCGAAAAACGCGACGATCACGCAGCGGCTCATGTAGAAGGCGGTGAGCAAGGCGGTAACTGCGGCCACGGCGAACAAAATGCCGCACTCCTCGTAGGCTGCGCCCAGGATGCCTTCTTTTGAGAAGAATCCGCTGAGCCCCGGGAAACCCATGAGCGCCAGGGTGCCAATGACGAAGGTGAGATAGGTGGTGGGAGTCTTCTTGTTCAGGCCCCCCATCTTCCAGATGTCTTGCTCGTGGTGGCAGGCGTGGATGACCGAGCCTGCACCAAGGAACAGCAGCGCCTTGAAGAAGGCATGCGTGTAAAGATGAAACATGCCCGCGTGGCCCGCTTTCAAG
>WBZU01000873.1_pt1 | contig 24315 bp, 17 predicted proteins | sample 5204311 | NCBI WGS metagenome assembly WBZU01 (sample SAMN12344359, study PRJNA552823) | activated sludge metagenome | biome: Activated sludge suspended growth; feature: Nitrification reactor; material: Wastewater; isolation source: activated sludge from nitrification reactor of wastewater... | reverse complement strand
TGCCGGGCAACAACACGGTGCATGTCGAAGGAACGATGGCGCTGGCTGGCGAACAAGAGTTTGCAGCCAAAACATCCGTGCTGCTGAAAGATGTGGCCTCACTACGCGCGTGGCTGGATGCTGCAAACGTGAAGCAGCTCCAGAGTGGCAGCATCACCCTGAACTGGCAGGGCCAAGGGCGGGTCAAAGGTGGATTCAAAGTCGCAGGCACGGCCTCCCTGGATGTGGAGGCGCTGCGTTACGAGACGCTGCCGGACGCCGCGGCTCTCCAGGCGCGATTCACGCACGATCTGGACGGGGCGGACTTCTCACAACTGCGTGCTGCTCTCGGTCCCTGGTCGGCTTCATTCACAGGGAAGGCAGGCAGGACGCTCATTGATCTCAGCAATCTCGAAGTGTTTCACGAGTCGACGAAGCTGATCGGCGGTGAAGTGCGGGTGCCGCTGGATTTGCAGGCGACGCCAGTGCCGGTGAATCCGGACCAGGAACTGCACGTTCGTCTTGAGTCGAACGGCAATCTCGCCCTGAGCGAAGTGTTCGCTCTGGCCCGGCAGCCGCTGCCATCAGAATTGTCAGGTGCGGTGAATGCAAGTTTGCGCGTCGATGGCAGGCTTCCAGACCCTGCGGCACGCGTGGAAGTGACTGCGGTTGATCTGCATCTGCCGCAGGCGCCTTCGAAGGAGCCAGGGAAGGTGGCGGTGTTGCTGACGCTGGGGAAAGGTTTGCTGCAAGCGGGTGTTAGCGTGGACGTGAGGCCGCTGGAGCCGCTGACGGCCGGTCTGGAGGCGCAGGTTGATGCGATGGCTTTGATCAAAGAGGCGCAGCGCGCGCAGGAAACGCCGTTCACCGCCAGCGTGAAGCTGAATCAGCCGTCGCTGGACTTCCTGAAGCCGATGGTGCCGATGCTGGATGAACTGCGCGGGGCGGTGGTGGTGGACATCAAAGCGGATGGAACCATGGCCACACCGCACGTGCATGGCACGATCGATATCGATGTGCCGTCGCTGGTTCCTCATGATCCTGATCTGCCGCTGGTGAAGGACTTTCGCGTCCGTCTGGCGGGCGAAGACACAACCGTGCGATTGACGTCCCTGCACGGCATGGTGGCGGGTGGCGAGCTTGATTTAAGCGGGTCATGTGATCTCAAAGACATGAAGGCCCCCGCTTTCGATCTGACTCTGAAGGCGCGTGATCTGCTGGCCACCCGGAATCAGATGATGACGCTGCGCACGGATGCGGATTTGCATTGCAAGGGCGTGCCTTCCGCCGCCTCGCTCACTGGCAGCGTGGAACTGACGCGTGGACGCTTTTTTCAGGAGGTCAATTTTCTGCCTCTGAACAAGCTTATGAATGACCTGCCGCCGCTTCCGGACGCGAAGACCGAGAAGGCGGGCCGGGGAGATGGCGGAAACGCCTCGCCATTGCCGCCGATGCTGAAGGACTGGACGTTCGACCTCGCGGTGAAGACCAAGGACGACATCCGCCTGCTGGGCAACATCGTCAATGGCGGCGTGCAGATCGATCTGAAAGCCGGCGGCTCCGGAGCGGCACCCGTGGTGACCGGTGAAGTGCGGACGAATCGCGCTGTGTTGAATCTGCCGTTCAGCACGCTGCGCATCCGGAATGGCATCGTGCGCTTCACGCCTGACACACCGCTGCTGGCGCCGTCGCTGGAAATGCTCGCGGAATCGACCGTGGATGCCTATGAGATCGATCTGCGCGGTTACGGCGCAGTCACGGATCCCAAGCTGCACTTCTCGTCCACACCGCCGCTGGCAGAGGGTGAGATCGCCACACTGCTGGCCACCGGCACCACGACGAGCGGACTCAAGAAGGCGGGTGATGACACGGCGGGCCGCGCGCTGCTTTTCCTGGTGCGGGAGGCCTACCGGAGGATGTTTATCTCGAAGAATTCCAAGCCCGCGAAACCCGGGGAGAAGGAGGACGACTCACGGTTCATCGTGCAGGAGCGCTCCGAAGACGGAAAGCTAGGCGGCGTCACCGGCATCTATGAGTTCTCCCGAAAAATGAAGATCACTGGCAGCACGGACAAGGATGGGGGATTCCGTGCCATGTTCCATTACCTGTTCCGGTTCAAATGATGCGCCGATTTGCGACAACCTTGCTGCTGGGGCTCCTGTTCGTGCTGACGCGCGCTGGAGCGGAGGATCACACAGTGAATTCGGACGGTGTGCCTGCGATCACGCGCGGGGTGAGCGAGTCGATGCAGAAGTCGGTTGATGAAGTGATTACCGGGCAGCTCGATCTGGCGGCGGACACCGAGGCATCAGCGGCTCTGGCTGACGATCTAGCCTTCTTTGTCCGGCGGCACTACCTGGATCAGGGTTACAAGCAGGTGAATGTGTCGTGGGCGCTCGAATCCGCGAAAGTGGTGATTGTAGTGGACGAAGGCGTGCAGCGCCACGTGGGGAAGGTGGAGTTCCTCAACAATCCAGGTCTGGATGAGAAGGAACTGAAGCGTTATCTGCTGCGGCCTACGAACGAACGTGTGGGCAAGCTGAAGCAACACGTGCCGTATGTGGAGGCGGAGGTGCGCGCGGGGCTCGATCTGGTCCTGCGCTACCTGCTTTCGCAAGGGTATCAGGATGCGGCGGTCGATGATCCGGAGGCGGCGACTGCCGACGATGGCAGCACGATGATCACTGTCACCCTGCACCCTGGCGAGCAATGGCATGTGGGTGAGGTCACGCTGGACGGTGCGCCCGAGGACCTTGCGAAAGAGATGCTGCTGGATGCCTGTGCTTTGAAGGATCAGGTGGCAAACGAAGCACGCATTGAAGCTGTGCGCCGTCAGCTCGAAGGGGTCATGCAGGCGCGCGGCTACTTCACCGCGATCGTGGACGTGTCCAGCACGCGTGGATCGGGGCAGCAACTGGCGGTTGCGTTCAAAGCTTCGTCAGGGCTGCTGCACGAAGTGGAGGACATTCACGTGCCGGACACGTTTTCGCGCGGCGCACAGCGTCTTGTGCGAAGTGCCTTCCGCCCGTCGATCGGGCATGTCTTTGATGCCAGCCGGATGGAGATGGCTTATGGTCGCGCGTCGGCGACGGGCATTTTTGAGCACCTCGAAATGGAGCCCAAGGTGACAGGGGATGGCTGGTTGGCGTTGGAGTTTGACGGTGCTGAAGCGAAGCGGCGCAGTGTCGCGCTCTCGGGTGGATACGACACCTTCCTGGGGCTGATGCTGGGCCTCGAATACAAGAACGTGAACCTCTGGGATCAGGGCGGCATCTTCCGGGTGAAGGTCACCGGCACGCAGCTCGGAGTGCTCGCCGGCATTCAGTGGCAGAATCCCGCGATCTTCGGATCGCCGTATGCGCTCGCCGTCGAATTCATGCCGGAGACATTCACGTTTGAAGGCTATACCCGTCATACCGCGGCGCTGCGCGCGGCTTTGTCCCGTGATTTCACGCGCCATCTTTCCGCCGAAGTTTACCTGCTGTCGTCTGTTAATGCGATGTCTTCGGACACGCTGAGCGATCTGGAGATCGGCCCGCTGGACTACAACCTGGGCGTGGGAGGCGCGACGGTGCGCTACGAGGGCCGTGACAACCCCGTGTCGCCCACCCGCGGATGGTTTGCCAGCGCCAGCGCGGAGACCGGCTTCGTCAGCGGTGGCGTGACTGATGTCAGTTATCTGCGGACGCAATTCGCCGCTTCGTGGTATCACCCGCTGAACCGGAAATGGCGGACCGCCGCGGGCGTGCAGTCCTCCAGCCTGATCAGCGGCGAAGATGTGGGTTTCATGCCGATCGAACTGCGCAACTACAACGGGGGAGCAAAGGGCGTGCGCAGCTTTGCCGAGCGTGAGCTGGGGCCTCGAGCGAAGGATGGCACGCCGCTCGGCGGCACTCAGGCGACCACGGTGAGCGGCGAGATCAGCTATGAGGTCATCAAGAACCTGGAGCTTGCCGGCTTCGTGGACGTGGGATCGCTGAGCACGGAGAAGGGCTCGGTGATGCCGAAGTTCGATGACTTGCGCTACGCGGCCGGCATGGGGCTGCGCTACCGGCTGCCGTTCGGGCCGCTGCGCGTGGACTACGGCGTGAACCTGAACCGGCGAACGGGTGAAAGCTTTGGCGCGTTGCACGTGGGCTTCGGATTCGCTTTTTGATGCGGCGGGCGGTTTTTTTGCGATTGCGATGAGGAGCATTGCCTGCATGAACGGAGCGATCGTTTCTGCTCGCCGTCATGAAAGTCCTCTCCGCCGCCATCTGGACGGGTCGCGCCGCTGCTCACGCGGCGCGTGTGGGCTTATGGGCGGATGCTTTTGTGGAGCGCCGCAGCCGGGGATTGAAGCACCCGGTGCACGACTTCCTGTTCACCTACTATCCGTTTTCACCGGCGCGGCTGAAGCAGTGGATGCCTTCGCTGAACGAGCGTTTGGAAGTGAATGATGATCTGCTCGAAGCTCACCCATGGCTGCGTGTAAAGTGGTGCGTGATGGAGGCTGGAGTGCTGCGCCTCGATGAGTCGTTGATCGATGCGCGAACGAGGCGTGCGGCGGCGTTCGTGCGCGATCTCTGCGATGCAGTGCTGGCGCGCGCACCGCGTCTCCGCTGCTTCGGCCTGCACGAGTGGGCGATGGTTTACCGCCTGCCGCAGGAGGCCGTGCGGCATCAGGGCTGGGAATTGCGTCTGGCACCAGACGAACTGGCGGCCTTCGTGGAAAGCCAGTCGCTGTGCTGTTCGCACTACGATGCCTACCGCTTCTTCACGCCGGAGGCCCGCCCTTTGAATTCGATGCAGCCCGATGTGGAGGGCAGGCTGCAAAACGAACAGGGGGCCTGCCTGCATGCAAACATGGACCTCTACAAGTGGTCGGGCCGTCTCTGGCCATGGTGCGGCTCGGATTTGATCGCGGATTCGTTCTTGCTGGCTCTGGAAGGTCGCGATCTGGACATGCGCGCCAGCCCGTATAATCTGACGGCGATGGGATGTGATCCTGTGCGCATCGAGACCGAAGAAGGCCGCCGGCAATACCAGGCTGAGCAGCAGGCCCTTGCAGAGCGTGCGGTGCCGCTCCGGCAGCGCCTGCGCGCGGCGGCCCATGAAGTAGCTCATTTTCATTCTTGCCACGCGGCGGAGGACGCGCTGTGATTAAGGGCAGGCAGACGCGCTGCCGACTCCCGCCATGAATCCTCCCGAATCACCTGCCGGTCAGAAGAAGAGCAAGTCACCCATCCTGCTTGGATGCGGCATTGCATTTGTCGTGTTTGTTTTTGGTGCCTTCATTCTCCTTGGCAAAGCCTGTTCCATGGTGGGGAACAAGTTCAAAGAAGTGACGTCCGAGATGCAAAAAAATCCCGCGCGTGCCGCTGCTTTGCTTGCTCTTCGCTTCAATCCTGATGTCGAGGTGCTCAACACGGATGATGCCAGGAACGAGGTGACTTTTAAGGAGAAGAAATCGGGCAAGGTCATCACGATGTCCTTCGATGACGTGGCGCAGGGCAAGTTCACCGTCCGTGATTCGGAAGGTCATGAGATGGTGCTCGATGCATCGAAGGCGAAGGAAGACGGCACGGTGCGCATCAAAGGCCCCGAGGGCGAAACCGTGATCGGTGGTGCCGCCGCTGGCGCAGCGGTGCCCGCCTGGGTGCCGAGCTATCCGGGTGCCACTGCCGGGGCTGGTGGCATGAAAGGCGAAAACAACGGTGTCCTCAGCGGCATGGCCATGTTTGAAACCACCGATGCAGCCGCAAAAGTGCAGGAGTTCTTCCAGTCAAAGCTGAAGGAGGCGGGCTACAAGGTCGAGACGACGTCCACCGACGCCGGCGGCAAGAATGCCGCCTACGTGAACGGTCAAAAGGAGTCGCCCAAGTCCTCCGTTAATGCTGTCATCAGCAGCGAGCAGGGCAAGACGTCGATCATGGTGACCTACGAAGGGCCGAAGTAGCGCGCGGGGTTTACGGACTTCCGCCGGCGAACATCCAGGCGATCATGATCGCGTTGAAAAGTGCGTGCATCAGCATTGGCACCAGCAGGCTGCCCGTCATCTCGTAAGCGGTCGCCAGCAAGATGGCGAGCACGAACAGCGGCAGGAAACTGCTCACATGCAGGTGCACCGTGGCGAAGAACAGAGCGCTGATGAGCGCGGCGAAGTGGCTGTCAGTGAATCGCTTGAGCACGCCGTAAATGAAGCCGCGAAACAGCACTTCCTCGGTCAACGGTGCAACGCAGACAGCGGCGAAGATCATGAGAGCGCGCACCGGCATGCTGGAGGTGCCCAGCATCTTTTGCACGATCTCCTGCGGCGCGGTGTCCGGCCACAAGCCCTCCAGAGCGTGCATCGTCACGGCGCTCACGCCGCTGATGACCAGCAGCGTCGGGATGACCGCCGCCGCAGCGACCGCAATGGCTGCCCGCGGGCGAACCCTGTGCAAACCGAACAGTTCCGCCGGGTTCAGCCCGCGAATGATCCGGAGGTAAGCCACCACCATTGCCGTGCCGCCCAGCATGATGACGATCTGCACGAGGATGGCGGAGGCTTCAGCGAGATCGGTGCCAGGGGCTTTTTCACCGGTGGCGGCTTGGGGCGAGTCCGCTCCAGTGATCAGGCCACCCGTCAGGAAAAACAGAACGAGCGCCGCGAGCGCCGCATCTGGCAGCTCGTAGGCCCGGGCGGCGACGTTCCCGGTGTGATTCCATTGGCTCAGCGGGAAGGCGTGGCGCATCCACGCGTAGCAAACCAGACCGAGCAGCACCGCCGCGTAACCGAGCAAGACCACGTCTCGCAGAACGCTAAGGGTGGCATCGTCGGGCATGGGTGGGTGGGTGAGGAGTGGTGCCTCAGTGCATGAATCCCGACGGCAGGTAATAGGCCCTGCCTGGCAACATCTGCGGCAGCCCGGCCGTGCCTGGCAACTGCACTTCGACCTTGCCGGGTTGCATGCGGCTGCGTGATTCGGCGCTCGCACCGAGCAGATCAAACAGGCCGATCTCATGCGTGTAGCGCACGACCATGGCATTGGGCGCCTTTGCCAGCACTCGCGCCTCCTGGTAAGCATCCTCGATGTAGCCGATCTGATCCACAAGCTTCGCTTTCAGAGCCTCCCGCGCATCGACCACACGTCCGTCCGCGACGCCATTGCGCAGCACGTCCTTTGGGATCTTCCGGCCCTCGGAGACGACGGTGAGGAAGCGGTCATACATGCTGTTGACCATGCCCTGCACGTAGGCCTTCTCGTCGTCGCGCATGGGACGTGCACCGCTCAGCATGTCCTTCATGGGACCGCTGGTGAAGGTGTTGGTGCCCAGGCCCAGCTTGTCAAAGAGGCCGTGGTAGCTGAATCCCTCCATGATCACGCCGATGCTGCCGGTCAGCGTGGTTTCGCTGGCGACGATTTTCGTGGCTCCGCAGGACAAGTAGTAGCCGCCGCTCGCGGCCATGCTGTCCATGTAAACCACCACGGGCTTCTGCTTCGCCGCCGCGCGCACGGCATTGAACATGATGTCCGATGCGGTGACTTCGCCGCCGGGAGAATTCACGCGCAGGACAATACCTTTCACGCGCTTGTCGTTGACGGCCTGCTCCAGCGCGCGCTTCAAGCCGTCAACTTGCGGCATGCCGCTGGCGAACAGCCCGTCTCCCATGCTGCCGGAGGCGATGACTCCTTCCATGTCAATGTGCACGATGCGGTCCGAGGTTCGTCCTCTGCCTTCTGCCTCCAGTGATTCGTGATACTTGCGCTTCGGGCGCACTCCAGACGGGCCGGCACCGGCGGCGATGTCCTCCATCGAACTCAATCCCGCACCGGCTAGCGCGACAAAATTGAAAAACAGAGAGCCCAGCAGGCCCAGTGCCAGCAGCACGACGACGCTCCACAGGCAGCCGTTGGATCGTGCGGCTGGTGGCGGTGACTGCACATAGACGGCCGGTGGCGGCGGCTGGCGCGGCGGTGCGGTGGGCGGCGCCGGGGGGGATGCGGGAAAAGTGGGAGGCGGGGGGATCGTCGGCTGCGGATCGCCGGGCGAGGAGTCAGATGCAGGGGCCATGGTGGAAATGCTAGCGGCGGCGAGGGTGCACGCAAACGTGCTTTTGGGTGTGTCCCGGGCTTGTCGTGCAGGCCACGACATTTGGCAAAATGCGCTGCGCTCAGATTTTTTTGGTGACGAGGGATGAGTGCTTGCAACGTTTGCGTTTCACGGCTTTCACACGCTGAACCCCATCTCTTACGACTGAACATTTATGGCTCTTGTATCCAAAGGACTCGAAGGCATTATCGCTGCGGAAACTCGAATCGGCGACGTTCGCGGACAGGAAGGCGTGCTGTTGTATTGCGGTTACGACATCAATGAACTTGCTGGAAAAGCGACATATGAAGAAGTCGTGCATCTGCTCTGGCATAACCGGCTGCCGAACGTCGCGGAACTGCAAACTCTGCGGACCGCTCTCGCCGCGGAACGCGAGCTGCCGCAGGGTGTGGTCGATTACCTGCAGGCTGCGCCGAAAGATGCGCGACCGATCGATGTGATGCGCACTGCGGTCTCCATGCTGGGATGCTACGATACGCACCGGCACGACCTCGATATGCCGAAAGAGCAGGCTACCGCGATCAAGCTCGTGGCGCAGATCGGTGTCATCGCTGCCTATTTCCACCGCGCGCGCAAAGGTTTGAGCCTGCCGCCCGTGCGGAAAGATCTGAGCGAGGCCGCACACTTCCTCTACCTGATGAATGGTGAAGTGCCCACGAAGGAGGCCGCGGACACGCTTGATGTTGCCTATGTGCTGCACGCCGAGCATGGCTTCAATGCCAGCACTTTCACGGCCCGCGTGGTGGCCAGCACGCTGAGCGACATGTATTCGTCCATGAGCGCCGCCATCGGCGCGCTTAAAGGTCCGCTGCACGGCGGCGCGAATGAAGGCGTGATCCACATGCTCGAAGAGATTGGCAGCGTCGACAAGGTGGATGCCTACGTCGCGGATGCTTTGGCGCAGAAGAAGAAGATCATGGGCATCGGACACCGGGTGTATAAGGTGCTCGATCCACGTGCGCCACATCTTCAAGCGATGGCGATCAAACTCACCGAGCAGCTCGGCGAACCGAAGTGGATTCAGATGAGCGAGCGCATTGCCAAGATCATGCGCGAGCAGAAAGGTCTGAACGCGAACGTCGATTTTTACTCCGCCACGGTGTATCACAGCATGGGCATTCCCACGGACCTGTTCACGCCGATCTTTGCCATCGCGCGCATGAGCGGCTGGACCGCGCACGTGCTGGAGCAGTGGGCGGACAACCGTCTCTTCCGTCCGCTGAGCGAGTATGTCGGCAGGCCGTATGGGCAGAAGTTTGTGCCCATCGGCGAGCGCTAGACGTTCGTGGGCGCCAGCTATTTCCTGACAGTCAAAGGCTGTCCGGTGCTTTTCCCTTGCGGCAGGGGAGCGGTTGCGGCTTCAATTTGCCCCATGGAAGACTCGCTGCCTGAACTGCCCAGCATCGCCGGGCTGGATACTCCCGTCCCCGTGGAGACAAAAGCCGCCGCCGTCCGGCCTATGAGCCCGCCCCCGCGGCCAGCCGTCGACTCTGGTTCTGTGCAGCCAGTCAAGACGACCGCTGATTCTTTGCCGGAGCCGGCAGCGCCCGAAAGGACACCTGAACCGATCGATCCTCCTGCGAGCCCGCCTGTGCTGGTGCCAGCCGCCATCGACTCCGCGCCCACCGTGCTGCCGCGGTCGCCGACGGTTTTGCTCCGCCCCACCGGGCCTGTCACGGAGGTCGGCGCCGTGACCAGTGCTCTGGACGTTCCTGCCCAGCCCGTGCCGGAGCCGCCGCGAAGTTCTGCGCATCGGCTGATGTCATTGGATGCATTCCGCGGCGCGATCATGCTTCTGATGGCATCGTCCGGGTTTGGCATCGTTCAGATGGCGAAGGCGCTGCCCGATTCGATCTGGGCCAGACTGAGCCCGCAATTCGATCACCCTCTCTGGGCGAGCTGGGATTGGCATGCCGGCTTCAGTGTGTGGGACATGATCCAGCCCTCCTTCATGTTCATGGTCGGCGTGTCGATGCCGTTCTCGTATGCCAAACGCATCGCCCGGGGCGAGCACGAACTCAGCCTGTTCGATCATGCGCTGTTTCGCGGCATTATCCTTGTTTTGCTCGGCGTCCTGCTCAGCAGCAATGCCGAGAAGGTCACCTCCACGCACTGGCTGTTCACGAATGTGCTGTCCCAGATAGGGCTTGGATACCTGCTCCTCTATCTTCTGTATCGCATGGGCACCGCAGTGCAATTCATCGCGTTTGCAGCCATTCTCATCGGCTGCTGGGCGTGGTTTGGATTCACCACCGTGCCCGCGGATGCCATTGATTTGACCGGCTCGAAGATTCCGCAAACCGCATGGTTCAGCGGCTTCTTCGCTCATTGGAATCCACACCTGAATCCTGCGGGGCTGTTTGATGACTGGTTCCTGCGTCGCTTCCCGCACGAACCGAAAGACATTCTGAACGAAGGCGGCTATCAAACGCTGAATTTTGTCCCATCGCTCGCCACCATGATCCTCGGAGTAATGATCGGCAATGTCATGCGATCGGATCGGAGCAAGGGCGGCAAGCTGCGCATTCTCCTCCTGGGCGGCGTGGTGCTGATTGCGCTGGGCTTGGTGGCGCACCACTTTGCGTGTCCGATTGTCAAACGCATCTGGACGCCATCCTGGGTGCTGTTCAGCGGCGGCGTGGTGATGTGGTTCCTGGCTATGTTCTATCTGGTCATCGAGATCATGGAGGTGCGTTTGCTGGCCATGCCGCTGGTCGTTGTCGGCATGAACTCGATCTTCGTCTATGTCATGTCCCAGCTCACGCGCGGCTGGTTCCGCACGACAATTCCGAAGCACCTCGGGTTCATCGAAATCGAGCCCGGTGTGAGCTTGTTCAGCCAGGCTTACCTGTATGCTCCTGTCGTCGAGCGCTGCTCGTTCCTGGCTGTAATCTGGATCCTGTGCTGGTGGCTCTATCGCCAGCGGGCGTTCCTGCGCATCTAATCGCCTACACATCCAGCACTTTGCCAGTCGCTGATGGAGGCACGCTGCCGGGCTGCTTGCTCTTCCACTGCTTGTAGCGGTCGAGTTCCTTTTCGATCAGTTTTAGGGCAAAAGAGACAACCAGTGCATCATCCAGGTAGCCGAGGCCGACAACCACGTCTGGGATCACGTCGATCGGGCTCAACACGTAGAACAGCGCGAGCGCTGTGGCGCCGATGGCCCAGTAAGGAATCTCACGGTAGCGGCCGGTCACGTAGTCGCGCACCAGTTCGATCATCACCATGCCCTGATCCAGAAGCGATTTGAGGGCCTTTTGCTTGTGGAACTTCGAGCCGATTTCGTCGGCGTTCTTGTTCACGTCATTGATGGTGTCGTCAAAGCGGTGGTCATTGGTGCTCATGATGCGTTTGTAACGGGCGATCCCCGTTTGCTCAATTCCAGAGTCACGCCTACGTGGTAATCACATGACCTTCCGGATCGAAGACCTGCAATTTCACGTGCTGCCGATGCGCACGCGTTTCCCTTTCAAATACGGCATCGCCAGCATGTCCGCGCTGCCGCACCTGTTTGTCACCGCGCACCTGGTTGTGAATGACCGGCAGGTGCGCGGGCTGGCGAGCGAAGGGCTGCCGCCCAAGTGGTTTACGAAAGAGCCGGACACGCTGTTCGAGCAGGATCTGGCTGAAATGCTCGCCGTGATCAGCAATGCCGCGCGCATCGCAGAAAACGCAGCGAACCAGCCTGTCGGCTTTTTCACGTGGTGGCGCGATCTTTATGACGAACAGTCCCGGTGGGCGCTGCACAAGGATGTGCCCATGCTGCTGGCCAATCTTGGCACCAGCCTCATCGAGCGTGCGGTGTTGGACGCCTTATGCAGAGCGGCAGGCAAGCCATTGCATGAGATGTTGCCCAGCGCGGCGCTCGGCATTGATCTCGGTGGTGTGCGCGGCTCGCTGGCGGGCATGCGCGTGGCGGATGCCCTCGCTACCGCGCCCGTGCAGCAAGTTCACGCCAGACATACAGTCGGGCTTGGCGACCCGTTGCGGACAGCCGACATTCCGGAGAACGAGAGATTGCATGACGGCCTGCCGCATTCGCTTGAGGACTCCATCCGCGCTTACGGCTTGCGGTGGTTCAAGATCAAGGTGAGCGGAAAACTCGACAACGACCTGCCGCGTTTGCGTGCCATCGCGGCCGTGCTGCTCGAGAACTGTGGCGGGGATTTTCGCTGCACCTTTGATGGTAATGAGCAATTCTACGACCTCGAATCTTTCCGCGAGTTCTACCGCTCGCTGGCCGAAGATCCGGCCGCTCGCCCTGTTTTCGCCAGACTGGCCTTGATCGAGCAGCCTTTGCACCGCTCGCACACGCTGAAGAACAGCATCGCTGGCTGGGAGGATGGGCCGCCGGTCATTATCGATGAGAGCGACGGCAGCCTGGATGATCTGCCGCGCGCGATCGAACTGGGCTATGCAGGCACCAGCCACAAGAACTGCAAAGGCATCGTGAAGAGCATCGCCAACGCGGCCTTGCTGAAGAAGCATGGACTGACGCATCTGAGTGGAGAGGACCTGGCTGGAGTAGGGCCGGTCGCCATGCCAAAGGATCTGGCCGTAGCGGCTGCGCTCGGCATCACGCACGTGGAACGCAATGGCCATCACTACTTCCGCGGCCTCTCCATGTATCCATCCGAAATTCAGGAGGCGGCGCTGGCCGCGCATCCAGGCTTCTACGAGCGACACGCCGACGGTTTCCCGGTGCTGCGCATTCGCGATGGCTTGATCGATGCGACGACGGTGAACGCCGCACCATTCGGTTGTGCCGCGGACATAGACGCCACCTGCTTCGAGCCATTGAACGAATGGATCAAACGCGGCGGCATGGCGGAACTCTGAGCGCGATCACGTGTAGTCCGCGAACTCGTAAAGCTTTGGATCGCGCCGTGGCTGATCGCGCAACGATCGGACACGCTTCTTGACCGCATCAAACAACGAGTTGGACGCGGCATCCTCCGCGCCCATGCCCTCCTCATCACCCAGCGGACCGAGTTCTTCCTCCAGCTTCTCCGGATCTTCGCCAGCTTCCAGGCGGCGAACCATGTCTTTCAGTGCAGGCGGCGCCTTGTCCCCCATCAGGTCGGTCATCTTGCGCATCATGTGACCGAGCTGGCGTGGATTTGGATTGTTGTCATCCATGCCCTCCATGTCGCGCTCCATGTCCGCCATGAACGCCTCCATCTTGGATTCATCCAGCCCGGCAAAAGGATCATCCGCGTCCTCCTCCTTCGCTTTGCCGATGATCGCAAACCGCGACATGCGCCGCTCCATGCGCAGACTTGCGCCATCCGGGCAGCGGGGCGTTTTGTTTCGGTCCGCCAGCGTGCGTGCATAGAACTGATACACCTTGTGCGTGTCCGGGCTGTAGAACTCATAGATCGGCATGGCGGAAACTCGGAGATGGTGCGCATCGGCGCAAGCAACCTTCGATGCGAAACATGGATGTAGGTTGAGTAATGGGTTGACCCTCGCGCTGGCGCAGGCGCACAATGCGGCCGCTTCACCCACACCCACGCCATGCTCTACCGCCAGCAAACCACCCACGTTGAGTCCGAAGAATCCGTGCTGCGCCGCCGGCGCGCCCGGTTCGTGCTTCAGGTGGCCCTGCTTCTCGCATTCGTGCTGGCGATGGTGAAGCTGTCTTCCGGCCCAATGCCGTGGGGCAAAGCCGTCAGCCAGCGTGTGGCGGACAAGGCACCCGAAGTTGCCAGCGTGAAGGACGTTTCCTCGTTCGGTCACTGGCTGCACAGCGAGATCGATCATCCGAAACTCCTGCGGGCAAAGGAGCACGCGATCATCGGCACATGGTATGCCTGCACCATTGTGGCAGGGGCGGCATTCGTTCTTCTGCTCACGCTGCCGGCCTGGATGCCTCGTGGGGAGCGGGATGCCGGGTCAGAAGCGGACGAGAACAGCGGTGATGCTGATGCGGAATCGGGCGAAGGCTTGTCTGGTCTGCTGGGTGCCGGGCCGGTGTTTTATATTCTGGTGATCGGCGCGATGGCGGCCGGGCTGTGGTTTCGTGCGCCTTGCATGGGGCACTCGCTCTGGAATGATGAAGAATACGCGATGCGGCGGTTCGCACTGGGAGGAATGGAGAATGGAAAGTTCGAGCCGGTGACCTGGACTGACACGCTCTACGAGAATCACAACGGGAACAATCACCTGCTGCATTCCGCGCTGAGCCGAGTGTCGCTGAATGTCTGGCGAATGTTCCATCGTGATGCCGCGCCCGGCGCATTCAGCGAAACCGCCGTGCGCATGCCTTCGCTGATCGCTGCGGTGCTGACCATCCTGCTCGTGGCAGTGATTGGCTGGGAGATGGGCATGCCTTGGCTGGGCATCTCGGCGGCGTGGCTGCTGGCACTGCATCCGTGGCACATTCGTTACTCAGCCGAAGGCAAAGGCTATGCGCTATGCATCTTCTTCGTCTGCCTGGCCGTGCTGGGTTTGATACGCGCACTCAGGCGGAACAGTCTCGGAGACTGGCTGCTGTTCGGGCTGGGAGAGGCTGGCTTCCTGCTCAGCTTCGCCGGATCGCTGTATGTGGCGGTCGCTCTGAATGTCATTGCCTGCTTCGAATGTCTCCGCAGGCGTCGCGGCCGGCAGGTGGCGACGCTGCTGGCTGTCAACGCCATCGCCGCGATGCCGGTGATTCTCTGGACGATGCCGTCCGTTCCACAGTTGATCGGCTTCATTCAGAATGACAACTCGCCGCGCCTGGAGGCAAACGCCGGCTGGGTCACCGACCTCGGCTCTCACGTGCTGACGGGATTCCAGTTTAACAACGCAGAGCCGGAAACGCACTGCGGCACAAGCTGGAAGCTTTTGCAGGAAAGCCATCCCCAGGTCATGACACTGTTTTTCTGGGGAGCTTTGATGCTGGCGGGGGGCGGTATTCTCGTGGCGACCTTTGACAGCATGGCAGGCAGGGTGGCGTTGCTGGGGCCGCTGCTTGCGGGTCTGCTCAGCTTCTGGCACGCCCACGTGCAGCATCATCCGAATCTGGCCATGTATTACATCTACGTGCTCGTCTCGCTCGTGCTGGGCGCGGGCTATCTTTTGCTGCGGTTCAGGCGGGTGCCGGGCTATCTGGTGCTGTTGATCGTCGCCGGTTTTGGTGTGGCCACCCAGGTGCCGCGCGGCATTTTTATCGAGCACGGCCGGCAGCCGATTCGTTCGGTGGTCCAGGCGATCCGCGAGAAACGCCCGAATGCGCTGACGGGCACCTACGGGGTGAGTGCGCGCCAGGTGGAGAGCTATGATCCAAATGTGCGCCAGCTCGCGCAGCCCGCGGATGTGGACAAGCTGCTGCGCGAGGGTGCTGCCAAAGGCGTCCCGGTTTTTGTCTTCGTGGCGGGAGCGACGGAGAGCGCGAAACGCGAGCCCGAACTCACCGCACGAGTGACGAAGTCACCGGACTTTGCGCGCTGGCGGCAGTTTCCCGGACATGAGGCGATGTGGAGTTACACGATCTATGGTCCGCCGGGATTGAAATGACGGAGCGCGGTTGCTCAGGGCAGCATCGCAGGATCATAGGGCCAGTAATCCTGGAGCTGGCTGGAGGGCAGCCAGCCACGAAGCGGCTCCGTTTCCTGCGGAATTTCCACGTAGGTCCACGTGCCGCGCTGCTCGACCTTCCGCACGACGCTGCCCGCAGGCAGAGCGATCACGCTGCCGCTGACTTGCGTGGCCGCAGTGTGGGTCTGCGCGTGATCTTTGGTAACGAAGGCGAGGTTCTTGAGGTCAGGATAACCCGGGCGCGCGGCATGTCCCAGCATGCCCGCAGCCACGATCAGCAATCCCACTGGCATCGCTGCCACGCACCACCACCGGGCACGATTCAGAATCACCCCTGCCAGGGCGAACAACGTCAGCCAGGCGCCCGCCGCGGCAATGCCTGTCCAGGTGTTCTGCGAAAACAGAAGACCGTAGCGGCGCAGGCCGTCATCAGGCTGGAAATCAAGATAATGCGTCTTCTCGCTGATATGTCTGAGGTTCTGGCGCAGCTCCGGTGCGCTGTTTGGGAACAGTCGCGCACGTTGATACCACATGGCTGCAATGCCGGGTTTGCCCTGCTTGTAGTTTGCATGTCCCAGCAATGCGAACACGTCGGGACCGATGCTGCCATCGTTTACCAGGGCCTCCGCGGCCGTGGCTGCTTTGGCGTAGTCCTTCTTCTCCAGCAATTCTGCCGCACTCCGGTAGCTGTCCTGAGGGCTCGCGCCAGCCAGCGGAACACCGCTGAGCAAAAGCAGCGTAGCAATGGATGCCGCTGATGGAATCGGCGGCGGCAGACCGGCACGTCGTGGTTTGAGTGCGTCGATGACTGCTGTCACCTGGGCGCGTTCCGCAGGATCAAGCGCCTCGTCATGGCTGCCCGCTCCGGTGAAATTCAGCGCCTCGAAACGCTCGATAATAAAGCGCGCCTCTGGCGGCGTGATGCTGCCGCAAATCTGCTGAATGGCGAATGCCGCGCGCTGGTAGAACTCCGCACGCTTCAGGCCCGCCGACTCGAGTTCGCGCTTCAGTTCCGCACGCCTTGAAGTCTCGGACACTTCCTTGCGTTCGCGTGATCTTTTCCAGAAGGCGTTCCCAAGAACGGCGACCAGCGCCATGAGCAGCGCCGCATTGATGCCGAGGAACATCGGACTGCGCATCAAAGGCACGGTCGCCTGGCTCCATCGGGGCTGTGTGGCAACCGGCATGAGAATGTCCGTGATGTCAGCCTCCGGCGCAGGGGTGGGGGGCGTTGTGCGTCCAGCGTCCGTGGCTGCGGGCGTTTCCTGGGCGGGGGGAGGTGCGCTCCCCGGTCGCATCGTGATGGGAATCGGATTTGTCCGCAGCTTCACGTATTGCTTGGTTTTCGGATTGAAGAAGCTGAGTTCAAACGGAGGCACTTCGCTGGCGAGCTTCTCCGGCACGATGATCTGATTGAACCCGATGCGCCGGTTCATCAGGTCGGTCGTGTTCGGATCGTTTCCGTCCACGTTGTATTTCTTGGCGGAGTAAGTTTTCCAGCCGCTGGAGGAATCAAGTTTGGGCGCTTCGAGAGCATCAAAGTTCCCTGTTCCCTCGATCAGGAGATCGACTGCCACGGGATCTCCCACTGCGATGTCAGTCGTGCTGGTGCTGGCGCTGAGAGTGAAGTCGCCCACCGCGCCGGCGAAGCTAGCGGGACGGCCTTCGGACGGCAGCGGCAGCACGTTGATCTGAATCTCGGGAGCCTTGACGGTCACCTTCCGGGTCTCCATTTCGAGAAAGCCAAAACTCAATCTGCGGCGATCCACGGCTACGCCGAGTGCGATCTCCATCTTCGCCGGGCCGACTTTCATCCTTCCGGCCTTCAGCGCGGAGAGGCTGCTGCGGTAGTTGAGCGCCAGGTAGCGCATGTTGCCGATTGTTTCGAGTGACTGCTCGCCCTGCTGGGGAAAACGCTGGATGGCGAGATCTGGCTTCTCCACTTCGATCAAACCGGTGCGCTGCAACTCGAGTTCCTGCACCCGCGGTATGAACAGCGTGGCGGTGATGGGCACGACTTCGCCCTGGTAGAACTCCGTGCGTGTGAGATGCATTTGCAGGATCGGTTCGTAATCACCAAGGCCGTTGTCCTGGCCGGATGCGGGGCCGACAGGCGACGCAGCCTGCGCCTGCGATGTGACTTCCACCCGCAGTTCGCGGGTGTTCATTGCCTTGCCATTCACGGGAACGACGAATGAAGGAATGGTGAAGGTGCCCTCACGCAGCGCACGCACCGGCCACTCCAGGGTGATGCTGGATGACGACATGCCACCGAAATTGGAGCGCACTTCCTGTGACTTCTGCACTCGGCCTGCGAGCGTGAGGCCATCTGGCAGGACGGGCTGCGGAAGGTTTGTGATCATGCCGTTGTCCACCGTGATGGATAGCGAACCGGTTTGATTCGGGGCCAGTGGATTGGGCTGGAACTCCGCAGTGAGCTTGGGTTCGGCGGCGTTCAATCCCGCCGCCAGGGCCACCAGCGCGAGCAGCGCCGGAATGAGGCCGCGGGCTGGTGCACGTGCGTGCAGCAGGCTGTCTGGTGAAATCGGTCGGCGCATGAAATCGTGTTCGGAGTTTACCAGTCGCGCTTCACCGGCACATCGCTGCGGCGCTGTTTGAACTGGAGTTGCATCTGGTCGTTGTAGGTGCGCAGCAGTGCGCGGGCCTCATTCCTGCTAAAGCCGGTGCGTTGGTCCTGTTTGCCCTCCGCTTCAGCCAGCTCGCGTGCCTCTCGCTGTTCCTTGGTTTCCTTGCCATCACCGGGCGGGTTCGCTTCGACCTGGCCTTCAGGGAGCTGCTCCCCGTCCTGCTTGTCCTGCTGCATGCCTTTGCCTTGTTTGCCGTCCTGCTGGTCATCCTGTTTCTGGCCGCCTTTCTGTTCGCCGTCCTTTTTGCCACCATCCTTTTGCTGGCCCTGCTTGCCCTGCTGATCCTCATTTTCTTCTTCCTGGCCGGAGCCGTCCTGCTGGTCCTGCTTGTCGCCTTTTTCGCCGTCTTTGTCCTGCGGCTTGTCGCCCTTTTGCTGTTGTTGCTGTTGCTGCTGGGCCTTGAGCTGCTCCAGGCGTTTCTTCACGAATTCCATGTTCTCGCGCACCTTCTTGTCCTCGCGGATGCGCAGAGCGCTTTCGTAGTGGGCGATGCTGTCGGTCCAGGCCTTGACGGCAAACTCGGGCTGCTGGGCCAGAGCTTTGGCGCCCTGATCGTAGAGCGTGTTACCCAGGCTTTGATGCGAACGCGTCTGCAAGTCCTTGTCCGGCGAGCGCAGCGCGCGGCTGAATGCGTCCACGGCGCGATCGTAGTCGTGAAGCTGGTGTGTCGCCGCTCCCAGTCCGTAAGCGAGTTCGGCCGCGCGCGCAGGCGGAGGATTGTCCGTGAGCAGGCGCGCATAAAGATCGCGTGCGCGCTGATAATCGCGCGCCTCATAACTGGCGGAAGCATCGCGATACGAATCCGCATCCGAAAGCACGGCCGCGCGGGCGCCATGTGCGGGGAGGATGGCGAGCAGGCAAAAACACGCCAGCGCGCCCGCGGGCACGCGTAGCGGTTGCGATGCGGTGGGGCTGAGGGCCATGGCGATCATGAGGAGGAAGATACCGATTCCCAGCGGCCAGTAAAATTGCTCGATGGGCTTGCTGACTTCACGCGTGCCGGTCTCCATGGCTTCAAGTGATGCCAGCGCCTGTTTAACGACGCTCGCACTGAGGCTCTGTGTGCCGAGTTTGAAAAAGCGGCCGCCGGTGACGGAGGCCATCTTCTGAAGCGTGCTCTCCTCCAGTTTTGTGTGCACCGGCGTGCCCGTGGCAGGATCGCGAATAAAGTCGTCGCCGTTGCGATCGGCGTCTGGTGCCGGAATCAACGAGCCTGCCTCGGTGCCAACGCCGATGGTCAGCGTAATAATGTGCTGGTCGCGCGTCTTTTTCAGTGCCGCATCGAGTTCGGGCGAGTCCTCAGCGCCATCACTGAATACGATGAGACCGTGGCTATGCGCCTTTGTTTTGGCAAAGGCATCCATCGCCTCCTGCAAAGCCTCGGCGAGACTGCTGCCGCCCTGCGGGATGGTGAACACGTCCAGGGATTGCAGGCTCTCGATGACAGCGGCGTGATCGGTCGTGAGCGGTGCCTGAAGATACGCGCGGCCGGCAAAGGCAATGATGCCCAGGCGCTGGTCTTTGAGCGCGGCCACCATGTCCTGCGCGGCGAGCTTCGCGCGGGTGAGCCGGTTCGGACGCACGTCATCGGCGAGCATCGATTTCGACACATCAATCGCGATGATGACATTCTTGCCGCTCTCGGTGATCGTGCGTTTCTCGAAGCCCCAGCGAGGTTGCGCGACCGCGATGATGAAACACGCGAGTGCGGCCAGCTTGGTGGCAAAGATCAACCACGCCACCACGGGCGACGTGCGGGATATGAGGGCCGCCCGCAGCCTGCTGGCCACCATGCCGGCGGCTCCACGCCCGGCTGCTTTCGCGGCCCACACGCGCAGCAGCACCAGGGCGGGCAGAATCCAGAGCGCGTGGAGAATGGAGGGGCGGGCGAACATGGTGAGGCGAACGGACTGGCTATTCGAGCAGGGCCGGCGCAGCGCGCAGGAGGGTTTGCCGCAGCAGCATGCCGAGGCAAAGAAGTGTGGCAGCAACGGCGGCAAACGGTTGATACGCTTCCTTGGTCTCGATCGTCACCCGGCGCAGCACTTCGGTTTTCTCGAGCTGATCAATGGTCTGGAAGATTTGCTTCAGAGCATCAATGTCCTGTGCGCGGTAGTAGCTGCCGTTGCCGATGCGGGCCACTTCCTTCAGCGTCTCTTCATCGAACTCCAGTCGGTGCGAATTGATCACACGACCATCTGGCAGCGGGATGAGCTGCTGCACCGCGGTGCCAATTCCAATGGTGTAGATGCGAACGCCGAGGGTGGCCGCGAGCTTCGCGGCATCTTGCGGGCTGAGGCGGCCGGAATTGTTGGCGCCGTCCGTGATCAGCACCAGCACTTTGCTCTTTGCGCTCTTCTCCAAATCCAGGCGTTGCGCCGCGGAGGCGATGCCGGAACCGATCGCCGTGCCGTCCGCTGTGATGCCCATTTGCACGCGTTCGATGTTTGTCTCCAGCCAGTCGTGATCCAGCGTCATGGGGCATGGCAGGTAGGGCGCGCCGGCAAAGGCGACGATGCCGATGCGGTCGTTCGTGCGGCCGCGGATGAAGTCGCGCATCACGCGTTTTGCCGCAGTCAGGCGGTCCGTGGGCACGCCGCCGATGCGGAAGTCCGGCGTCCGCATGGAAAGCGAAACGTCCACCGTGAGGCAGATGGCGATGCCTTCCGTCTTGGATTCATCGATCGACAGAATCTTTTGCGGGCGTGCCAGTGCGAAAATGGCGGAGGCTAGGCTGAGCACGAACAGCGCGCCGCCAAACCAGCCGGGCGACGAGCGCGCGGGCCTCGCCAAGTCGCGCACCAGGTGCACGGTGGGAAAGATGATCGCGGGCGCGCGCCCCCATTTGCCGCGCAGCAGACTCAGCAGCGGCAGCAGCAGGAGCAGGAGCAGCCACCAGGGGCTGGCCAGGCGGTAATCAGGCAGCCAGGGCATCCTCATGGAGACGTTCTTCTTCGAGTTTCGTAAGCGCCTGATCCACAAGCGCGAGCGCATCGCCCTTCGTGGCTGGCAGCGGAGCATACGCCAGCGCATCGTAGAAAGCTGCGAGCGGTTCAAAGCGGTCGCGCCACTTTTTCCGGCGCGTGGCTTCTGTGGCCGCGGCCTCCTGGGGGAAAAGTTCCTCCGTGGTGCGCCATGGTGCGGGAATACCATGGCGTTCCAGATGATAGCGGCGCAGGATCGCGGACACTTGGTGCCCGATGTCAGCCGGTGTCAGCGCGTCGGCGCGGTTGCGCAGGTCCTTCAGGGATCGCATGGCGGTGCGGATAGGACGCTCGGGCGGCGCGGCCGCCTTCGCGGGTTTGCGCAGAAGAAGTCCAAGCACCAGCGTCACGAGGCCGAGCAGGGCCGCTGTCGCCAGCAGCCAAACCCACAGCGGCAGGCCGGGATCGATGGCGTGCGGCGGCGGAATGTCGGGATGCGGCAGCGGCTCCGGCATGGGACCTGGAGCACCGGGCATTTGTGCCAGCAGATGTGGCATGGCCAGGAGTCGGGTGCTCATCTGCGTTTGCGCTTGCGCGCACGGAAGTAGGTTTTGAGGGCGGGAATGTAATTCTCGTCGGTGATGGCATCGATGGCTTCCACGCCACAGCGGCGCAGAGAGCTGGCCACGCTGAGACGATGGGCGTTGATGCTCTGCTCGTATGCCGCGCGCACGGAGGCGCTGGAGGTGTTTACGATCACCTGCTCGCCCGTCTCGGGATCCTGCAAACACACGCGTCCGACATTCGGCAGCGTGAGTTCACGTGCGTCGGCGATGCATACGCCCGCCACGTCATGCTTCGACGCTACCGCACGCAACGTGTGCTCCCAGGATGTGTCTGGCAGCAAAAAGTCTGACGCGATGACGATCAATGCCCGGTGTGCCACGCGGTCCAGGGCGAGATGCAGTGCGGGCTCCAGCGAGCTGCGACGGCTGCGCGGGGTGTGATTGAGGATGTCCCGCACGATGCGCAATGTGTGCGGCAGGCCTTTGCGCGGCGGCACGTAGGCCTCTACCTGATCGCTGAAGAGCACGAGCCCGACCTTGTCCTGGTTCGACACGGCACTGAAGGCGAACACGGCGGCGAGTTCGGCGGCGAGTTCGCGCTTGCTGTCCTCCCGGCTGCCGTAGTCGCCGGAGCCGCTGACATCGACGAGGAGCAGCACGGTGAGTTCGCGCTCTTCGACATACTTGCGCAAATAGGGCTGGTTCATGCGCGCGGTGACGTTCCAGTCCAGGAAACGCACGTCATCGCCGGGCTGATACTCGCGGAAGTCATCGAACTCGATGCCCTGGCCCTTGAAGCGCGAATGATACTGGCCGCCGAGAGTTTCCTTCACCAGCCCGCGGGTGATGAGTTCGATGCGGCGCACGCGCTTGAGGATGCGCGTGAGGCGTTCGTCGTTGGGATCAGCGGCAGGCATCGAGGTTTTAGAGAGGGAACAAACGGAGTATTTGAGTTTGCAAATCCGCTGTCGAGCACGCCGGGCCTCACACCACCGGCAGCTTGTCCAGCAGCTCACGCACCACGTCTTCGCTGGTCTTGCCTTCGGCCTCGGCTTCGTAGCTGAGCAGCACGCGATGGCGGAGAATGTCCGGCGCGAGCTGCTTCACATCGTTCGGTGTCACGTAGTTCCGGCCTTGCAGGAAGGCATAGGCTTTGGCGGCCAGGGCGAGATTGATGGTGCCGCGCGGGGATGCGCCGCAGCGGATCAGCAGTTTGAGATGCGGTGCATACGGTTCGGGACGGCGCGTGGCATAGATGAGCGCCACGATGTAGTCCTTCACTTTGTCATCCATGTAGAGACTGTTCACGATGGCGCGACTGGCCACGATCTGTTGCACGCCGACGATAGGATTCACATCGAGCTTTGGCGCGCTGGTGGCCATGGCATCGAGCACGCGCCGCTCCTCGGCAGGTGTGGGATAGTCCACGCGCACTTTGAGAAGAAACCGGTCGAGCTGTGCCTCCGGCAGGGTGTAGGTGCCCTCCTGGTCGATGGGGTTCTGCGTGGCGAGCACCATGAAGGGATCCGGCAAACGATGCGTCTGCTCGCCCAGGGTCACTTGGCGTTCCTGCATCGCTTCCAGCAGTGCGCTCTGCACCTTCGCCGGAGCGCGGTTGATTTCATCGGCCAGGATCAGGTTGGCAAAAATGGGACCCATGCGCGGGCTGAACGTGCCGTCACGCGGGTGGTAAACCATGGTGCCGACGACGTCCGCGGGCAGCAGATCCGGCGTGAACTGGATACGCTGGAACTTCGCCTGCAAACAGGAAGCGAGCGTGCGCACGGCGAGTGTTTTGGCCAGACCGGGCACGCCTTCGAGCAGCACGTGGCCGTTGGTCAGAAGAGCGACGAGCAGCCGGTCCACCAGTTCGCGCTGGCCGATGAGCACGCGCGCCATCTCCTCGCGCAGGGGCTGCACCCAGGCTGAGGCGCTGGCGATGACATCGTCTGACGTGGGTATTGCGGGTGGCGGCGTGGCGTTCTGATCAGGCATGGAAGCGGGAGCTTAGCGGGGCTGCGGGCGGAGGCAAGCTGGGCCGCACATTCCGAGGCCGGGCTGGTGCTCGCAAGTTGCCTGAAGGGGGCCGGGGTTCTTTCTGGGACCCGGAGATGAAAGAAGGCGTGACGGCCAGCTTTTCTGCGCAAATATCCGCCCGCCATGATTCGAGTGCCTCTCTTTCTCGCCTTTCTCGCCCTTTGCAGCGCCGCGATCGTGCGCGCCGAAGACAAACCCCAGCCCGAAGCCAGTAAGGAAGATCCCAAAGGGGGAGATGCGAAGAAGCCTGAGTCAAAGAAGGCCGAAGAGTCCAGCACCACGGAAGGCAGTGTGACCATCGGTGGCAAGGTCATCAACTACAAGGCCACTGCCGCTACGCTCCCCATCCTGAATCCAGAGGATGGCAAGCCGCGTGCCGAAGTGTTTCACATCGCCTACGTGGCGAAGGATGCCGGCGATGTGACGAAGCGCCCGGTGACGTTTTGCTTCAATGGCGGGCCGGGCAGCAGCAGCGTCTGGCTGCATCTCGGCGCCTTTGGTCCGCGTCGGGTAAATTTGCCCGCAGACGGACTGACGCCACCAACTCCTCCCGGAAACTTGGTG
>WBZU01000870.1_pt1 | contig 24331 bp, 16 predicted proteins | sample 5204311 | NCBI WGS metagenome assembly WBZU01 (sample SAMN12344359, study PRJNA552823) | activated sludge metagenome | biome: Activated sludge suspended growth; feature: Nitrification reactor; material: Wastewater; isolation source: activated sludge from nitrification reactor of wastewater... | reverse complement strand
GGCTTCAGCCCGACGACTTTCGCTTCGCGTCAGTCGAGACCCGTCGGCCCGACGGCCGACCCACGGTTCGGCATCGCGCGCCCTCGTGGGTCGGGCTTCAGCCCGACGCTCTCGGCCCGACGCGTCCCGCGTCAGGTCCGCGCGCGCCCCAGCCGCTTGACGTCGGGCACGCGGCGCATCGCGCGCATCACCTGCGCGAGGTGGCGGCGGCCGCGCACCTGCACGCCGAAGAACATCGCGATCACGCTGCCGCCGTCGGGACGCTCCATCGACACGGCGTCGATGTTGGCGTCGGCGTCCGCGATCGCGGTGGCGATGTCCGCGAGCAGCCCGCGGCGATCGGACACGACGATCCGCACGCCCGCCTCGAACACGCCCTGCACGTCGGGCGACCACTCGACGTCGACGAGCTCGCCCTGGTCGACGCGCTGGCGCTTGAGCGACATGCAGTCGCGCACGTGCACGGTGAGCCCCTGGCCCTTGCGGAACTGTCCGACGATCGCGTCGCCGGGGATCGGCCGGCAGCACTTCGCGTACATGATCGCGACGCCCTCGACCCCGCGCAGCGTGAGCGCGCCGCCCCTGGCGGGGGCCGGCGCGGCCTCGCCGTCGCCCTTCGCGCCGCCGCGGGTGAGCGCCTGCGCGACCACGAACGACAGGCGCTTGCCGAGCCCGATGTCGGCGAGGACGTCGAGCTGGCTCTTCGCGCCGTACTCCTTCGCGAGCGCTTCCCAGCGGTCCCAGCTGACCGACTCGGGCTCGACCTTGAGCGTCGCGAGCGCCTGCGCGAGCAGCCGCTCGCCGAGCGCCGCGGACTCCTTCTGCTGCAGCCCCTTCAGGAAGTGGCGGATGCGCGAGCGCGCCTTGCCGGTCGCGACGAACGCGAGCCACGACGGGTTGGGGCGCGCGGTCGGCGCGGTCAGGATCTCGACGTGGTCGCCGTTCTTGAGCTCGGTGCGCAGCGGCAGGAGCTCGTAGTTGATGCGCGCGGCGACGCAGTGGTGGCCGATGTCGGTGTGCACGCCGTAGGCGAAGTCGACCGCGGTCGCCCCGCGCGGCAGCGCCATGATCCTCCCCTTCGGCGTGAACACGTAGATCTCCTCGGGGAACAGGTCGCCCTTGACGTTCTCGAGGAACTCCCTGCTGTCGCGCGACTCGCTCTGGATCTCGAGAAGGCTCTGCAGCCACTTGTGCGTCTCGCGCTGCGCCTCCTCGAGGTCGAGCGCGCCGCCCGACTTGTAGAGCCAGTGCGCGGCGACGCCCGCCTCGGCGACGCGGTGCATGTCGTGCGTGCGGATCTGCGCCTCGATCGGCGTGCCGAAGGGCCCGAACAGCGTCGTGTGCAGCGACTGGTAGCCGTTGGCCTTCGGGATCGCGACGTAGTCCTTGAATTTGCCCGGGATCGGCTTGTAGAGCTCGTGCAGCACGCCCATCGCCTCGTAGCAGCGGGCCTTGTCGGCGACCAGCACGCGCACGCCGTAGATGTCGAACACCTGCGCGAACGTGTAGCGCTTCTCGCGCATCTTCTTGTAGACCGAGTAGATCGTCTTCTCGCGCCCGGTGACGGTCGACTCGATGCCCGCGTTCGCGAGGCCCTGGCGGATCGACTCGATCAGGCGGTTCATCACCTCGCGCCGGTTGCCCCGCGCCGCCTTGATCGCGGCGGCGAGGATCCGGTGGCGCATCGGGTAGAGCTGCTTGAACGACAGGTCCTGCAGCTCGAGGTAGAGCGCGTTGAGGCCGAGCCGGTTCGCGATCGGCGCGTAGATGTCGATCGTCTCGCGCGCGATGCGCTTGCGGTGCACCGGCGCCATCGCGTCGAGCGTGCGCATGTTGTGCAGCCGGTCGGCGAGCTTGATCAGGATGACGCGCACGTCGCGCGCCATCGCGAGGAGCATCTTGCGGAAGCTCTCGGCCTGCGCCTCCTCGCGCGTGTCGAACGCGATCTGGTCGAGCTTCGACACGCCGTCGACCATGTCGGCGACCGGCTTGCCGAACGTCGACTCGAGTTCGGTCTTGGTGACGGAGGTGTCCTCCATCACGTCGTGCAGGAGCGCCGCGGCGAGCCCCTGCGCGTCGAGACGCCACTGCGACAGGATGCTGGCGACCGCCAGCGGGTGCGTGATGTACGGCTCGCCCGACTTGCGGAACTGGCCGCGGTGGGCCGATTCGGAGAAGTCGAACGCGCGCTCGACCAGGGCGACGTCGGGCGGGCCGAGGTAGTGGCCCAGGTGCCGGGTGAACTCGGCGATCTCCGACATGCCCGGGATGCCGGGGGCGCTTACCCCGACAGGATCGGCGTCGGCGGCGCCTTGACGAGCATCTCGATGCCGACCTTGCCCGCCGCGACCTCGCGCAGCGCGATCACCGTCGGCTTGTCGCGGTCGGCGTCGAGCATCGGCGTCGACCCGGCCGAGATCTGGCGGGCGCGGTTGGTGGCGGCGAGCGTGAGCTCGAACCGGTTGGGGATCCTCTCGAGGCAATCCTCGATCGTGATGCGGGCCATCGTCGTTACCTCGTCGTGTCCGTGAGATCGGAAAGAACCCGGGCGTGCCGGACGAACTGCCGGGACGCGGTGAGCCGCGAGGCGCGCACGATCGCGGACAGATCGTCGACTGCCCTCGCAAAGTCCTGATTCATAATAACATAATCGAATTCGGATGCGTGGCGCATCTCCTCGCGTGCCGCGTCGAGCCGCCGGGCGATCACCGCCTCGCTGTCCTGGCCGCGCTTGACGAGCCGCTCGCGCAGCGAGTCGATCGACGGCGGCAGGACGAAGATCAGCACGGCGAGGGGGATGAGCCTTCGCACCTGCGCGGCCCCCTGCCAGTCGATTTCGAGCAGCACGTCGCGCCCCTGGTGCACCTGGTCGGTGAGCCACTTCGCCGACGTGGCGTACCAGTTGCCGTGCACGTGCGCGTGCTCGAGGAACTCGCCGGCGTCCTTGAGCGCCATGAAGCGCGGCACGTCGACGAACTGGTAATGGACGCCGTCCTCTTCGCCGGGGCGCGGCGGGCGCGTCGTGTAGGAGACCGACAGCCGGATGCCCGGCTCGCGCTCGAGCAGCGCGTTGACGAGGCTCGTCTTGCCGCCGCCCGAGGGGGCCGCGATCACGAAGAGGCAGCCCGAGGCGCCGGGGCTTGGGGTCGTGATCGTCATGGCCCGGACCGCCCCCGGAACGTGGATCGATCCACGTTCCCGGGGTTCTACTCCAGGTTCTGGACCTGCTCGCGCATCTGCTCGATCAGGACCTTGAGCTCGAGCGCGGCGCGGGAGAGCTCGGCGTCGACCGACTTCGAGCCCAGCGTGTTGGCCTCGCGGTGGAGCTCCTGCGCGAGGAAGTCGAGGCGCTTGCCGGCGCTGCCGCCGGCGGCGAGCACGCGGCGGAACTCGGCGACGTGCGTCGTGAGGCGCGAGAGCTCCTCCTCGACGTCGACCTTGGTCGCGAACAGCGCGAGCTCCTGCTTCAGCCGGTCCTCGTTCGGATCGAGGCCCGCCTCGCGCAGCCTCGCGTTCAGCTTCTCCGTGTAGGCGGCGTGGACGGCCGGGATGCGCGGCGCGACGCGGCTGACCTGGGCGGCGATGTCGTCGCAGCGCGCGGACAGGATCGCCGCGAGCTTGGCGCCCTCGCGGGCTCGTGCGGCCGCGAGCTCGGCGAGCGCCTCGTCGACGAGCGCGAGCGCCCGGGCCGCCAGCGTCTGCGGGTCGACCGTCGGCTCGGCCAGCACGCCCGGCCAGCGCAGGATCTCGTGGACCGACAGCGGCGCGGCCTGCGGCACCTGCCGCGCCACGTCGGCGGCGGCCGCCGCGAGCGCGGCGACGCGGCCCGGGTCGACCGCGAGGCCCGAGGCCCCGGGCGCGGTCCGGTTGAGGCCGAGCCGGACCTCCACCTTGCCCCGCTTGAGCTGGCCGGCGAGCTTCTCGCGCAGCGCCGGCTCGAGGATCCTCAACTCGTCGGAGAGCCGGAGCGAGAGGTCGAGGTAGCGGTGGTTGACGCTGCGCAGCTCGGCGACGAGCGACGCACCGGGGAGCTCCGCGGAAGTCGCCGCGAAGCCGGTCATGCTGAGGATCATCGGGGGTTTGCGCCGGATTTCGCCACGTTTTCCGGCTTTACAGGACCGGCGGGCATCCGCAGAATGTATGCGTTATCCGGGGCCCGCGCAAGCGCGGGGGGCGTCCGCTGGCACGGCTCTTGCGGAACTCTCCCGGATCGACGCTCCGACCCCCCGATGCCCGTCACCAATCAAGCGCTGCCCGGCGGCTACCAGCTGCTGAACTACCGGATCGACCGGCAGATCAGCCGCGGCGGCTTCTCGATCGTCTACCGGGCGTTCGACGACACCGGCGCGCCGGTCGCGATCAAGGAGTACCTGCCCTCGTCGCTCGTGCTGCGCACCGAGGGCGACGTCGTGCGCGCCTCGTCGGCCGAGAACCTGACGTCGTTCCGCTACGGGATGAAGTGCTTCTTCGAGGAGGGCCGCGCCCTCGCGAAGATCAACCACCCGAACGTCGTGCGGGTGCTGAACTTCTTCCGCGCCAACGAGACCGTCTACATGGTGATGCGCTACGAGCGCGGGCGCACGCTGCAGCAGCAGATCCAGATGCGCCAGGACCAGATGTCCGAGCGGTTCGTCCGGCACGTGTTCATGCACCTGCTGAACGGGCTGCGCGAGGTGCACACGCACAAGCTCCTGCACCTCGACATCAAGCCGGCGAACATCTACCTGCGCACCGACGGCAGCCCCGTGCTGCTCGACTTCGGCGCCGCGCGGCAGACGCTCACCAACACCCGCCCGAAGCTCGCGCCGATGTACACGCCCGGCTTCGCAGCCCCCGAGCAGTATCGCGATCCCGACCGGCTCGGCCCCTGGACCGACGTCTACGGCGTCGGCGCCTCGATGTTCGCGTGCCTCGCGGCGTTCGCGCCGCAGGCGGCCGACGCGCGCGTCCAGGAGGACCACCTGGTCTCGGCGAAGAAGATCTGGGCGGGCCAGTATTCGGACAACCTGCTCGAGGTCGTCGACTGGTGCCTGCGGCTCGATCCGCTCGAGCGCCCGCAGTCGGTCTTCGCGCTGCAGAAGGCGATCCGCGACATCCCGCCCAAGAAGCGCAAGCTGTCGATCCTCGGCAACATCAAGCGCGTGCTCTTCTCGGAGATCCGCGCCTGACACGATCCCCGGCGCGCCCCGCGGGCTCCCCGGATCCCCGCGCACGATAAGATGCGCGAGACGGCCGGCGGCGCCGGCGCGACCCGGCGACGCCGACCGCCCCACCCGACCCAGGCCGCCTGACCGCTCGATCGTCCGATGCGCTTCACGATCTTCCAGGAGTCGCGCAAGGGCTCGCGCCGCATCAACCAGGACCGGATCGCCTACACGTACGGCCGCGACACGCTGCTGATGGTCGTGGCGGACGGCATGGGCGGCCATGCGGGGGGCGAGATCGCGGCGCAGATCTGCGTGCGGCTGTTCGTCGAGCGCTTCCAGCAGGAGGCGAAGCCGATCCTGCGCAACCCGCTCAAGTTCCTGCAGGACACGATGCTGCGCGCGCACGCCGCGCTGGGCTCGTACGCGAACCAGTTCTCGATGCTCGAGACGCCGCGCACCACCTGCGTCGCGGTCGTCGTGCAGGCCGGCTACGCGCACTGGGCGCACGTCGGCGACTCGCGCCTCTACCTGTTCCGGCAGGGCGCGCTGATCGGGTCGACCAAGGACCACTCGAAGGTCCAGTACCTGGTCGACCAGGGGATCATCGGCGCGGACGACGTCTCGCAGCACCCCGACCGCAACAAGATTTTCAGCTGCCTCGGCGGCCTCGTCGATCCGGTGATCGACCTCTCCAGGCGCATGCCGCTGAGAAACGGCGACGTGATGGTGCTGTGCACGGACGGCCTGTGGAGCGTGCTGCCGCAGCACGACATCGCGCGCTGGCTCACGTCGCAGCCGGTCCTCAAGGCGGCGCCGGCGATGATGCGCGAGGCCGAGAAGCGCGGCGGTCCCGACGGCGACAACCTGTCGTTGATCTGCGTGCGCTGGGGCCCCGAGACGCTCACCGACGAGCCGTCGACGACGATCACCGAGACGATGGGGCTGGGCGAGTTCGAGACCCAGATCGACCGCACGATCACGCTCACCGACCGCAAGGGCCAGCAGCGCGACCTGACCGACGACGAGATCGAGCGGGCGATCAGCGAGATCCAGTCCACCATCCAGAAATACCGGAAATAGGGGGCTTCGCGGAAGGTCGGGGCCGTGCGACTGCAGCCAGACGATCGGCGCAACGCGTTGGAGCGGCGCGCCGGTGAAGTCCGGCGAGCACGCGCGCGCCCGTCGGCGCGCCCCTCAACGCGTTACGCCGATCGGAAGGGACGCCGCCGCGCGGACGGACCGGGCATGGCGTCGCGATGCGCGGGCGGCGCGGGCGCATCGGGACGGCGGGCGCATGTCGCGCCGCGCTGTACACTGTTCCCTGTCCCCTGTCCCCTGTCCCCTGTTCCCTGTTCCCCGTTCCCTGACGTGCGCCAGCTCATCCTCGACACCGAGACCACCGGCCTCGATCCGAAGCAGGACCATCGGGTGATCGAGATCGCGGCACTCGAGCTCGTCGACCGCCGCCCGACCGGCCGCCACCTGCACTACAAGCTCAACCCCGAGCGCGAGATCGATCCCGGCGCGACCGAGGTCCACGGGATGACCTGGGACGACCTGCGCGACCAGCCGCTGTTCCGCGACATCGCCGGCGAGCTCCTCGAGTTCGCGCGCGGCGCCGAGTGGATCATCCACAACGCGCCGTTCGACGTCGCGTTCCTCGACGCCGAGCTCGCCCGCGTCGACGGGCCGCGCTGCGCCGACGTCGCCGCGAAGGTGGTCGACACGCTCGCGCTCGCGCGCGAGGCGTTCCCGGGCAAGCGCAACAACCTCGACGCGCTGTGCGAGCGTTTCGGCGTCGACAACGCGGGGCGCACGCTTCACGGCGCGCTGCTCGACGCGCGGCTCCTCGCCGACGTCTATCTCGCGATGACGCGCGGGCAGGAGACGCTCGCGATGGACCTGCCGTCGTCCGCCGCGGCCGGCGCGAGCGTGCGAGGCGTCGCGCGCGGCGGCCCGCGGCCGCCGGTCCTCGTGCTCGCGCCGTCCGCCGGCGAGCTCGAGGCGCACCGCGCCTACCTCGACGCGCTCGACGCCGCGAGCCGCGGCAGCTGCGTCTGGCTCGCGCTCGAGCGGGAGGCCGGGGAGGCCGCATGAACCCGCGACCGCGCCGGCCGGATTCGGGCGAACGGCCCTCGGCGGGCGCGCGCCCGGCCGCGAAGGCGGCCGTCACGCGAGCGAAACGCGGGAGGCGCACGATGCGTAGCGCGCCCGCCGCCGTCATGCCGCCGGCCGGCGACGTCGCCATGCGCGCGCCCGTCCCGATCCCCGCCGACACCTCGCCGATCGACCGCGACCTGTCCCTGATCGCGTTCAACCGCCGCGTGCTCGCGCTCGCCGAGGACGCGGCGATCCCGCTGCTCGAGCGGCTGCGCTTCCTGACGATCGTCGCATCGAACCTCGACGAGTTCTTCGAGATCCGGATGGCGGGGCTCATCGACCAGCTGCGGTCGCGGACGCCGCCGCCCGGGACGACGCTGGCCGAGCTCCGGGCCCGGTACGCCGAGATCGCGGCGATGGCGCACGCGATGGTCGACGACCAGTACCGGTGCCTCAACACGCAGGTGCTGCCCGCGCTCGCGGAGAAGGGCGTCAGGCTCCTGCGCCGCAGCGAGCTCGACGACGCGCAGCGCGCGTGGGTCGCCGCGTACTTCCGCGAGCACGTGCGCCCGCTGATGACGCCGATCGGACTCGATCCGGCGCACCCGTTCCCGCAGGTCGGCAACAAGAGCCTCAACTTCGTGATCGAGCTCTCCGGGCGCGACGCGTTCGGACGCGAGACCTCGATCGCGATCGTCAAGGCGCCGCGCGTGCTGCCGCGCGTGATCAAGCTGCCCTCGTCGCTTCGCGCGGGCGACAACGCGTTCCTGCTGCTGTCGGCGGTCATCCACGAGCACCTCGCCGATCTCTTCCCGGGGCGCGAGGTCGTCGCGTACTCGCAGTTCCGCGTCACGCGCGACGCCGACCTGTGGCTCGACGAGGAGGACGTCAAGAACCTGCGCCAGGCGCTCAAGGGCGAGCTGCCGCACCGCCAGTTCGGCCTGCCGCTGCGCCTCGAGGTCGCGAAGGGCTGTCCCGAGCACCTCGCGCGCTTCCTGCTGCGGCAGTTCGATCTCGCCGACGAGGAGCTCTACCGCTGCGACGGACCGGTCAACCTGATGCGCCTCGCCGCGCTGATCGACCAGGTCGGCATCGACGCGCTCCGGTACCCGCCATTCACGCCGTCGCGGCCGCCGGCGCTCGCCGAGGGCGGCGACGTGCTCGCGGCGATCCGCGAGCGCGACGTGCTGCTGCACCACCCGTACGAGTCGTTCGACCCGGTCGTCGAGTTCCTCCGGCGCGCGGCCGCCGACCCGGACGTCGCCGCGATCAAGCAGACCGTCTACCGGACCGGCGTCAACTCGGCGCTGATGGAGTCGCTGATCGACGCGGCGCGGCGCGGGAAGGAAGTCACCGTCGTCGTCGAGCTGATGGCGCGCTTCGACGAGGAGGCGAACATCAACTGGGCCGACCGGCTCGAGCAGGAGGGCGCGCAGGTCGTCTACGGCGTGTTCGGCCTGAAGACGCACGCGAAGCTCGCGCTGATCCTGCGGCGCGAGGCGACCGCGACCGGCGGCCACCGGCTCGTTCCCTACGCGCACCTCGGCACGGGCAACTATCACCCGCGCACGGCGCGCCAGTACACCGACTTCGGGCTGCTCACCGCGGACCCGGACCTCTGCCACGACGTGAACGAGGTGTTCCTGCACATCACGAGCCTCGCGAAGGCGGCGCGCATGCGAAGGCTCCTGCTCGCGCCGTTCACGATGCAGCGGCGCGTGCTCGGGATGATCCGCCGCGAGGCGCGCAACGCGCGCGACGGGAAGCCCGCGCGCATCGTCGCGAAGATGAACGCGCTCACCGAGGAGGGCGTGATCCGCGCGCTCGCGCAGGCGTCGCAGGCGGGCGTCGAGATCGACCTGATCGTGCGCGGCGCGTGTTCGCTCCGGCCCGGCGTGCCCGGCTACTCGGACAACATCCGCGTGCGCTCGATCCTCGGGCGCTTCCTCGAGCACCACCGGATCTGGTGCTTCGAGAACGGCGGCGCGAAGGACGTGTGGCTCTCGTCGGCGGACTGGATGGGGCGCAACCTGTTCCGGCGCATCGAGGTCGCGTACCCGGTGCTCGACCCCGCGGCGAAGCTGCGCGTGATCGACGAGGGGCTCGAGGCCTGCCTCGCCGACAACCGCGACGCGTGGCTGCTCGACGCGAACGGGCGCTGGACGCGGTCGCGCCCGGGGCGCCGCAAGGCGCGCGCGGCGCAGGACGAGCTGATCGCGAAGCTCGCGGGGCCGCGGGGCGCGTGATGGACCTGATCCTGTGGCGCCATGCGGAGGCCGAGCCGGGCGAGCCGGACCACGGCCGCCGCCTCACGTCGAAGGGGCGGAAGCAGGCCGAGCGGATGGCGGCCTGGCTCGAGCATCGCCTGCCCGAGACGACGCGGATCCTCGTGTCGCCCGCCGAACGCACGCAGGAGACCGCGCTCGCGCTCGGGCGCAGGTTCAGGATCTCGCCGGACGTCGCGCCCGGCGCCTCGGCCGCGTCGGTCCTCGCCGCCGCCGGCTGGCCCGACGCGCGCGAGCCGGTGCTCGTCGTCGGTCACCAGCCGACGCTGGGCGAGGTCGCCGCTTTCCTGCTGGCGGGCGAGGAGGCCGGCTGGTCGATCCGCAAGGGCGCGGTCTGGTGGCTCACCAACCGCACGCGCCTGGGCCAGTCCGGCGCCGTGCTGAAGGTCGCGATCGGGCCCGACCTCGTCTGAGCCGCGGGTCGGGCTTCAGCCGGACGAGCCCGCGCCGCATGAAGGGAAGGCGTCGGACTGAAGTCCGACCCACAAGGGACGGCGCCGTGGGCCGGGCTCGAGAACGGTGGGTCGGGCTTCAGCCGGACGAGCCCGCGCCGCATGAAGGGAAAGGCGTCGGACTGAAGTCCGACCCACAAGGGACGGCGCCGTGGGTCGGGCTCGAGAACGGTGGGTCGGGCTTCAGCCCGACGCCTTGCATCGGATGTGGAGACGGTGTCGGCCCGGAGGCCGACCCGCGGTTCGGTGCGCTACCCGAGCCGCCACGCCCATCCGGCCTTGCGCCACTCGTCGCGCTCCTTCGCGAGCAGGTGATCGGTCAGCGGGTGGGCGCGCAGCCACCGGACCGGCACCTCGACGCGGAACGCGCGGCCCGCGCGGATCCGGATCGCGGGCAGGTCGATCGGCTGGCGGTTGTGATGGAACAGCACCGCGAGGCGCAGCGCGAGGAGCTGGGCGCGCAGCGACGCGTGCGAGAGCGCGCCCTCGACCTTGTCGAGACCGCCGCGGCATCCCAGCACCAGGAGCGACATCCACTGCTGCTCCTGGCGCGAGAAGCCGGGCATGTCGGCGTTGCCGAGGATGTAGGCGCCGTGCCGGTGGAAGCCGATGTGCGAGACGGTGTAGCCGACCTCGTGCAGCTTCGCCGCCCACGCGACGTGGCGCTCGACGTCGAGGTCGGGGCGCGGCGCCGCCTTCCGGTAGAGGTCGCGCGCGAGCGCCGCGACGCGCTCGCCGTGCGGGCGGTCGGCATGGTAGCGCTCGACGAACGCGCGCACCGTCGCCTCGCGGCTGTCGCGGTGCTCGCGACGGCCGAGCAGGTCGTAGAGCACGCCCAGCCTGAGCGCGCCGCCCACCGGGTTGATCCGCGGGACGTCGAGCTCGTCGATCACCGCCGCCATCACCGCGAACCCGCCCGCCAGCACCGGCACGCGGTCGGCCTTGAGCCCCGCGAGCTTCAGGCGCCCGACGTGGCCGGCGTCGATCATGCGCTTCCTCAGCTTCGCGAGGCCGTCGGGCGTGATGCCGGCGGCCGACAGTCCGTTCTGCTCGAGGATGTCGGCGAGCGCGAGCGCGGTCCCCGACGACGCGTAGGCCTCGCGCCAGTGCCGGCGCGAGAACTCGCGCGCGATCGCCTCGACCTCGGCCTGCGCGTGCGTCTGCGCGTCGTCGAACGCGCGCTTCGAGAGCGTGCCGTCGCCGAAGAACCGCACCGACATCGTGACGCAGCCGAGCTTGAGCGACTCGAGCCGTTCGGGATGCATGCCCCGGCCGACGATGAACTCGGTCGAGCCGCCGCCGATGTCGACGACGAGCCGCGGCGCGTCGCCGGGCGGGAGCACGTGCGAGACGCCGAGGTAGATGAGGCGGGCCTCCTCGTGGCCGGCGATCACGTCGATCGGGAAGCCGAGCGCCGCCGCGGCGCGCGGCAGGAACGTCGCGGCGTTGCCCGCGACGCGGAAGGTGTTGGTCGCCACCGCGCGCACGTTCGCGGGATCGAAGCCGCGCAGCCGCTCGCCGAAGCGCGCGAGGCAGGCGAGCGCCTCGCGCTGCGCGTGCGCCGTGAGCCTGCCGCGCTCGTCGATGCCCGCGCCCATGCGCAGCGTCTCGCGCACGGTGTCGAGCCGGAAGATCTGGCCGCCCTCGACGCGCCCGATCTCGAGACGGAAGCTGTTGCTGCCCATGTCGACGCAGGCGAGCATCGCCGGGAGCGCGGCGGAGGGGCGTCGTGTCATGGCGGCGCACAGCCTAGCAGATGCGCCCGCCCGCGGGGCGGGGCCGCTCCGGGTTCGTGCTACGCTCGCCGCCTGCCGCGTCGCGCGAAACGCGCCGCGCGTGCGCCGCCATGCCGATCGACTACCTGCAGAAGATCCTGACCGCGAAGGTCTACGACGTCGCGATCGAGTCGCCGCTCGATCTCGCGCCGACGCTGTCGCGCCGGCTGGGCAACCGCGTGCTGCTGAAGCGCGAGGACCAGCAGCCGGTGTTCTCGTTCAAGCTGCGCGGCGCCTACAACAAGATGGCGAACCTCTCGCCCGCCGAGCGCGCGCGCGGCGTGCTCGCGGCGTCCGCCGGCAACCACGCGCAGGGCGTCGCGCTCGCCGCGCAGCGTCTGGCGTGCGAGGCCACGATCGTGATGCCGGTGACGACGCCGCACATCAAGATCGCCGCGGTCGAGGCGCGCGGCGCGATGGTCGTGCTGCACGGCGACTCGTACAGCGACGCCTACGCGCACGCGATGGACCTGAAGGCGCGCACCGGCGCGACGTTCGTCCACCCGTACGACGACCCCGACGTGATCGCGGGCCAGGGCACGATCGGCATGGAGATCCTGCGCCAGTGCCAGGGCCCGATCGACGCGATCTTCGTCGCGATCGGCGGCGGCGGGCTCGTCTCGGGCGTCGGCGCGTACGTGAAGCGCGTGCGTCCCGAGATCCGCGTCGTCGGCGTGCAGCCGGTCGACTCCGACGCGATGGCCCGCTCGCTCGCCGCCGGGCGGCGCGTGACGCTGCCCCACGTCGGCCTGTTCGCCGACGGCGTCGCGGTCAAGCAGGTCGGCCGCGAGACGTTCCGGCTCGCGCGCGAGGTCGTCGACGAGATCGTGCTGGTCGACACCGACGCGACCTGCGCGGCGCTGAAGGACGTGTTCGAGGACACGCGCTCGATCCTCGAGCCCGCCGGCGCGCTTTCGATCGCGGGCGTCAAGGCGTGGGTCGCGCGCCACCGCGTCAAGGACCGCACGTTCGTCGCGATCCCGAGCGGCGCGAACATGAATTTCGACCGGTTGCGCTTCGTCGCCGAGCGCGCCGAGCTGGGCGAGCAGCGCGAGGCGGTGATCGCCGTCACGATCCCCGAGCGGCCGGGCAGCTTCCGCGAGTTCTGCCGGCTCCTCGGCAAGCGCTCGGTCACCGAGTTCAACTACCGCTACGCCGACGCGTCGACCGCGCACCTGTTCGTCGGCGTCGAGGTCGCCAACCGCCACGAGAAGGACCGGCTGCTCGCCGACCTGAAGCGGCACCGGATCGAGGCGCTCGACCTCTCGGACAACGAGATGGCGAAGCTCCACGTCCGCCACCTGGTCGGCGGCCACGCGCCGCTGGCGACCCACGAGATCCTCTACCGGTTCGAGTTCCCGGAGCGGCCCGGCGCGCTGATGCGCTTCCTCGACAGCATGAGCGCGGGCTGGAACATCAGCCTGTTCCACTACCGCAACCACGGCGCGGACTACGGCCGCGTGCTCGTGGGCATGCAGGTGCCGCCGAAGGACAAGGCCGAGTTCCGGACGTTTCTCGCGCGCCTGGGCTACGACCACGCGGACGAGACCGACAATCCGGCCTACCGGATGTTCCTCGGCCGCTGATCCGGGCCGCTGGCCACGCGCTTCCCGGGCGCCGCGGCCCTGCGGATTGCGACCCTCAAGGGCAGCCTGTGCCGCTCCGCGTCAGGCGCGGCGCGGGATAACTTGCCGGGATGTTGCATTCCGGTCAAAAGCGCCCGCCTCGGCCGATTCCGGCAAGCTTTATGCTCTGGTCAGGCTCGGCCGGGCGTGGCAGACTGCATCGAGGGTCCCGCGCCGGCCGCCACGGCGCCGAACGGCGCGGAACACTCCAGGAGGAGCATTGGCCGATCAGAGCGCGCTCACGGGCGTCAAGGTGATGGTGATCGACGATTCGAACACCATCCGCCGGAGCGCGGAGATCTTCCTGCTGCAGGCCGGATGCACGGTCATCCTGGCCGAGGACGGTTTCGACGCGCTGGCCAAGATCGCGGACCACCACCCCGACCTCGTGTTCGTCGACATCATGATGCCGCGGCTGGACGGCTACCAGACCTGCGCGCTCATCAAGAAGAACACGAAGTTCCGCACGACGCCGGTGATCATGCTCTCGTCGAAGGACGGGCTGTTCGACCGGGCGCGCGGCCGGATGGTCGGCTCCGACCAGTACCTGACCAAGCCGTTCACGAAGGAGAGCCTCCTCAAGACGGTCGCGGCGCACGTGAACCGCGCCGTCGCATGAGGCGGGCGGGGCGCCGCCGGGCGGGCGACGAGAAGAAGGTACGAGCATGGCCATCAAGAAGATCCTGATCGTCGACGATTCGCCGACCGAGCGGCATGTCCTGAACGACATGCTGACCAAGGCGGGCTACGAGGTCGTCGCGAGCGACAACGGCGAGGACGCGATCCAGAAGTCGAAGTCCGTCAAGCCCGACCTCATCCTGATGGACGTCGTGATGCCGGGCCTGAACGGCTTCCAGGCCACGCGCGCGATCTCGCGCGACCCGGAGACGCGGACGATCCCGATCATCCTGTGCACGTCGAAGAGCCAGGAGACCGACAAGATCTGGGGCATGCGGCAGGGCGCGCGCGACTACGTCGTGAAACCGGTCAACCGCGACGAGCTGCTCGCGAAGATCGCCGCGATCGACTGACCGCACGAGACCGGACGCCCGCGAGATGGCCCGCACCGCGAAGCTCGACCTGCGAGCGTTCCAGCAGGAGCTCGCCACCCGGCTCGCCAGCAAGACCGCCGCGCAGGTCGAGTCGTCGCGGCTCGGCCTCGCCTGCGGCGGCGAGCAGTGGCTGGTGCGGCTCGCGGACGCCGGCGAGGTCGTCGCGGTGCCGCCGGTGACCCCGGTGCCCCACACGCAGCGCTGGCACCTCGGCATCGCGAACGTCCGCGGCAACCTCTACAGCGTGGTCGACTTCGCGCGCTACCTCGGCCGCGAGCCGGCGGGCATCGGCGCGCAGGCGCGGCTCGTCCTGTTCGGGCCGCGCGCGGGCGACCTCAACGCCGGGATCGTGGTCGAGCGGGTGCTGGGCTTGCGCAACCTCGCCGAGCTCGCCCCCTCCGGCGCCGCGTCCGGCGCGCCGACGTGGTACGCGCAGCGCTGGATGGACGCCGACGCCCGCGCCTGGCAGGAGATCGACCTCTCCCGCCTCGCGCGCGACCCGGCGTTCCTGCAGATCGGAACCTGACGAAGGGCGGCGCCGCGCCCGGCGACGAGACGACCCGGAGGATCCATGGCGTTCAAGATGCCCAACCTGTTCGGCGCGAAGCCGCCCGCGCCGCCCGCCGACGACCTCGAGATGCCGACGACGCAGGTCAAGATGGCGCAGAACGCGCCCGGCTACGACCCGCTCGCGTCGGTCTCGATCATCGAGCAGCTGCGCACCGCGACGCAGTCGATGAAGGCGCCGCGCAGGATCCCGGTCATCGGGAGCATGCCGGTGGTCAAGCAGTTCCAGGTGCTGGGCACGCTGCTCGCGACCTTCCTCGTGTTCGCCGCGTTCATGGTGTTCCTCGAGAACCGGCAGTCCGGCCAGACCTCGGTCGCGGCCGCGACGGCGACCGAGATGCAGATGCTCTCGCAGCGGCTCGCGCGCGGCTCGGCGCTCGCGTCGCAGGGCCAGGCGTCGGCCTTTCCGGCGGTGGCGGACAGCCGGGAGCGCTTCCGGGCCGACCTCGACGCGCTCCTGAACGGCGGGACGGTGCGCGGCGTCCGGCTCGACGTCGCGCAGGAGCCCCAGCTCGTCGAGCTGCTGAACGCGGTCAAGGCGCGCTGGGACAAGGTCGACGCGTCGGCGGAGCGCCTCACGACCAACCAGCAGAGCCTCACGACGCTGGCCAAGGGCCTCGAGTCGATCAACCAGGCCAACGCCGGGCTGCTCGACCTCGCGCAGCAGGCGGCGCAGCAGATCGGCGCGGCCGGCGGGTCGCTGCGCGAGATCGACTACGCGAACCAGCTCGCGGTGCTGTCGCAGCGCATCGCGAAGAACGCCAACGCGCTCGCCTCGAGCGACGAGATCGACCCCGAGGTCGCGTTCCTGATGGGCAAGGACACCGGGGCGTTCCGGGACATCCTGAACGGCCTGTTGCGCGGCAGCGACGCGCTGCGCATCGCGGCGATCCGCAACGACGACGCGCGCGCGACGCTCGGCGAGCTCGCCAAGCGCTTCGCGGTCTACGACACCGGCGTCTCCGCGATCCTGCAGAACATGCAGCGGCTGACCGTCGCGAAGCAGGCCGCCCGCTCGATCAACGCCGAGGCGGAGCCGCTGCTCAACGACACCGTGACGCTCTCGCAGTCCTACGAGGGCGGCGGCGGCTTCACGCGCACGTTCACGCTGTGGGCGGCGATCGTGTTCGCGGTGCTCGCGCTGGTCTGCCTCGTGCTGCTCGGCAAGGTGTTCCTCGACGACGCGCGCGTTCGCGCCTCCGAGAGCGAGAACGAGAACAAGCGGAACCAGGAGGCGATCCTCCGGCTGCTGAACGAGATGGGCAACCTCGCGGACGGCGACCTGACCGTGCAGGCGTCGGTGACCGAGGACGTGACCGGCGCGATCGCCGACTCGATCAACTTCACGATCGAGGAGCTGCGGACACTGGTCCGCGGCATCAACTCGGCGACCGACCAGGTGACGCGGGCGACGCAGGAGACGCAGTCGATCTCGAACCGCCTGTTCGAGGCGTCGCAGCGGCAGAACCGCGAGATCCAGCAGGCGTCCGCCTCGGTGCTCCAGATGGCCCAGTCGATCAGCGAGGTGGCGCAGAACGCGTCGCAGTCGGCGAAAGTCGCGCAGCAGGCGCTCGGCGCCGCCGAGAAGGGCGGGCAGGCGGTGCAGAACCAGATCTCGGGCATGAACGAGATCCGCACGCAGATCCAGGACACGTCGAAGCGGATCAAGCGCCTGGGCGAGTCCTCGCTCGAGATCGGCGAGATCGTCGAGCTCATCTCGGACATCACCGAGCAGACGAACGTGCTCGCGCTGAACGCCGCGATCCAGGCGGCGTCCGCCGGCGAGGCGGGCCGCGGCTTCACCGTCGTCGCCGAGGAAGTGCAGCGGCTGGCCGAGCGCTCCGGCGAGGCGACCAAGCAGATCGAGGCGATCGTGAAGACGATTCAGGCCGACACGCAGGACGCGGTGGCGGCGATGGAGAAGTCGACCGTCGGCGTGGTCGAAGGAACGAAGCTCTCCGACGCGGCGGGCCAGGCGCTGACCGAGATCCAGCGCGTGTCGCGCGAGCTGGCCGAGCTGATCGGCCGCATCTCGGCGCAGACGCAGATGCAGTCGACCTCCGTCACCGACGTGACGCGCGGCATGCAGGGCATCCTGAAGATCACCGAGGAGACGACCGAGGGCACGAAGCAGACCAACGTGTCGATCGGACAGCTCACCAAGCTCGCCGCCGAGCTCCGCTCGTCGGTGGCGGGATTCAAGGTATGACCCGCGGACGGGGAAGCAGGGGCCCCGCGGCTCGCCGCGGGGATGCGACCCGCAGCGGGGCAGGGCGGCCGACGGCGCCGGCGTTGCGTGTCGACGCGACCGGTGGTGGAAGGCCGCGGCGGGAGAGGCGACCCTAGGCGCGGAACTTGCTCGCCCGCGTCGGATCGAGCACCGTCGAATGACGAACGTCGTGGCCACTGACCCCATCTCCGACTTCGACCTGGGACCCCTGTCCTGGGTGCAGGGCGAGATCGACCAGGCGATCGCGCGGGGTCTCGAGTCGATCGCCGCGTTCCGCGCGAACCCGGACGACGCCGGCGCACTCAAGCACGCGCGCACGCACGTCCACCAGGCGGCCGGCGCGATCCAGATGGTCGGGCTCGACGCCGTCGTCGCGTACACCGACGAGCTCGAGCGGCAGCTCGCCCGCCTCGAGTCGCTGCCGCGCGACGAGATCGACGGCACCGCCGAGGCGGTCGACCGGGCGTGCCGCAAGCTCAGGATCTTTCTCGACGAGCTGGTCAAGGGCGTCGCGCCGGTCCCGCTCAAGCTGTTCCCCGAGTACGAGGCGATGCAGCTCGCGCGCGGCGTGAAGGCGGCGTCGCCCACCGAACTGTTCTATCCGGACCTCTCGACGCGCCCCCCGAAGATCCCGCCGCGCGAGGCGGTGCCCGCCACGAAGCTCCCCTCGTACCTGGTGAAGCAGCGCCGCGCCTACCAGCGCGGCCTGCTCATGTGGCTGCGCGGCGATGCCGGGGGCGCGACGGCGATGCGCGAGGCGGTGGCGGGCATCGAGGACGTCACCACGCACGGCAGCCTGCGGTCGTTCTGGTGGAGCGTCGGCGCGCTGTTCGAGGCGATCACCGGCAAGGGGCTCGACCCCGGCTTCGGCGTCAAGCAGCTCGCCGCGCGCGTCGACCTGCAGATCCGCCGCGTCGTCGAGGGCAGCGCGAAGGCCGCCGACCGGCTGCGCCGCGAGGTGCTCTACTACGTGGCGATCAGCGCGCCGGTCGGGCCGCAGGTGCAGGCGGTGCAGCGCACGTTCCGCCTCGCGGGCCTGATCCCGACCGCCGAGGCGCTCAACGCCGACCTCGTGCGCATCCAGCCGCTCCTGCGCGAGGCGCGCGAGCAGCTCGCGCAGGCGAAGGACGCGTGGCTCAAGTTCGCGTCCGGCCGCGCCGAGAACCTGCCGAAGCTCAAGGCCACGCTCGCCTCGGTCCACACGAAGGCGGCCGAGGTCAAGCACGGCGCGCTGATGAAGCTCACCGCGGCGCTGGTCGAGCGGCTCGACCGGATGCCGACCTCGGGCGTGTCCGAGACGCTCGCGATGGAGTACGCGACCGCGCTCCTGCTCGCCGAGAGCGCATTCGAGAACTACACGACGCTCGCGCCGGACTTCCCGAAGCAGGTCGACGCGATGCTCTCGCGCCTCGACGCGGCGCGCGCCGGCCGCGCGAGCCAGGCGGCCGAGGCGCCCGCGCTCGACGAGATGAGCAAGCGCGCGCAGGAGCGCGTGCTCGTCGCTCAGGTCGGCCGCGAGATCCAGGCGAACCTGCGCCGGATGGAGCAGGTGCTCGACGCGTTCTTCCGCGACCACGGCAAGCGCGGCGAGCTCGCGACGCTCGCGAAGGACAGCCAGCAGGTTCGCGGCGCGCTCACGATCCTCGGCCTCGACGACGCGGAGCGCCTGCTCGCGTCGTGCCAGGAGCAGATCGAGCACTACGCGGATCCCGGGACGGCGGTCTCGAACGACGACCTCGAGAGCCTGGCCGAATCGCTCTCGGGGCTGGGTTTCTACGTCGAGGCGGTCGAGCAGCAGCGGCCCGACCGCGACCGGCTGATCGCGCCGCTGATCGCGAAGCGCCTGGGCCAGCTGCAGGCGGCGAGGGCCGAGGAGCCCGAGTCGGTCGAGGAATCGGTCGCGCGGCTCCGAGCATCGCTGCCGGCGCTCGTCGAGGAGGCCCGTAGCGGCGGCGCCGACGCGCCGGCGCGCGAGTCGCTCCGCGCGAAGCTCGCCGGGCTGCGCGACGATGCCGAGCTGATCGGCGACGCGGAGCTCGTCGCGCAGGCGGAGTCCGCGCTGAAGGAATTGGACCGCGGCGGCGGCGCGGCGCTCGCCGAGGCGGCCGCCGCCATCGCCGACACCGGCGCGACGCCCGCGCCCGCGATCTCGGACGAGACGAAGCGGCTGCTCGAGACCGACGCGAAGGACCTCGACGCGGAGCTCCTCGAGATCTACCTGACCGAGGCGGCCGAAGTGCTCGACACGATCGGCGACCAGCACCGGGCGCTGGTCGAGAACCCGGGCGACCGCGAGGCGCTGCGCACCGCGCGGCGCAGCTTCCACACGCTCAAGGGCTCGGGCCGGATGGTCGGCCTGAAGGAGCTGGGTGAGCTCGCGTGGGACGTCGAGCGCATCCACAACCGGCTGCTCGACGAGGAGCGTCCGGTCACGCCCGCGGTCGTCGAGATGATCGGCGTCGCGCAGGCCTCGTTCCGCCAATGGCTGGGCAAGCTGCGCGAGCAGGGGCGCGTGGCCGTCGACCCGTCGGCGCTGCACGCCGCGATCGCCGTGGTGGAGGCGCGCCTGCCGGGTGGCGCGCGCGTCGAAGCGCCCGCCGCGCCGGTCGCCGAGCCGACGGAGCCTGCGGCGCGCATCGAGGCGCCCGCCGCGCCGCTCGCGGAAGTGATCGAGATCGCGATCCCGGTCCATGACGAACGCGGCGAGCCCGACCCGTTTCGCGAGGAAGCGGTCGCGACGGCGCGCGAGCCCGGGCCGCCGGTCTACGAGGCCGACATCATCGAGCTGCCCGAGCTCGGCCGCGCGGGCGGCGGCGTCGAGGTCGAGGTGATCGACGCGGAGGCCGCGCCCGAGCCCGAGCCGGCGCGCCCCGCGGGGCCGCCGACGCTCAAGCTCGTCGCCGACAACTCGCTGGCCGCGCCACCCGCCGACGAGATCGATGTCGGCGGCGTGCGCATCTCGACCTCGCTCCACCGGATCCTCGCCGACGAGGCGGAAGAGCACCTCGCGACGCTCGACCACGAGCTGTCGCTCCTGCAGTTCGATCCGGGCGCCGCGCCGTCGCAGGCGATGATCCGCGCCGCGCACACGCTCTGCGGCATCCACCGGACCGGCGGCTTCCCGCTGGTCGCTCGACTCGCGAAGTCGCTCGAGCTCGCGCTCGTCGCGCTCGAGCAGTCCGGAGCGCCGCTGCCCGGCGGCGCGCAGCCCGCGATCGCGCACGGCGTCTCCGCGCTGCGGGCGCTCGCCGCGCGCGTCAAGGCGGGCGACGCGTTCGACCCGATCGACCGGGAGGATAGCGAGCGCGCGGAAGGGGAGCTCGAGGCGCTGCGCGGCGAAGTCGCGCTGGTGTTCGACGCCGACATCGAGACGCGCGCCGCGCTCGCGGCCGAGGCGGAGGAGGACGAGGCCGAGGCCGAGGCGGAGATGCGCGAGGCCCCGGCGATGGCGCCGCCGGCCGGGGAGACTCCGCGCGAGGAGGCCCCGATCGCGGCGATGGCGCAGGAGGCCGAAGGGGAGATGGTGGAGGAGGTGGAGGAGGCCGGGTCCGGGCCGATCGCGCCGCCGCCCGCGGCGACGGTCGCCACGATCGCCGTTCAGGCGCCCGCCCCCGAGCCCGAGATCGCGCTGCCCGCGCCGGCCGTCGACCCGCTCGAAGGCGTGCGCGACGTCGTCGAGGACCAGGTGCTCGGCATCTTCCTCGAGGAGGCCGGCGAGCTGTTCCCGCAGGCCGGCGAAGAGCTCCGCGCGTGGCGCCGGTCGCCCGGCGATCACGACGCGCCGGCGCAGTTGCGCCGCGTGCTGCACACGTTCAAGGGCAGCGCGCGCATGGCCGGCGCGATGCGGCTGGGCGAGCTCGCGCACCGGATGGAATCGCGCCTGAACGTCGGCGAGGCGCCCGCGGCGCCCACGCCGGCGCTGTTCGAGGCGCTCGACGCCGACCTCGACGACGTCGCGTTCCTGCTCGACGGGTTGCGCGCCGGCAAGGTCAACCTCGAGCTGCCGTGGGTGGCCGGCGCGAAAGCGGCGGCCGCGCCGGTCGAGCCCGTCGAGCCCGTCGAGGCGGAGGCGATGCACGCTCCGGCGGTTCCCGTCCAGGCGCCCGCGGTCGTGCCGATCGCGCCCGCCGTTCCCGCGCCGCTCGCCGCGGTCGCGCAGGCGGCCGAGCCGGTCGAGGCGGAAGCGGCCGCGCGCGCGATGCTCCGCGTGCGCGCCGACCTGATCGACCGCCTCGCGAACGAGGCCGGCGAGGTCGCGATCGCGCGGGCGCGCGTCGAGGGCGAGCTGCGCGCGCTCAAGGCGAACCTGCTCGAGCTCACCGGCAGCGTGATCCGGCTGCGCGGGCAGGTGCGCGAGATCGAGATCCAGGCCGAGTCGCAGATCCAGTCCCGGATGAGCGCGGTGCAGACCGCGCACGAGGGCTTCGACCCGCTCGAGTTCGACCGCTACACGCGCTTCCAGGAGCTCACGCGCTCGCTCGCCGAGGGCGTGAACGACGTGTCGACCGTGCAGCAGTCGCTGCTGAAGAACCTCGACGACGCCGACGCCGCGCTGCTCGCGCAGGCGCGCCTGTCGCGCGAGGTGCAGCAGCGCCTGTTCTCGATCCGCACGGTGCCGTTCGGCAGCCTGTCCGAGCGCCTCTACCGGATCCTGCGCGCGACCGCGCGCGAGCTCGACAAGCGCGTGAACCTCGAGATCGTCGGCGCGCAGACCGAGCTCGACCGCTCGGTCCTCGAGAAGCTCGCGGGTCCGCTCGAGCACCTGTTGCGCAACGCGCTCGACCACGGCATCGAGCCGCGCGCGGCGCGCCTCGCGGCCGGCAAGTCCGAGACCGGCGAGATCGCGCTCACCGTGCGCCAGGCCGGCAACGAAGTGATGATCGAGCTCGCCGACGACGGCGGCGGCATCGACCTCGACCGGGTGCGCGCGCGCGCGCGCGAAGTCGGGCTCGTCGCGCCCGATGCGCAGCCCACCGACGCGCAGTTGGTCGAATGCATCTTCCGGCCCGGCTTCTCGACCGCGTCGAGGGTCACGCAGATCTCGGGGCGCGGCGTCGGGATGGACGTCGTGCGCGCGGAGATCGGCGCGCTCGGCGGCCGCGTCGAGGTGAGCACGCGCGAGGGGCGGGGCACGACGTTCACGCTGTACCTGCCGCTGACGCTCGCCGTCGCGCAGGTCGTTCTCGTCCGTGCGGGGGGGCGCCTGTGGGCGCTGCCCGCGCCGATGGTCGAGCAGGTGCAGCAGGCCAAGGCCGAGGCGCTGCTCCAGCACTACGTCGCGCGCGAGATCGAGTGGCAGGGGCAGCGCTACCCGTTCCATTACCTGCCGCGCCTGCTCGGCGACAACGCCCACAATCCGGAGAGCGCGCGCCACAACCCGGTGCTGCTGCTGCGCTCGGGCCAGAGCCGGGCCGCGATCCACGTCGACGAGATGGTCGGCAACCAGGAAGTCGTGGTCAAGAACATCGGCCCGCAGCTCGCGCGCGTGTCCGGCGTCTCCGGCGCGACCGTGCTCGGCAACGGCGAGATCGTCCTGATCATCAACCCGGTCCAGCTCGCGCAGCGGGCGGACATCCAGGCGTTCGACCCGCACGCGGAGACCCGCGTCGTGCGGACGAGCGCCCCGGCGGCGCCCGCGCGGCCGGTCGTGCTCGTCGTCGACGACTCGCTCACCGTGCGCAAGATCACGAGCCGGCTGCTCGCGCGCGAGGGCTTCGACGTGCTCACGGCGAAGGACGGCATCGACGCGCTGCAGGTGCTCTCCGAGCAGACGCCCGACGTGATCCTGCTCGACATCGAGATGCCGCGCATGGACGGCTTCGAGTTCACGCGGACGATCAAGGCGGACCCGAAGAACAGCCACATCCCGATCATCATGATCACGTCGCGGACCGCCGAGAAGCACCGCAACCTCGCGAAGGAGCTCGGCGTCGACCTCTACCTCGGCAAGCCCTACCAGGAAGAGGACCTGCTGAAGAGCCTGCGGGAGATGCTCGAGCTGGCGTAGCGCGGTTGCGGTCGCGACACCGCGGGCGGGGTTTCGGCCCCGCGGCGGTTGCGGTACGCCACCGAGGCCCGTCGGCCCGGAGGCCGACCCGCGAACGGCGCCGCCGCTGGACGGGCTTCGGCGCGGTGCACGACGCCCCGCCGAGAGGGTCGCCCCGTGGCATGATCCCGCCACGATGCGCGATCGCGTGCCGCTGCTGTTCCTCCCGGGCCTTCTGTGCGACGGCGAGCTCTTCGCCCCGCAGCTCGCGGGCCTGGCCGACGTCGCCGACATGCGCGTCGCCGACCTCACCGCGCACGACACGATGGCGGTGCTCGCCGCCGCCGCTCTCGCGCAGGCGCCGTGGCCGAGGTTCGCGCTGGCGGGACTCTCGATGGGCGGGTACGTCGCCTACGAGATGCAGCGCATGGCGCCCTCGCGCGTCGCCGGGCTCGCGCTGATCGACACGTCGGCGCGTCCCGACACCGAGGAGTCGTCGTCGAACCGCCGCCGGCTGATGTCGCTCGCCGGGCGCGACTTTCCCGCGGTGATCGAGGCGCTGCTGCCGAAGCTCATGTTGCCCGCGCACGCGGCGGATCCGAGGCTCGCCGGCATCGTGCGCGGCATGGCCGAACGCGTCGGCGCCGAGGCGTTCGCGCGCCAGGAGCTCGCGATCATCGGCCGGCACGACAGCCGGCCCGGTTTCCCCCGGATCGCCTGCCCGACGATCGTGATCGCCGGGAGGGACGACGGGATCCTGCCGCGCGAGATCCACGAGGAGCAGGCGGCCGGCATCCGCGGCGCGGAGCTCGTGCTGATTCCGGATTGCGGCCATCTGGCGTCGATCGAGCGGCCCGAGGCCGTCGAGGCCGCGCTGCGGCATTGGTTACCGGCCGTCGCCTCCTCGTAGGTCGGACGTCCGTCCGGCGCTTGTCTATCGCATGACGCCGACATCGTCGGGCTGAAGCCCGACCCACAGGGGGAGAGGTTGTGGGTCGGACTTCAGTCCGACGCTTGTCTATCGCATGACGCCGACATCGTCGGGCTGACGCCCGACCCACAGGGGCGCGGTCGTGGGTCGGACTTCAGTCCGACGCTTGTCTATCGCATGA
>WBZU01000869.1_pt1 | contig 24350 bp, 24 predicted proteins | sample 5204311 | NCBI WGS metagenome assembly WBZU01 (sample SAMN12344359, study PRJNA552823) | activated sludge metagenome | biome: Activated sludge suspended growth; feature: Nitrification reactor; material: Wastewater; isolation source: activated sludge from nitrification reactor of wastewater... | reverse complement strand
GGAGTAGTGCTAACAGCCCATTGGATTATCTACTCCCACCCGAAATCGTCGGTCGACATTACTCCAAATACCCACGTATTCCTCGCTCGGTCGCCCTGGCTTTCAGGCGCTCGCGTTGACCATTCAACAGGCTGTCGCCCTGCACCGGAAGAATCGGTCGCGCAACCGAAATCACAAACCATCACGTTGCCGCATCGCACGTCCCCGACGGAAGGAGTGTCAATCTTGCTTGCGCTGAAACGGAAAAACCACTTATTGTGTACGTTTAGCTTCTTGGAGGCTTGGATGAAGAATCGCTTCGGTAGTGAATTCAGAATCTTGCTCCTCATCACGATTGCGTCGGCCTTGGTCTTCGTCGGTTGCGGAGACGACAGCAACCAGACTTCCACCAGCACCAGCTCGAGCAGTTCGAGCGGGGCCGGCGGAGGCGGCGGATCCGGCGGATCCGGTGGATCGGCTGCGATTGCGAGCCCGGGTACCGAGCTCGCGAGCGGCGGAGACGTGGTGAAGAGCAGCAAATACAAAATGATCATCAACTTCGGTGGTTCGACCCCGGCACCGGGGAACGCGGCTTCACCGAATCATCGATTGCACGGCGGTTTGGTTGGCGTGACGGAGGGAACGAAATGAACAAGCTTACACGTATCTTTGGTGCTGCCGCGATTGCGGCTTCCGTGTTCGGCGCGTCTTCCATGGCGGAGGCCGCCGTTCCGCACACAGTCACCCAGCAGGGACGCCTGTTCAACGCCGACAACACGCCGATCGACGGGACGCTGGAGGTGACATTCCGCATTTACGACGACCTGACCGCCGGCAATATCCTCTTTGAAGAGACGATCTCGCTCACGTTCACCGAAGGGTATTTCTCCGCGAGTCTCGGCGAGACGTCGGACATCACGAAGGTGCTCGATGGATCGGTGCGTTATGTCGGAATCACAGTGGCCGGCGATGCGGAAATGGCGCCACGTCTGCCCGTGCGAAGCGTGCCTTATGCGATCCTCGCCGAAGACGTGAACGGGGACATCCACCCGACGAGCGTCTCGATCGGGAACATGCAGGTGATCGACGCGAATGGAAACTGGGTCGGCGATCCAACGGGGCTCCAAGGTCCGGCAGGCCCGGCGGGTCCGGCAGGCGCGGATGGCGCAATCGGCCCGACCGGTGCGACAGGCGCAGATGGCGCAATCGGCCCGACCGGAGCAACCGGCGCGCAAGGCGCAATCGGCCCGACCGGAGCGACCGGCGCGCAAGGTGCGCAAGGTCCCGTCGGACCCACCGGCGCGCAAGGTGCGCAAGGACCGGTTGGACCCACCGGCGCGCAAGGTGCGCAAGGACCGGTTGGACCCACCGGTGCGCAAGGCGCGCAAGGTCCCATCGGGCCGACCGGCGCGCAAGGTGCGCAAGGTCCCATCGGACCCACCGGTGCACAAGGTGCGCAAGGTCCCATCGGACCCACCGGTGCACAAGGTGCGCAAGGTCCCATCGGACCCACCGGCGCGCAAGGGCCGCAAGGTCCGGCGGGTGCTGACGGCGCAATCGGCCCGACCGGCGCGACCGGCGCGCAAGGGCCGCAAGGTCCAGCGGGTGCTGACGGCGCAATCGGACCGACCGGCGCGACCGGCGCGCAAGGGCCGCAAGGTCCAGCGGGTGCCGATGGCGCAATCGGGCCCACCGGTGCGCAAGGGCCGCAGGGTCCGGCTGGTGCGACGGGCGCGACCGGCGCGCAAGGGCCGCAGGGTCCGGCGGGTGCGACGGGCGCGACCGGTGCGCAAGGGCCGCAGGGTCCCGCTGGTGCGACGGGCGCGACCGGTGCGCAAGGGCCGCAGGGTCCTGCTGGTGCGACGGGCGCGACCGGTGCGCAAGGACCGCAAGGTCCGGCGGGTCTCGATGGTGCCCAAGGCATCCAAGGTCCGGCCGGCGCACAAGGCCCCATCGGACCGACAGGCGCGACAGGCCCCCAGGGTACGCAAGGCATCACGTCAATCGTCTTCGTGAGCGGCGCGGGAGGCGCCGTCACGTCGGCCCTCGCGTTCATCGGCCCGACCGCGCAAGTGACCGTGGCCGGCACAACGCAGAAGATCCACGTGGTGGGGAGCAAGGCGCTGGGGACCACCCAAGCCACCGGCGCAATCGGCCTCAACCTGTACGTCTGCTACCAGGCCAACCCCGGCGGTACGCTCACGACGATCGGCGGCGGGCTCTTCGGGCTCAAGATCCCGGCAAACACGCGCATCCCCTTCTCGAGTAACGCCTCGGTCACCGGCCTGGCAGCGGGCAACTACAACGTCGGCCTGTGTGGCGCCTCCTCAAACGCGGCGAACTGGAACGACACCGACTTCGGCTACGTGACGGCGTTCGTCAGCAACTGAGGCCCTCGGCGAATGTCTCGCGACTCCCTCCTCCTTCCCGGCGCCGTGCTCGTGGGCGCTGCCATCATTGGCGCCGGGCTCTATTTCGGCCTCCGGGCGCAATCCCCCGCGCCCGGGGCGCCGCCCCTCCAGCCGGAAGCGGTTCGTCCCCTCGAACCGCCGGCCGCACCAAACCCGGCCGCGCCAAACCCGGCCATACCAAACCCGGCCACGCCGAACCAGCCCATGGCTTTGCCGGCCATGCCGCTCGAGCTCGGCACCCCCGAGGCGAAGGCGCGCGCGACGACCGATGCCAAGGCCGCCGTGCTCGCGGAGAAAAAGGCGAACTGGACGGCGAAATGCTGGGCACCCGCGCTCGCGACGAACAAGGAGCCCGCCACGTCGAAATACAGCCTCTCGCTCGCCTTCGACGCCGACGGAAAACAGAGCGGCCAAGGCGTGAGCGAGCTGCGCGGCGAGCCTTCACGCCCGGACGTCTCGACCTGCTTGTCGAGACAACCCATGAATCTGAAAATCCCGCCCCCCGGGATGCCGGTCAACGTGGAAGTCCCGCTCGAGTTCCCCTGAGAGGGTGTCCAGCCGGAAATCGCAGCCTTTTGCGGAACGAATAACGACAGTCCGGAACGGCAGTGGAGGACTTTTAACGGAACAGTCCACTGATTTAACCGTGGGCGAGGTTGCGACAAGCGGCTCGAGTTATCTCGTCTCACCACCCGAATCGGCAAAAACGTCACGGCATCCTCGTCCGCATCCTGCAATACGCGCCAAACCTTGGGGGTTACCAAAAAGCGCGGCACCGATATCACCAGCGGCCGTTTGTCTTCGCCTTACGCCGATAAACCAAACCCTTCCCACGTTTCATTCACATCGAGCGTCCCCGCCGGATCCTGTGATTCGTATGCAACACGCGTGGGCGTTTCCAGCACTCGTGTATATCCCGTTCAACCACAGATCGAACATGGGCGATCTTGTTCCAATCCCGTCGTCAGCGCCGACATTCGCGGCAGCAGATGGTCGGCCGCGCCTCGAGCAACGCTTGCCGAATTCAACCAATGCCTTGCCGAATCAAAATGAACGCTTGTCGCGCCATGCCAAACCCTTGCCGAGCGAATCCATCACCCTGCCGAATCAATGCCAAAGCCTGCCGCGCCAACATGAAGCCTTGTCGCGCCATGCCAAACCCTTGCCGAGCGAATCCATCACCCTGCCGAATCAAACCATTCCGTTGCCGAACCAAACCAACCCCCTGCCGAACGAAACTTCGAGCTTGTCGAACGGCACCAGGAGCTTGTCGAACGATCCACGAGGTACCCGCGCTCACCCGACATGCCTCTTCTCCCAACCGGCAGACCTTGAAACTCGCTCGACAAGGCAATCCATCTCACGCAGCAAGCCTCGAACCCCAATCGGCAGACCCATTTTTTCACCCGGCAAGCATTTCAGCTCACTCGGCAGACCCATTTTCTCATCCGGCAAACCTTTTTTTCCATCCGGCAAGCCTCGATTTTCATCCGGCAGCCCCATTTTTTCGCCCGACAAGCCCTCCGTCGCATCCGACAAGCTCCGCGATTGGTCGACAAGCTCCCGCCCCCGCGCCGACGCCCTTGCACGGCAAGATTCCGACGCACAAAAATCAAACCGACATGAATTTTTCTGTTCAGACAGGCAACGTACCCCCTCGAGCGGTCGATGGATGGCCGCGGGAGGTAAGTATGAGTGCGACGAATTACAGTCGGCAGACGCTTGAAGAAACCCCCGCCCGGATGTTGACGTTTCTCCGCGGAGTTGGCACGACTCCTCCCATTCGCGCGGCGCTTTCCGAGCGCGGGTATACCGTACAGGAACACCAACAAGGGTGGGACTTGTTACATAAGGTCGCTGGATATGTCGAGACGAAGTCGACGTTGAATATCGACGAGACGCAACAAGCCATCACGGCAATTGACGCATGGGACGAGCCGACGTTTCGCATTGCAAAAGCGGCCCTCGAACGATTGCATCCGGATCAGGCGGTATTTGTATTTACGAATTTGCACGCAGCGGTGGGAACGGCAGCTGTTTTGACCGTGCGCCTTTTTCTCGAACGCCTCGATGCATTGGAGAATTCACCGGACCGGATAACGACACGCGCTCAAGATCTCGAAGCATTGGCGACGCTCGAAAAACGCGGAATCACAAAAGAAGAACGGCAACGAATGCAAACCTTGCTGAACATTGCGCAAGGGTTGACCCCGACCGCAGCGAGTGCCCCGGACACGCGTCTCGACGATCTTCGGGCTTTGCGAGCTTGGTTCGACGATTGGTCGGAGACCGCAAGAACCCTCGTCACGCGCCGCGATTACCTGATTCGGCTGGGCCTCGCCAAACGGAAGAAATCGGTTAAGCCGGCCAAACCTGAAATTCCCGCCACGACCACGCCGTAGAAACCAATCCATTCCGGTCCGCGTCGAGCAGGCGCCCCATTTCTGAGGGCGCCTTGGGATCGCCAAGCACTTGCGCGAATCGCGCAGACCTCCGACAAACCAATTTGGACGATTTTCCCCTTGCGTCGCGGTTTGGTTCCCGCTAGGATTCGTCTCGATGGATCCGAAGCGTGGCGATGGTCGCATGTTTCTTGCCCCGGGCGCGGCGGCGAGCACGTCGAACTTTTCGTTTCCCGGTACCGTTCCGAATGTCGAACGAAGGCCGACGCAGCAGGCTCATCCACGAGTGGACGACCATTTGGTGCCGCCCGAAGTCTCCCGTGAAGAGATCGTTCGCGGCCGCAAGATCGTCACCATGGGGGCGAACCCCGAACATGCCGACGTGCATAGCCGCGTCGATTTCGTCATCGCTCCGCATGTCGTCGACGACTGCGCTACGGGCTCGGATTTACTCACGCGCGTGAACCAAGGCTCGAATTTCGCCACGGACGTGAGCGTTCGCAAAAAGGGCATCGATCCTCAAACGGGAGCACGGTACCTCGAAGAGCTGTCCTTCGAGGTCGTGAACGAGCAATCCATGCGCTCCGTCATTGAGAAGGCCGAGGATTTGACCCGGCGCGGGGTTCGTCGAGTTTTTGCTATTTTCGTGAAAGACGGCTATGTCGGAGAATGGTCGCCCGCGAAGTCCGAATTCATTCGCCTCCAGTCGGGAATGCTCGAAGATCGCTTGTTGATCCGCCCCATTGCAGTGCAAGCCTTGCTCGACGCGGCGATTGCAGAATGCGAAGTGGCCCTCGCTTTATGGAAAAAGGGCAACCCCGAAATCAAGCGAATGGTCGACGAAGGACACAAGAAGGGCCTCGACGAAGGTCACAAGGAAGGCCACAAGAAGGGCCTCGACGAAGGCCACAAGAAGGGCCTCGACGAAGGCCACAAGAAGGGCCTCGATGAAGGGCGCCGGAGTTTTCTGTTGGGGCTCTTGCGCAAACGTTTCGGCGACGTGCCCGGGTTGATTCAAGAACGCATCAACTCGGCGAATGCCGAAGAATTGGACGCATGGGCCGAGCGGTTGTTTTCCGCTGCTTCCCTGGATGACGTATTCAGCCGCGAAGACGATTGACCTCGCCAAACGATTTTCTCGCCCTCACGTCGGCCGCAAACGCGGATCCACGAGCGCGTGAAGAATATCCGCGACGAGATTCGCCATGACGACGGCGATACCGGTCACGAGCACCACCCCGAGCACCACCGGCAAATCCAATTCCAATACGCCGAGCAAGGCTTCGCGACCCAGCCCCGGCCAACCGAAAACATATTCGGTCATCGCCGTACCACCGAGCAAAACCCCAAGGTCCACACCTGCAATCGCAATGACGGGACCAACCGCCAAGGGCATTGCGTGGTAGGTCAACGCGTACGTCTCGGAAGCCCCTTTGGCCATCGCCACGCGTACGTGCGGACGCGCGAACGACCGGGAGAGCTCATTTTGCAGCAAACGCGCGTATGTGGCGATGCCCCCGAGCGCGAGCGTCAATGCGGGCAAAAACAAATGCGCCAATCGATCTTTGCCCAATTCCCCGCCGCCGCTCGAAGGAAACCATCCCCAACGATACGAAAAAAGAATCACGAGCACCGGACCCAAAACAAACGGCGGCACTGCTTGCAAAATCCACGTCGCCAACATCGCGACGCGCTCGAAATTCGCCTTGCGCCGTCGACTGGCGATCATCGCCACAGGCACGGCCGTCAAAATGGTCAATCCAAGCGCGGAAAATGCAAGCAATGCCGTCGGCCCGATGCGCTCGGCCACAATCGTCGAAACAGGACGCCCGGTTCGAAACGACGTCCCCATATCGAGTTTGGCCAACCGCACGACATGACATCCGTAACGAGCTACGAATGGTTTGTCGAGGCATAGCTGTCTGCGAACTCGTTCGACCGTTGCGGCATCGGCATGAGGTCCCACGGCGGCTCGCGCGGGATCGGCTGGAAGCACATACGCCAAAGCGAATACGGCCGATACGACGACCCAAATGACGACGAACGCCGATACGAAGCGACCCAGCAAAAAGCGAATCCAGGTTTTCACGACGACGACTCCGTACGAAGTGCATCGCGCAGCCCTTCACCCAGAAGGCCGAATCCCAACGACAGCAAAATCAATGAAATGCCCGGTCCGAGCGTAATCCAAGGCGCCGAGCGCAAATAGCTTTGCCCCTCGGCCAGCATGCGACCCCACGCGGGCACGGGCGCGTGGGCTCCGAGGCCCAGAAAAGCAAGCGTCGATTCGGCCAGAATCATTTGCGGCACGGACAGCGCCGAAAGAACCACGATTTGACCGCGAAGGGCCGGAAACACGTGGTGCCAGGCCAAACGAAATGACGAATTGCCCAAAGCTCGCGCAGCTTCGACGTAGCCTTCCTGGCGCAATACGCGCACGCGAGCGCGCACGATGCGCGCGACGCTCGGCCAACCGACGAATCCCAATACGAGAATCGCCGGACCAACGCCCGCCGCTCGACCTCGTAATGCGGCGGCAGCGGCAACCCCGAGAAGCAGCAGGGGAAACGATAAAACGGCGTCGGTGATGCGCATGAGAAGCATATCGACGCGTCCGCCGACGAACCCCGCGACAAACCCAATGGTCACGCCCCAAAATGTCGCAATCGTCGTCCCCAACGTCGCCACGGCCAACGTCAATGCCGTCCCGTGAGCCACCCGCGATGCAATACATCGGCCAAGCGAATCCGTTCCCAATGGATACGCGCGCGACGGAGGCAGCGGCATACCTGCCATATCGAGACCGTCGTGGACGTTTTTGGTGATGGGCCCGTGCGCATCGAGCAACGAAACGAGCGCTGCCGCGAGCAACAACGAGACGAGCAAAAGCCCGCCCATCCAAGCTCGACGCCGGCCCTCGTGTATTGCCATGAAACCTCCGAACCGCAACCATACAACAGAGCGCGGATCGAAAGCAATGACCGCATTCGTTATCGACGTGCGTCACGGTTATGCGTTTTACCCTTTACGCCCGATCGGTTTCATGCTCCATGACCGCCATGTCCACGGCTGATTCTCGTTTCCCTCGCGCGACGATTCGTACCACCCCCGACGACTTCATTGTCGAGGAAATCCCCGCGTATCCTTTCAGCGGCAAAGGCGAACATCTATTCGTTACGATCCGTAAAACCGGCCGAACGACCATGGACGTGGCCAAAGAATTGGCTCGGGCTTTCGGCGCGGACCCTCGTGGCGTCGGTTATGCCGGAATGAAGGACAAACACGCGATAACCACGCAAACGATTTCCATCCCCGTGCCCATGGCCGTCGACTTCGAACCGTTATTGGCCAACGCGATTCTTCCGGGCGTCGAAATTCTCGATGCGCGGCGCCACGATAACAAACTCAAGCCGGGCCATTTGGACGGTAATCGATTTCGGCTGCGTTTGCGTTGTGCCTCCGCTGCCGATGCATTGCTTGTTCGCGACAAACTCGTCGAGACGGCGCGTCAAGGAGCGCCCAATCTTTTTGGTCCGCAACGTTTTGGTCGGGATGGGACAAACCCGACGCGGGCGCTGGCGTGGCTGGCCGGAAAAGAACGCGGACCGCGGGATCGTCATGAACAACGCCTGCTTTTCTCGGCCTTGCAATCGATGCTCTTTAATCGCGTGCTCGAACGGCGAATCGAAGACGGGACGTGGACGACGGTATTGCCCGGGGACCTCGCGAAAAAACACGATTCGGGGGGCCTCTTTCTCGTCGCGAATGAAGGCCCGGAGCTCGAGGACGCCATCGAGCGGGCAAAGACCGTCGCCATCTCCGCAACAGGACCGATGTACGGCGCCAAAATGCGCTGGCCCGAAGGTTTGGTGAAGGACCTCGAGCTCGATGTCTTGACGAACGTGATTCCGGATCCGAAGAGACTCGACGACTTTCGGGCCTACGGTGAGGGAACTCGCCGAAGCTTGCGAATGGAGGTCACCGGGTTCGAAGCCGCGGATCCCGACGCATCAGGCATGCTCGCAGTTTCTTTTGTGCTACCGAAGGGTGGCTACGCTACGACGGTTCTTGCAACGGCCTGTCGTCTCGTGGATGCGACATCGCGAAGCGATCAAGCTGCGGAAGAGGACATCGGGACCGAAAATTCCGATCAATCTCCCTGAATCAGGCAATTAGGTACAACAAGACAAACGTGTGCTCGATCCCGTGGGAGAGGGCGGACGTGTTACGTCCAGAACGACGAGCCCGGGTGGAAAAGACCCGAGAGTGAAAGGCACAACCGGAAGATGAATCTCATCGAGTGGCTCCAGCGGATCATGGTTGGCTTTGGCGCGGCGTGGGTCATGTGGCTCATGATCGGGTTGTCGGTGATCAGCGTCGCGATCATCCTCGAACGCGCCTGGTTTTTCTGGACCTTACGGGACGATGTCGTGCTGTTGCATCGGGACCTGCGTAACGCCTTGCGAGACTCGGTCGATGCGGCGATGCGGCGTATGGAAGCATCGCCTTCCGCCGAAGCGGCCGTCGTCAAAGCGGGCCTGATGGAAGCGGATCGCGGTCCGAAAGCCGCGGAAGAAGCGATGGCCGGAGCGCTCGCGTTGCAGCGCATGAAGCTCGAACGACGTCTCGCGTACCTTGGAACGCTGGGCAACAACGCCCCGTTCATCGGTTTGTTCGGTACGGTCATCGGCGTCGTCGGTGCCTTCGATGCCCTTGGTAAAGCCGCGGAAAAACCGATGGCGCAAGCCGCATCGGCCGCAATGGCGCCGCAACAGGTCATGTCGAGCATCGCCGAAGCGCTCGTCGCCACCGCCGTCGGTCTCGCGGTCGCCATTCCCGCCGTCGCGTTCAACAACTTCTTTCAACGTTTGATCAAGTCGACGCTCGCGAACACCGAAGCGCTCACGCGCGTGCTCCTTGCGCATCTGCACGGTGAACCCGCAGCTGGTTCGTCGGAACAAACGGAAGAAGAACCCCCGGCGCCCGTCGCGAAAAGGGCCGAACCCAAGGCCGAAGCCAAGAAGGAAGCTGGCAAGGGCAAGAAGGCCGAGCCCAAGAAGGAAGAATCCGCTGAAGAGGAGGCCGGCTGATGGGAATGTCGAGTCAAAGCAACGACGATTCGATGGTCGAGGGCATCAACGTCACGCCGCTGGTCGATATCACCCTCGTGCTTCTGATCATCTTCATGGTCACGGCGAAGATCATCGTGTCGCAAGCGATGCCGCTGGATCTTCCCAAGGCTGCGTCGGGCAAAGAAGTGCAGATGGTGTTCAGCGTCGAGCTTCGTTCCAACGGAGATCTCGTCGTGGACGGCAAGAAGCTCCCGAACGCCGAAGCGTTGCTGCCGCTTGCCAAAGAAGCGCAAGTGAAGACACCGGATCTTCGCGCGGTGATTCGAGCTGAATCATCGGTGCAACACGGTAGAGTGATGCAGTCGCTCGACATGTTGAAGAAGGCGGGTGTCTCGAAGATCGCGTTCGGCGTGACGCCCGTCGCCGATGGTGAAGCGGCGCCGGCACCCACACCCGCACCGGCAACGCCGTAAAGCACGAGGAGTTTGTCCGATGGCGATCGCGAACAACGGGGGGACGGCAGTACATTCGAAAGTCTCACGCGCGCGTTCGGCCGAAGACGATCGAGATCCGCTCGCACCTATTTTTGCGCTTGGAAATCGAGCTGCGAAGACGGGGGCACTCATCGGCTTGTTCATCGCGCTCTCGACGCATGGGTATGCGTCGGGACGAGCCATGACGGCGCTCTTCGACATGCAGCGGGCGATTCGCGACATGCGCCAAGGTCTGCATGAGTTTTTCTGGACCGAATACGACGTCGAACCACCGGAAGAAAAGGTCGAAGAGAAGAAAGAAGAACCTCCGCCCGAACCGGAACCCGAGCCGGAGCCGGCTCCGAAAATAGACAAACCCGCGCCGAAGGAGGAAGATCCGTATGAGGACAAAACACCTCCGCCTCCTCCGGCGCAGGCCGCAAAAGTCTTGACGGCGAAAGAAGACCCGGACGAACCCGTCGACATGACGGGCAACGGGTTTGTCACGGGCGAAGGCAACGGACCCGGTTACGGCATGGTGAGCGCCGAAGGAACGGGCAAAGAGCCGACGTTCAACAAGGCCGCGTCGCTCGATGGCAAAGAAGGTGGAACGGGCACGGCGAAAGGTCCTCCGCCGCCTCCACCGCCGGATTTGTCCAAGTCACCGACGCTCGTGGGCAGCACGTCGTGGGATTGTCCGTTTCCTCCGGAAGCCGATGCCGAGCAGATCGATCAAGCGGTCGTATCGGTCATCGTCACGGTACGTCCGGATGGCAGTGTGCAGTCGGTGAAGGTCGTGAATGATCCCGGGTACGGCTTTGGTCGAGCGGCACGTATTTGCGCGCTTGCGCGAAAGTTTTCCCCGGGCCTCGACAAAGCGGGGCAACCGACGACGATGGCCACGCCGCCGATTCGTGTGCGCTTCACGCGCTGAAACGTTTGTTCTTTCGCAGCAAACTTTCTTTTCCCTCGCGGTCTCCGTATCCTCCCCTTCGCGGCCAAACCGGCTCGCGCCGAGAACGTACGTGGACGTCGCGGAACGCATCGAGAAACTAAGCAAAGTCCCGCTGTTTCAGGGCCTGACGAAACAAGCGCTCGAACTCATTTCGCGTGTCGCGAGTGAAGAGTCGCATGCGCTCGGCACGAAGATCTTTCAGCACGGCGATCCAGGGGACAAACTCTACATCATCCTCGAAGGCAAAGTGCGCATCAGTCGCGATGTGCCGGGGATGGGTGAAGAAGCGCTCGCGGTGCTCGGACCGGGATCGGTCTTTGGCGAGATGAGTCTTCTCGATGAAGCGCCGCGTTCGGCGGACGCGCGTGTGCACGAGCGATGTCGTTTGCTCACAGTGCCGAAAGACGCGTTCGAAGACCTGTTATTTCTGCACAAAGATCTCGCGTACGAGGTTCTGTGGAGCGTCATTCGGATGCTGACCCAGAGGCTTCGCGAGACGAACGACAAGCTCACGTTCCTCACGGTGACGGGCAAGTTTTGACGTAGGCGTTGCAGCGACTGCACGAGCGGGCTTCCGTCCGTACGGCCGATTCGTGTAGTGTTTCGCGAGGAGTAGGAGACACCGCATGGTAGGCATTCAAAAACACGTTTCGTTGGTCTTGGCATTGTTCGTCGCGGGCGTTGCAGGCGCATGCGGTGGTGGCACGCCAAACCCGGACACGGCAAACGACAAGAAGGGTGGCGAAACGACGACGGGTGGCGGCACCGACGCCAAACCCGATGGTGCAGGTACCGACGCCAAACCCGACGGCGCCAAACCCGACGGCGCGACGGGCGACAAGAAGCCCGATGGCGCGACGGGTGACAAGAAGCCCGATGCTCCGCCGGCCGCCGCCGCCAAACCCTCGACGCCGATCCGCGCAAGCAAGATGCTCGAGGACGTGAAGAAGGCCGGTATCGATCTCAAGAAGATCCCCGACTTCGACAAGATGCCGCTCGCCGCGAAAAAGAAGCTGATGCCGCTTCTGCAGAAGTCGATGGGCTTCGCCGATTGCCAAGGTTGTCACGTCAAGGACGACTTCAAAGCCGAGACGCGCAACCTGAAGATCACGCGGGGCATGTGGAAGAACTTCGTCGTCGCCGTGCGTGATGAAAAGGGTGGCCCGGTCTTCTGCGACACGTGCCACGATGGTTCCCCGAAAAACCTCGATCGCTCGGATCGCAAGGCCATGGAGAAGTTCATGGAGGACGAGTACGAGCACAAGCTCACGAAGGCCGACAAGAAAGAGATGGAGTGCTCCACGTGTCACGGCGACGCGATGGAGATGAAGATCATCGAGAAGGTCTGGGGCATCCCCGCGAAGTGATTCGTCAAGCCTTTTGACGGATTCGATCGCCCGCCCCTCGAGTCCCCTCGCCTTCGCGGCAATTCCTCACAACGTATCGTTTTTCCAAGCCGGCCATGGCCGCCGCCGGCTTTCGTACTACAAGACCGCCGCATGTGCGGCGTGTTCGGCATTTACGGCCATCCGGAAGCAGCAAACATCGCGTACCTCGGTCTGCATGCGCTTCAGCATCGAGGACAAGAATCGGCGGGAATCGTAGCCAGTGACGGCCAACGACTCACCCCGCATCGCGCCATGGGTTTGGTCCAAGCGTGTTTTTCCCCGAAGGACCTGACAAACCTCCCCGGCAACGCCGCCATCGGCCACGTTCGGTATTCGACCGCCGGAGGTTCGCACATTCGCAACGCGCAACCGTTCGCCGTCGACTACGCCCACGGATCGATCGCCGTCGCCCACAACGGCAACCTGACAAACCACGAAGCGCTGCGTGAACGTCTCGAAGATCGCGGAAGCATTTTCCAAAGCGCCAGCGACACCGAAGTCATCGTGCACCTCATCGCGGCCAGCACCGCGGGCGACATGGAGAGCCGCATCGCTGATGCCCTGAGCCAAGTCGAAGGCGCGTACTCGATCCTGTTCCTCGGACAAACCGAGATGATCGCCGTGCGTGATCCTCGAGGGTTCCGACCGCTGTGCATGGGACGACTGGATCATCCGCTGGGTTCGTCCACGGTCATCGCCAGTGAACCGACGTCGTTCGACCTCATCGGCGCGACGTACATTCGCGACGTCGAACCCGGCGAAATGGTGGTGGTTGGTCCGAATGGAACGCGTTCGGTTTTTCCTTTTGAACGGCAGGCACGAAAGCTCTGCATCTTCGAACACGTCTACTTCGCGCGTCCGGATTCACGGATCGAAGGCGCGAACGTGTACGACGTGCGCAAAGCGTTCGGCCGAAGGCTCGCGGACGAACAGCCTCTGCCCGATATGCAAGATCCGAGTGATGTCGTGGTGATCCCCGTGCCGGACTCGGGTTTGCCCGCGGCGATTGGGTTTGCCCAACGTGCAGGCGTCGCGTTCGACATGGGCTTGATTCGTAGTCACTACGTCGGACGAACCTTCATCGAACCGCAGCAGTCGATCCGACACTTCGGCGTGCGTTTGAAGCTCAGCCCGAACCGCGCCGTCATCACGGGCAAACGCGTCGTCATCGTCGACGATTCGATCGTGCGCGGAACGACGAGCCGCAAGATCGTGAAGATGGTGCGCGACGCCGGCGCGCGCGAAGTGCACCTGCGCATCTCGAGTCCGCCCACGCGCTGGCCTTGTTTTTACGGCATCGATACGCCGACACGCGCCGAGCTCATCGCTGCGACGCACAGCATCGACGAGATCTGCAAGTACGTCACGGCCGACTCGCTCGGTTACTTGTCGCTCGAGGGCCTGGTGACGTCCGTGCGAGACATCGAGCAGCGCGCCAAAGGCGGCGCAGCCATTGCAGACGACGCGTATTGTCTTGCATGTTTCAACGGCGCGTACCCGGTCCCGTTCGTGACCGGCCAAAAGTCTCGGCATTTGCGCGTCGTGCCCGGCTGAGTCGCTACCTTTCGAGCTGCCGACGTTGACGCCGCGTCAGCTTGCCGAACAATGGACCGCGGACATGACGGACTCCTCTTCGACCTCGCGAAGTCCCGCGAAGGACCTGTTTGCTCAAACCGCAGATCGCGTCTCGATCTACGAAGTGAGTCCACGGGACGGTTTGCAAAACGAACCGAACATCGTGCCGCTCGAAGCCAAGAAGCAGCTTATTCGAGCGCTGACGGAAGCGGGTTTACGCCGGATCGAGATCACGAGTTTCGTGTCGCCGAAGTGGGTTCCGCAGCTCGCGGATGCCGAAGAGCTGGCGTCGACGATGACGGCGCCGGAGGGCGTCTCGTTCAGCGCACTTTGTCCGAACTCGAAAGGTCTCGAGCGAGCGTTGGCGACGGGTTTGCCCGAGATCGCCGTGTTCATGAGTGCAAGCGAAACGCACAACATGAAGAACATCAACAAGACGATCGATCGCACGATCGGTGTGTTTTCCGAGATCATTCCTCCCGCGCTCGAAGCGGGCGTACGCGTGCGCGGATACCTGTCGACGATGTGGGGTTGTCCGTACGAAGGTCCGGTGAGCGCCGAGGCGTCGGTGAAGATCGCGCGGCGTCTGTTGGATCTCGGCTGCTACCAAGTGGCGCTCAGCGACACGATCGGGACGGGTACGCCAAGACAAACGCACGAACTTTTGTCGCGTGCGCTCGACGTGATGGAGATCGATCAGATCTCGATGCACATGCACGACACGCGGGGAACGGCGTTGGCGAACATCTTGGTCGGGCTCGAAATGGGCATTCGGCACTTCGATGCGTCCGTCGGTGGACTCGGGGGTTGTCCTTATGCTCCGGGTGCGGCGGGAAATGTCGCGACCGAAGACTTGGTGTTTTTGCTTCAAGGAATGGGCATTGAAACCGGAGTCGACCTCGACAAACTGATTGAAGCGGGCAACGTGGCCGAACGCGTCTTGGGGCGAGCGTTGCCGGGCAAAGTGCACAAGGCGGGGCCATTTCGATTGCGTAAGGTTTGAATTGGCTTGCCGCGCCATTTCGGTTGGACAACCGACGTCGCAGGATCGAATCTTCGCTTCTTCCGTGCATCACCACAGGCGTGGATCTTGGTGTCAAAACCTACAACCCACCCTCCTGCACCGTCACAACGCAGCCTGACATACCAAAACAGGTAACAAATTTCCGCCAAGAATAGACAAACGTTAGACAAACACTTGACAAGTTTGGATAATGTTCTACTGACGTGAGGCCGAAGATTGAATCGGCGGGCAATCGCGTCGAGCGCGCGCGTGATTTGCCGCGATTTCGCGCGCAAAGGTGCGAATACGCATGAAGCGATCCTGGCTTGGGGGAATTCTCGTCGCGGCGCTCAGCATTTCAGCGGGCGCGAGTTGTGTTGTGATTACGGATGGTCCGCGGAATGCGCCTGCGGACACGGCAGCGGAGTTACCGTTGCAATCGATGAAGCGTTTTCCCGCGGGTTCGACGTATTTTCTGAAAAACAACACTGCCGGCGAATGGCAGCTCGAATCCGCCCCTACGGCCAACAAGAATGTGCTCGTGGCCGGCGACGATGGTTTTTATCGTTTTACGCCGACGGTCGCGGGGCAATACACATTTCGCATCAAGGCGACGGACGAGACGCAAACGATATCGGTCGTCGACAAAGTGCCTTATGAGCATTTCAATTATTATCAAACATCGTCGCTCGCCGAGATCAATGGCGAGATCTGGGTGACAAACCTTTTTGATCCTCATATCAGTCGCATCGACCCGGCTTCCGGTGCGGTCCGCGGGACGTTGCTCACCGGTCCGTGGCCGTCGGCGTTGGCGCACGTCAAGTCCAAGGGATTGGTGCTGGTTACGCATAAAGCCGGCGATACGCTCGGGTTTGTCGACTTTGCCGCAGCACGGCTCATCGACGCATTGTGGGTCGGCGACGAACCGGCCGACGTCGTGGTTTCTCCCGATGGAACGACGGCGTATGTTTCCTTGGCGACCGAGGGCGCGATCGCGGTGGTGGACATTGCCGAACGTCGCGTCACCGGGCGCGTGGCCACCAACAAGAACGCCACGAAGCTCGCGCTGAGCGAAGACGGAGCCACGCTTTATGTGGCGTCGTATTGTTCCGGCGTGAGCGACCGGCTGCAATTTCCCGTCGAAAAGCGCAATGATCTGTATGACATTGCGGTGGTCGACACCAAGAGCCTGACCGTAAACGGATACATCGAATCGGTCGGCTCGACGATTGGCGGACTTTTTGTTTCCAAAGACAAACTGTACGTCTCGACAACCCGTGTCGTTCCTGCCGAATTGAGTCCGAACGAAGGAATGACGGCATTTCGCCATTCCGTCGCGGTGTACGATACGGCGACGAAAAAAGAAATCGTCGGGGTGGACGTAGGCCGGCAAATGGGCTCGACGGGGCTTGCCGTTCGGCCTTTTGGTTTGACTTTGGCAAACGATACGGTGTGGGTGACGTTCGAAGGCAGCGATGCGGTCGTGGGATTGGATCCGACGACCTTGGCCGAGAAAAACCGTTTTGCGGCGGAAGGGCGACCGCGAAGTATTTTGGCTACGGGTGACAAACTCTATGTCCACGGCGCCCAAGCGTATGCCGTCACCGTGGCCAAAATCGACGGAACGCCGGAGAGCGTCGTGAAGCTCGAAGGCGACCCGCGCACGGAGAGCGTAAAAAAGGGCCAAGCCCAGTACACGGGCACGGGCGCGAAAGCGGGCCTGAACCATAGCTGCGCCGATTGTCACGTCGACGCGATTACCGATGGCAATGTCTGGTCTGCCGGTGGTTTTTCCGAATCGGCGAGCCGTCCGATGTTTTGGATGGAAAAACCTTCCGCGATCGGCTGGGAAGGCGACGCGTATAATTTCTTTTCGTATCTCTATGGCAGCGCCGGTCCCACGATTGGCGTCACCATCGATACCGCCGGACATCTCGGCCTGTACGATTACCTCGCGTCGATCGTTCCGCCTCCTCACGCCAATGGAAAAACCATGCGCGACGGCAGCATGACGGAAGCTGCAAAGCGCGGCGAAGCTCTGTTTCGCGGGAAAGCCAATTGCGCGGGTTGCCACGCCGGCCCTTTGACCACCCAAGGTCTGCGCCTGGAAAAGGGCGGAACGCAAAATGCGCATCCGATTGTCGTGCCCAGCTTGATCGGCGCGTATCGACACGGCAGCTGGCTCGTCAATGGCGCCGCTTGGACCATGGACGAAGCGGTCGAAGCCATGACGAAATTGGCGATGAGCACGTTGACCGACGACGAAAAGAAGGACGTCGTGCAATACCTGGACGAACTCACCACGCGACAATTTTTCGTGCTGAATTCGTCACCTCGCAATGGGGCCACGAATGTCCGCAACGAGGGCGATTTGACGGTCACGTTGTCACATCCGATTTTCGAGAATCAGCAGAACTACGCGCGCGTGGAATTGCGCGATCAATCGGGTGCCAAAGTCTCCGCGACCGTCAATGGTTCGGGGCGACATTTGACGGTCCGACCGAACGATCCTCTGGCCTACGGCGCGGAATACGACCTGGTCTTGGCCAAAGAATTCGAAGCCTTCAATGAACGACAATTCAGCGCCGAGCAAAAGATCCATTTCAAAGTCGTGGATGCTCCGACGCTGAAATTGGAAGGCAATTACACGGTCTCCGTGGATCATCCGATGCTGGATATGGTCAACAAGAAATACGATCCCACGACGATCATTCCGGTCACATTGCCGATGAAAATGACGGCGACGTCCTTCGGCGCGAAAATCGAAGCCACTCCTTATGACGGATTGGTTGCACCGCTCGAAGTCACCGTTTCCGGCACGGAAGCGAATTTCGATCCCTTCCCGTTCCAAGTTGGTCCGGGCGGATTCATGAATCGCAGTTTTCCGACCACGATGACGCTGGTGGATTCGGACGGCGACGGTATTGCGGATTCGGGCGAGAGCACATTGACGTTGCGTAGTCCGGGACTCGAAGCGAAAGACGTTCGCTGGACATTAAAACGTGATGGCGACGCGCCCGTGACGTGCGACGGAACGACGGGGACGCACACGATCATGTTGACGACGGATGCCATGGGTTTGCCCACGGTTACTTGGACAGACCCCGTGAATGCGCTCGGATATTACGTGACGGATATCGATGCCAAGACCCCGACGGGCCCGGGCCCGGTCACGGGAGGAACGACGTATTGGGCACTCGGCGCGCAGGCGTTCCCGACCGGTTTTACCGGACCGATCATTTACGGCACGGTCCCCGCGGGCGCCGATGACGTTTCCGCGGCAAGCGGCGGCATGATGGGAGGATCGCCGATTCCCTCCGCATCGTGTGTGAAGTTGACGCTGGTCTTCAGTGACTTTTCGACGAGCGTCGTGAAAAACGTCACGCCCTGAGAAAAACCGAGCGCTCGTTTGACCAGTTTATGGTTTTCCCGGGGTTACGGGCCCCGGGGAGCGCTCATCCAGCAGCAGACCATTGACGTAAACTCGTTACGTTGGCCTTCGCCTCAAGGCACGACACAGCCGAGACGCGTAAACCAAGCGTGTTGGTCGCCGTCGCGATCGTCACGGAAAAGAATGCCCACGTTCCCGTCGGGACCAAATGCGGCAATGGGATAAATGCTGTCGCGTTTGGCGAACGTGATGCGCCGTTCTTGGCTTATTGGATCGAGTTTCGCGTCGAGCATCACGGAATAAAGCTCGTACCCATCGTTTTGGTCGCGATCGTCGGCGTAAATCAACAGAGCGCGATCCCCGAGGGGTTTGATGGTCGGATAGCGGGATCGGAATTGTCCTGGCTGCGTGATGACTTTGGGCCCGGCGAGAATGGTCCCGCCTTCAGAAACGACGGCACCGTAAATCGCCTTGGGATTGGCCGTTTTATCGAACCAAACCACCATGTAACGATCCTGATTCCAGGCAACCGTCGGGTAAACGGCTTGCGTCGCGCCGTTGGTGAGGGCAATCGGGCTGCCGTTCGGCGACAAGTCTTGGTTGTAAATCTGGATATTGACGAAACGTTGCGAAGGATCGCCTACGGACCAGGTCATACCGATCGTGGTCAAACCCGCCGCCACTTGCGGCCCTTCGTTGGGCACGGAAAACGCCTGCGTCATTTTCACGTTGCCGCCAAGCTTTGCGCCGTCGAGCGACAAACGCTGGCCGTAGATATCGAAGATCCCGTCACGTTCGTCCTGCCACACCGCAACGAATTCGGTGCCGGTCCACGTCAGCGTCGTATTGATGGAGAAACCCGGCGCATCCGTGAGGCGTTGGTCCGCCAGAACCTTGGCACCGTTTTCATCGAGCAGCGTGAAGTAAACTTCGTAATCGCCGCTGCGGCGGTCTTGCCAGGCCACGCCATAACGATCCCCGACCCACACGATCGGCCCGCCCGCGTTGTCGCCGTTTTGAAAGACAATCGGCTCTGCGGGCGCGAGCGGATCCCCGGTCGGAGCGAGCATGGTGCGCCGCATCTCGAAGCCCGCTGTTGTTCCAGTCCAAACCGCAGCGTACGACGAACCGCTCCAGGCCAAACCTCCGGGTCCGGCCGGCGGCATATCCCCGGACAAACGAATCGGCGTATTCAGCAGCGGAACGTACGCGGCGCCGTCGTCGATGACGGTATTGCAATCATTGTCGACGCCGTCGCAAACTTCGACGTTGCCCGGGTAGGCAAGTTCGCTCGTATCATCGCAATCATCGCCGCACGATCCGGGGGCTCCGGGGAGAAACCCCGCCAAAGGACCGCGAAAACCATCGCCGTCTTTGTCGAGCGTCGTCGGTTCATGCGTGCATTGGGCGGTCTTCGACACGCATTTGTCCTCCGTGCACTCGTTGCCGTCGTCGCAATTGACGGGCTCGAGATCCACGCAAATACCACCGCCTCGAGGCGCCCCCTGCGCGGCTCCGAGCGCGAGATCGCAATACACGGGTTTGCAGAGATCCGTCGCGCCCGGACAATCACCGTCGACGAAACATTCGGGTTGTGGAGGTCCCCAGGACAATTGCGTCCGCCCTCCGCATCCTGGCGTGATGCCCCCCCAGAGGCTCACCGATCCTACCATCAACGCAATCGGCACGAGCGCCTTCGATTTGTTACGCCGCGCCAAACGTTTTTCGCTCTTCGCTTCACGCATCACAAGCACCCGCCAAACCCTTCGACGTCGATAGGCTCGCAAACGAGCCCCGCCGGGCAATTGTCATTTCCTTGCAGCGGGCACAGTTGAACGCATTGATTGCCCGACCCCGTCACGACACATGCGAATCCGGCCGCGCAATCGAATGCGCCTTGGCAGAAACTCCCCTGCACGCCAAACCCTGCCGGACCGCAAAATGTCCCGTAAACTTCTTGTCCACAAGGTTCGTCCGGGTAGTTGACGAAGATGTAACACGCGTCCCCGAACGCACAGTCACCATTGTTTTGATGATTCGCGTCGCATTGAAAGTCTTCGAGTGGCGGAGGATTGGTGGGACAACCGGGATCGATGTACTCGTCGAACGCGTCTTTCCCGGCATCCCAAATCGGGCCTGTACCGGAACTGTTCGTCCCTTCCCCGCCTTCACCTCCCCCGCCGTCGGCGCGATGCTCGAATTCGATGCTTCCACTGCATCCACCAAGCCCCACGACCACCGGCACGAGCATGCCCATGAACGCCGCAACCAAGCAAAGCTTCGCCTGCATGGCGCGCATCGTAGCGTAATTTTTTGACGGGTGCTCTGACAGAGAAGAGGGGTTTGGGGCGTGGAGCGCCGCGGGCGACCCGAAGCACCAAATGTTCAACGCGGGGTTTTACTTGCGCGTCACGGTCACCGTCTTGATGACCGGAGGTGTCGTCGGACGATCCCGTACGGTTTCGACACCGGCAATCTTGTGAATCGTCTCGATCGGCCCGCATTCGCCGAAGATCGTGTACCCGCCGTCGAGATGAAATGCGGCTTCGTCCGTAATGAAAAATTGGGCGCTGTTGGTGTTTGGACCGCGATTGGCCATGCACAAAAGCCCGGGGCGATCGTGATTGGCATCTTCCCAAACTTCATCGGGAATGACGTAACCCGCTTCGCCGGATCCATTCTTCATCGCGTCGCCCCCCTGGATCATGAAGCCCTTGATGATGCGATGAAAAATCGTGCCGTCATACGCGGGCTTTTTCTCCCACTTGCCCTCGGGCGTCTTCCACGGACGAACCCCTCGCGCCAAACCCACGAAATTCGCGACGGTGATGGGCGCCTTGTCATCGAAGAGTTTGCACTCGATGTTGCCCATGTCGGTTTCGATGGTGGCGGTGATCGTCTTGCCCTCGGGCAAACCCTTGGTGGCATCCGCCAAGGCCCACTTGCCTTTCACCGGATCATCGGCGCTGGGTTTGACCTCGACGACGGGTTTGGCCGAGACCTTGCGTTTGGTCGGCTTGGGGAGCGAGATCGGCGTCGATGTCTTGACGACGGGCGTGCCACCTTGGTTGTTGGCCGCGATCTGCGTGTTCTGAGGTTGTTGCTTGGGTTCGGCCACAGGTTCGGGCGGAGCCGAATCACAAGCCACCACGAAAAGGAGTGCCAACGATGAACCCACCGTGGCGATGGTCGAAGAATGGGAATGATTGGAGCGCATCTTGGATGCCATTCCCTTGCGCGATGTGCGACGTAGGTCAAGCGCGACTTTGTCGTGCTACGTAGAGAACAGCTCCGTCGCGGTCTTTCGCGAGGATCCATCGCCGCCCATGAAGTACCTCCACCCAGTCGCCTTCGTGCTTGTTTCGAGCGTCTTTGCGTGTGAACCCCGCATCGAAGAACCTCTGCCTCCAGCGCGTCCGGAGCCACCGGTCACGCCGCTCACGACGACCGAATCGCCCTCCGGAGAAGGCGCCGCGCCGAAATCGCTCGCACCAAGCAAGTGCGTCTTTCCAACCCCGGACAAACCCAAGCGTCCGTCGCCGCCGGCAGGCTTCGATCCTTTGTGCCCACACGATCCCCAAGGAAACTTTCCCCTGCGTTCCGGCAAGGTGGTTTTTCCCGAAGCCAAAGACAAACCGGCGGAAATCAACGTGGAAGTGGCGCAGCGCGACGTCGAACGCATGCGCGGGCTGATGTTTCGCAAGAGCATGGCCGAAGAAGCAGGCATGATCTTTCTGATGGAAGATCACAGCATCCATCGGTTCTGGATGCACAACACCTGCATCCCGCTCGACATGCTCTTCGTGGACAAAGACGGCGTGATCGTGGGCATCGAAGAAAACGTTCCGACGATGAACGACAACACGTACTCCGTGCCGTGTCCGTCTTCATACGTGATCGAAGTGAACGCGGGTTACTGCCGACGTCACGGAATCGTTGCAGGACAAAAGATTCAGCTCGACGGGATCTGAGCGTCACATGCACACGCTCGCGCCGTCGCACTTCACATAACAGTCCTGGCAGAGGACGCACGAAACGTACGCGTCGTAGATGGGAATGCCGGTCGGGTAGAAGCTCTCGCAATTGGAAAGACAAACCTTGTCCCCGTCCATGCAATTGCCCACGCACTTCGCGTATTCGAAGCAGGGCATGTTGCCCAGACAATCGTTGTATTTGTCGACGCACAAACCATCGGCGGACTTCCTCGAACAGTCCGTGCAAGCGGAGCAGGTGGTCGAGATCGTGTCACACACCGGAGCGCCGGACGAACTCGACGAACTCGACGAGCTCGAACTTGCCGTTGAACCGCCCCACTCATCGCCACCTTGACCACCGGCTCCATCAGGACCGTTCGGCCCTCCCGTGGCGCAAGCAAACACCGATGACATCGCGAACATGGCGACAATGAGTTCTCGCGGACGAATGACGTGCATGGTTCCTCCCGGCGATGAGATTTCCGGCGCTCGAGGATCGCACGATTCGTCCGACGTCAGCGACCGAGGCGTTGTTCGGGGCTAATCGAGGCAGAGATTCAGCGCCGCGCATTCGGTGGCGCATTGGGTGCAATACACGCACGCGTTGAGGTTGACGTAGGCCATCACGCCCTGCGGATACATCGCCATACACGCCTCGATGCACATCCCATCGTCCATGCATGCAGCTGCACAGTCGTAGATGTTCGAACACGCCGTCGACAGACTGCACGTATAAAGCTGGGCAGAACAAGGCCCTCCGGGAAACTGCAACGCACACATCACGCATGCGTCGCAACTATTCGTGGCCGCGTCACAGAAGGAAACGCCGCTCGATGAGCTGCCGGATGCGCCGGTGCCCGCGCCGCCTGCGCCACTGCTGTTTGTCGTTTGCAACTCGAGGCACGCAACCTGTGCAACGGCCGCAAGGATGACCAGAACCATCAAATCGCTTCGAAAACTCATCACGCCCTCGCCTTTTTCACCGCGACCAACTCCAGCGCATCCCAAGCCTCATGATCCCAAATGACCAGCCGTTTCAATAGGGATCTTCACGCGTCTCGTTCGACGCACCGTAACGTGATGGATGACAACGCTCGGTACGTTTCGCTATAGGGAGACACGTGGGCACCATCGTCGTTCCACACGAACCGATACCGCCCATCTCCGCGATCGAGGATGCACTGGCCGCCCTCGCCGAGATGGCCCGTGCGAAGGTTCGTCCTGACGACCTCGACGCGAGAAGCCCCGAGTTCATCACGCGAACGATGCCGTTGCTCGGGGTTTTGTACGATCACTATTTCCGAGCGGAGACCGAGTTTGTCGACGGGTTTGTCGACGGACCGTGTTTGGCGGTGGCGAATCACAACGCGTTGACGGGCACGCCGGACATGTTCTGCCACATGCTCGCGTTTTGGCGGATGTATTCGCCGCAGCGTTTGTCCTACGGATTGATGCACGATTTGCCGTTCAGTTTGCCCGGAGCTGGTCCGGTGATGAACGCGATGGGCGCGATCCGTGCCGCTCCGACAAACGCGACACGCGCGCTGGAAAAAGGCGCTGCGGTACTGGTTTTCCCGGGCGGAGATCTCGACGCGTGCCGGCCGTACGCGCGCCGGTACGAGATTGAATTCGGCAAGCGACGTGGGTTTGTCCGGATAGCCCTACGTCACGGCGTCCCGATCGTCCCGATCGTAAGCGTGGGTGCGCATCATTCGCTGTATGTCTGG
>WBZU01000865.1_pt1 | contig 24450 bp, 26 predicted proteins | sample 5204311 | NCBI WGS metagenome assembly WBZU01 (sample SAMN12344359, study PRJNA552823) | activated sludge metagenome | biome: Activated sludge suspended growth; feature: Nitrification reactor; material: Wastewater; isolation source: activated sludge from nitrification reactor of wastewater... | reverse complement strand
CTGCACAAAAAAGCAGCAGGGTAGGTTGAACACCCGGGTCAAATTTGGATCGGCACAACCCTCACAGGTGGGTCAATTTTCGGTCGGCGCCAACACACCAAGAACCAGGTGAGCTACGCGCGCAGGGTCGCGCAGCGGTGGGCCGCCTCGACGATCTGACGCGGCTCAAGGCGTAGGCCTGCTCGGCCGGGCGGCCCACCGGGGCGAGATGCCGTGGTCTTCGCACCACCGCCGTGCGATCGCCTCCATCGCCTGCCGCTCGAAGGCGAACCAGGCCTCGCGTTGGGCCGGGTGCGCGCCCAGCACGTCCTTGAATCGACGGAAGGGCTTGCGCTGTTGCAGCGCTTGCCCGAGCGCCCGGGCCAGACGGTCATCGCCGCACTGATCGACGAAATCCTCCATCACGCGGAAGGCCTCGGACGACTCGATGGGTTCGATGAACAGCCGGCGGTCGTCATCGCGGGGGTCCCCGTCGGCTTCGTCATCGGCATCGGGTCCGATGAGGGACAGGATCGTCCCGGACCCGATGTTCAGCCAGTGGCGGCTCTCCCCGAGCGGGTCGCGCGAGTTCAGAGCCCAGATCAGTTCCTCGAGGTCGAGGGTAACACCCGCGCGGCATCGCTCCTGCGGCCGGGCGGGGTGCCGTCCGTGCTCACCTCGATATCCCCAAGGCGTCCCACAAGAACTGGTAGGACACGGCGGGCCTGCCTTGGGCGGCGGACTGCTGCCGTTCGCCTTCCTCGTACTCGCGCAGCAGGCCCTTGACGCGCTCCAAGCCCGCCGGGGTGGCGAGGGCCTGACGCGGCGTGCGCCCGTCCAGGGCGGGAATCGTCTCGTCAGCCCAGTTGGCGTAGTGGCGATGGAGCATTTGCTCGATCGCTTGTGCGATGACTTCGGGCGGCAGCGCCGGTGTGCTTGTTGAGGAGGATCGCGGCGTGCGGCCCGTATCGCCGCCGCCGGCTCGGGCGAGATGGCCTGCCGGATCGGTGATCTCGCGCGTCAGGTGCTGCACGGCCGCGCCGGCCACGTCTTCGAACCAGGCGCGGCCTGCATCGGCGAGCCGCTGGGTGCGGTGGAAGAGTTCGATGCGGTCGGTACTGCGTCCTGGGTTGATGGTCGACAGGCTGCGCTGCGCGCCGTCAGCGCCTTCGGCCATGCGATTCCATCCCTGCCGCGCATCGCCGCTGACATCGGGCTGCGACGCCACGGCAGCGGCGAGCGCCGCCGCATCGAGCACGCGGTAGTGGTCGGTCACCAGGAGCAGGGGATCGCCGGTCGATGCATCCTGGATCTGTGGCAGCGGCGGGGGCGCGAACCACTGGTCCAGCCAGGCACGGGCGATCGTCAGCTCGAGCAGATCGCGCTGGTTGTCGACGTGGAGCTCGAGTTCGGCAGCGCCGGCCATCGCCTGGCGGGCCTGCGCCAGCACGGCCGCTTCCGCCAGTTTGGAGAAGGGATAGATGGCGCCCGAGAGCTCATGATGCCCGTCGACGCCCGCGCCGGTGGCGACCTCCATGATGCGCGCGCCGATCAGCATGCCCGGCCTCGCACTGCGGCTGCCGCTGATCTCGCGCACCTGCTTCGGCTGGGCCTGCGGGTCGAACTCGTCGATCAGGGTCATGCCGGCGCCGGGCTGCACATCGGTGACCCGGTACAGGCGCAGGGGCCGGGCGCGCAGTTGAGCGATCCAGTCGCGCTGTCCGGGCGTGAGAAACGGGCCGTCCCGCCCCAACAGGTAGGCGTTGATCTCTCGCAGGCCACCACGGGCGTGGATCTCCCCGCGTGAGATCAACCACTCGCCGGCGTTGATCGACACCATGGTCATGCCGTCTTCGTCCAGCTGCCAGCCGTCACGCGGACCTTCGGGCCGCCAGAGGTCCAGCAGGGACTCGAACGCGCTGCGCCAGCCCTTGCGATGGCGCTCGGCCAACCATGAGATCGCGACGCGGGCCGCGTCTTCGTGATCGCGCGCGCGCAGGGGGTGAACGTTCATGCTTGAAATCGGGTGCGGTGGTTGAAGCGGGTCGAGCTGTTGCCGAACGCGGCCACGGCACCGCGCTGGTCGAAGGCAGGGTGCAGGGTCGCAGAACGGCGCTTCGTGGTCTCGTATGCTATTGTCATACATCCTCTAGGGAGATGTCCTCGTGCCAACCGCCTCCGCCGCCGTTCTGAGTGTTCGCGTCAGTGCCAGCGAACGTGCCTTGCTGGAGGCCGCGGCCGAACAGGCCAGTACCAATCTCAGCGACTTCGTGAGGCGGCGTGCGCTCGAAGCGGCAGAGTCCGACCTGCTGAATCGCCGCATCGTGACGATTCCAGCGAAGGACTGGGCCCGGTTCGAGGCCTGGGCCCGCTCGCCCGCGCGGGAACTGCCGGCGCTTCGAAAGCTGTCCAAGACTCGCCCCGTCTGGCAGAAGTGACCTCAGGCGCGATTCCCCCGATAGCCGCCTTCACGCCGCCGCGACCCCTGGCGGCTGCTGACGATGCAGCGGCCTTCGATTGCGGGCGCGACGCGTTGAATCACTGGTTCCGCCGCCACGCCTGGCGCAACCAGGAACTGGGGGTCTCGCGGACCAGCGTGATCTGCGATGGGGAAACGGGCGGCATCGTCGGCTGCGTGAGTCTGTCGACGGCGCAGGTCGAGCGAGCCTGGTTGCCGAAGGCACAGCAACGCAATCGACCCGACCCGCTGCCCGCCATCCTGCTCGGCCAGTTGGCGGTCGACCTGCGGTGGCAGAAGAAGGGTATTGCGCGATCGCTGATGTTCTATGCGCTCACCACGGCGGTGCGCCTGTCCGGCCAGGTCGGCTGCTTCTGCGTGCTGACGCATCCGCTGGATGACGATGTGCGGGCGCTCCATGCAGCCTTCGGATTCGAAGCCCTTCCGTTCGATCCCTCGCGCAGCATGGCGGTTCGGATCGCGGATCTGGTTCGCAGCGGCTTTGAGGCAGCCGGCTGAGGTTGCTTCTCCCAGTTCACTGGCGTCAATGTGGCGGGACGAGCCGCTGCGATGGCGACAGGATCGCACCAGAATGGTGGCGGCTCGTGGTCTCATGACGTCCCGCGCGGACTGGGGGAACAGACAGGGGAACAGCGCGAGATGTTTCCTGAATCTTCTCAATGAGATCAACAACTCAGGTCGCCGTTCGTATCGCATCAGCCACCCAACTCGCTCCCGGCGAGCCCTACGCAGTGGGCCTCTTCCTCGTCGGCGCATTTTCGGCGCTGGCGTCGAGGGCTTTGCGGACGCGGGCCGGCATCAGCGGGCAGGCAGTTGCCTGCGCAGCGCCGCCCGCAGTCGCCAGCCCAGCAGCAGCGCGACGATTGCCGCATAGACCGCGACCTCGGCCAGGTCGTTCTTCGCGCTGCGCGCCCACAGGAAGTGCAGCACAGCCAGCAGCGCGATCGCGTAGACGCTGCGATGCAGCGCGCGCCAGCGCCTGCCGCCGAGCGCGCGCACCGCCCGGTCGAACGAGGTGCCCGCCAGCGGCAGCAGCAGCACGAAGGCCAGCGTGCCCACGAGCACGAAGGGCCGCTTCGGGATGTCGCGCACGATCGCCGCCGCGTCAAAGCCCATGTCCAGCCATGCATAGCACAGCAGGTGCGCCAGCGCGTAGGCGAAGGTCCACAGCCCGAGCATGCGGCGCAGCCGCAGCAGCGCGTGCCAGCCGAAGGCTTCGCGCAGCGGCGTCACCGCCAGCGTCGCGCACAGCAGCCGCAGCGTCCAGTCGCCGGTGCCGCGCGACAGCGCCTGCGCCGGGTTCGCGCCCAGCGTGTCGGCCCATGCGCCCCAGATCAGGTGCAGCAGCGGCAGCGACGCCAGCACGAAGGCCGCCGGCTTGGCGGCCGGATGGCGCAGCGCCGCATTGACGGCGGCGGCGATCGCGGCGGGCGCGGCGCCGCGGGCGTCAGAAGTCCTTCGCCAGGTCCATGCCCGCATAGAGCTGCCCGACCTGCGCCTCGTAGCCGTTGAACATCAGCGTCGGGCGCTTCTTCGCGAACAGGCCGTCCTCGCCGATGCGCCGCTCGGTGGCCTGGCTCCAGCGCGGGTGATCGACTTTCGGGTTGACGTTCGAATAGAAGCCGTACTCCTGCGGTGCCGCCCGCTCCCAACTGGTCGCCGGCTGCTTGTCGACGAAGCGGATGCCCACGATCGACTTGGCCGACTTGAAGCCGTATTTCCACGGCACCACCAGGCGCAGCGGCGCGCCGTTCTGGTTGGGCAGGACCTCGCCGTACAGGCCGAAGGCAAGCAGCGTCAGCGGGTGCATTGCCTCGTCCAGCCGCAACGCCTCGGTGTAGGGCCAGTCGAGCACCGACGAGCGCAGCCCCGGCATCGCCGCGCTGTCGGCCAGCGTCGTGAACTGCACGAACCTCGCATTGCCGGTCGGCTCGACGCGGCGGATCAGTTCGGCCAGCGAATACCCGATCCAGGGCACCACCATCGACCAGCCCTCGACGCAGCGCAGCCGGTAGATGCGCTCCTCCATCGGGCTGAGCTTCAACAGCGCATCCAGATCCCAGCGGCCGGGCTTGCGCACTTCGCCGTCGATGGTCACGGTCCAGGGCCGGGTCTTCATCTGGCCTGCGCGGCGCGACGGGTCGGACTTGTCGGTGCCGAACTCGTAGAAGTTGTTGTAGGTGGTGACGTCCTGCCAGCGCGTGGGCTTTTCCATCGTCATCGCCGCGGGTACCGCGCTGCGCACGCCCGGCAGCGGCGCCAGCCGCCCCGCCGGCTGCGTCTGGGCAGCCGCCGGCGGCCGTAGCCCGGCGATCAGGCCGATGCCGGCCGCGGCCTGCGCCAGCAGCCGCCGACGCTGCGCGTACAGCGCGGGCGGCGTGATCTCGCCGGCCAGGCTCCTGCCATGGCCGCGTTCGGGAAGGAAACGCATACGAAGCCTCGTCGAGGCGCCCTGGGCCGGGCGCCCGGCGCCGACCTTAGCGCCGGTGCAGCAGCGCGTCGGCGCGAGGGTCTTGGCCGTGCGCCGCGCCGGTCAGTGCAGGCCGGCCATGTAGTCGGCGACTGCCTTGATCTCGCGGTCGTTCATCTTGGCCGCCACGTCCAGCATCGGCTGGCTGTTCTTCCGCTCGCCCGAGCGGAACGCGCTCAGCTGCAGCTCGGCGTACTCGCCGTGCTGGCCCGCCAGGCGCGGATACTGCTTCGGGATGCCGGCGCCGTTGGGGCTGTGGCAGCCGGCGCAGGCGGCGATCTGCCGATCGGCGATGCCGCCGCGGTAGATGCGCTCGCCCAGCAGCAAGGTGTCCTTGTCCTTGGCGTCGCCCGGCTTGGCCGACTTCGACGCGTAGAACGCGGCGACGTTCAGCATGTCCTCGTCGCTCAGGATCGCGGCGAAGCCCTGCATGATCGCGTTGACGCGCTGGCCCGACTTGAAGTCCTGCAGCTGCTTGACCAGGTACTCGGGGAACTGGCCGGCGAGGATCGGATTGGCCGGCAGGCCGCGTGTGCCGTCGAAGCTGTGGCACGCGCCGCAGATCTGGGTTGCGGTCGCCTCGCCCTTGGCCAGGTCGGCCTTGGCGGCGGGCTTGGCATCTGCAGCCAGCGCCGGGGCCGAGAAGGCGGCGGCAATGAGCAGGGCGAGGAGCTTTTTCATGTGCGGCTTCGTCGGGTTGTGGCGGCAGGCTGACAAGCGCGCGAATTTTACAATGGCCGATGACCGCACCAGCCCATTCCCGTGCAGCGGCTGCCGCTTTCGATCCGGCACAGCGTGCCGCGCTGGCCTGGCTGCACGGCGCACGCTTCCTGACCACCGCGTCGCAGCTGCTGCAGCTGCCGACATCCGACCTGCCCGAGATTGCCTTCGTCGGCCGCAGCAACGCCGGCAAGTCCAGTGCGATCAACCGCCTGACGCAGCAGCGGCGGCTGGCTTTCGCGTCGCGCACGCCGGGACGCACGCAGCACATCAACCTGTTCGCGCTCGGGCCCAAGGATGCGCCCGATGCGCTGCTCGCCGACCTGCCGGGCTACGGCTACGCATCGGTCGAACGATCGGCGAAGCTGCGTTGGCAGGAAGTGATGGCGCAGTACCTGGCGCAGCGGCGCAATCTGGCCGGGGTGGTGCTGCTGGTCGATTCGCGCCTGGGGCTGACCGATCTGGACGAGCGGCTCGTGAATTGGCTGCAGGGGCGCCTGGTCGGCGGCGCGCTGCGCCTGCTGGTGCTGCTGACCAAGTCCGACAAGCTCGGCCGCGCGCCCGGTGCGCGCGCATTGCGTGAAGCCGTCGGACGCCTCGAGCCGCTGCTGCCCGAGGGCGCCGATGCCGCCGTGGCGTTGTTCTCTGCGCTCGACGGCAGCGGCGTCGGCGATGTCGCGGTGACCTTGCGCGGCTGGGTGCCGCTTCAGACGACGACGTAGTTGCCCTTCAGATAGGGCAGTGCCGCGCGCAGGTGTTCGCCCAGGTGCGGGAACAGCGCCGAGGTGGATTCGCTCGCGTAGATCGGGCGCACCGCCTGGCGTGTCGGGTTGCCGATGTTGATCAGGCAGGCAGCGCAGCCGTCGTCGTACTCCAGCAGGTCCGGGCCGACCGGGCGCAGCACCCAGCCTTCGGAGCTGCATATCTGGCCGTTGGCGGCGGCAATCAACTGGCTCGGGGTGGGTGGCGGCATGGCGGCTGCGGACGGTGGGTGATCGGGTGCTGCCGCGCCGACAGGCGGTCGTCGAGCAGGCGATGGGCGGCAGTGTAGGGAGCCCGATGCGGGGCCCCATCCCCATGCTTCGGGGGGCACGGGCGCTGTCGGCGGCCGCACCGTGTGCAACTTCACATCCGGCGGCCGGTGCGGCCCGAAGGCCGGCGCACAGCCGGTGCGCGCCGCTGCATGAGGCCGCATGAAGCTGCATGAAAACAGCCCGCGGCCTTGCGGCGCGCGGGCTGTGCTGCACGGTGCGAGGCGGCCGGCTCCAGCGGCGGCCGCCTCGCGGCGGGCGCGGACTTACATGTCCATGCCCATGCCGCCCATGCCGCCCATCCCACCCATGCCGCCGCCCGGCATGGCGGGGCTCTCGTCCTTCGGCGCCTCGGCGACCATCGCTTCGGTGGTGAGCATCAGGCCGGCGACCGACGCGGCGTTTTGCAGCGCGGTGCGGGTGACCTTGGTCGGGTCGAGGATGCCCATCTCGATCATGTCGCCGTACTCGCCGGTCTGGGCGTTGTAGCCGTAGTTGCCCTTGCCGTCGAGCACCTTGTTGATCACCACGCTCGGCTCGTCGCCGGCGTTGGCGACGATCTCGCGCAGCGGCTGCTCGACGGCGCGCATCACGATCTTGATGCCGGCATCCTGGTCGTGGTTGTCGCCCTTGAGCTTCTTGCCCAGCGCCTGGCGCGCGCGCAGCAGCGCGACGCCGCCGCCGGAGACGATGCCTTCCTCGACTGCGGCACGGGTGGCGTGCAGCGCGTCCTCGACGCGGGCCTTCTTCTCCTTCATCTCGACTTCGGTCGCGGCGCCGACCTTGATCACGGCCACGCCGCCGGCGAGCTTGGCCACGCGCTCTTGCAGCTTCTCGCGGTCGTAGTCGCTGGTCGCCTCCTCGATCTGCACGCGGATCTGCTTGACCCGGGCCTCGATGTCCGGGGCCTTGCCGGCGCCGTCGATGATCGTGGTGTTTTCCTTCCCGATCTCGATGCGCTTGGCCTGGCCGAGGTCGGCGAGCCCGATCTTCTCGAGCGTCATGCCGGTCTCTTCGGCGATCACCTTGCCGCCGGTCAGAATCGCCATGTCCTCAAGCATCGCCTTGCGGCGGTCGCCGAAGCCCGGCGCCTTGACCGCGCAGACCTTGAGGATGCCGCGGATGGTGTTGACCACCAGCGTCGCGAGCGCTTCGCCCTCGACTTCCTCGGCGACGATCAGCAGCGGCTTGCCGCTCTTGGCCACCGCCTCGAGTGCGGGCAGCAGCTCGCGGATGTTGCTGACCTTCTTGTCGTGCAGCAGGATGTACGGGTTCTCGAGAATGCAGACCTGCTTCTCGGCGTTGTTGATGAAGTACGGCGACAGGTAGCCGCGGTCGAACTGCATGCCCTCGACGATGTCGAGCTCGTTGTTCAGGCTCTTGCCGTCCTCGACGGTGATCACGCCTTCCTTGCCGACCTTGTCCATCGCGTTCGCGATGATCGTGCCGATCGAGTCGTCGGCGTTGGCCGAGATCGCGCCGACCTGACTGATCTCCTTGCTGGTGGTGGTCGGCTTGCTGATCTTCTTCAGCTCATCGACCAGGCCCTCGACCGCCTTGTCGATGCCGCGCTTCAGGTCCATCGGGTTCATGCCGGCGGCCACGTACTTCATGCCTTCGCGCACGATGCCCTGCGCGAGCACGGTGGCGGTGGTGGTGCCGTCGCCGGCGGCGTCGCTGGTCTTGGAAGCGACTTCCTTGACCATCTGCGCGCCCATGTTCTGGAGCTTGTCCTTGAGCTCGATCTCCTTGGCCACCGACACGCCGTCCTTGGTGACGGTGGGGGCGCCGAAGCTGCGCTCGAGCACGACGTTGCGGCCCTTCGGGCCCAGGGTGACCTTGACCGCGTTGGCCAGGACGTTCACGCCCTCGACCATGCGTTGACGCGCGTCGGCGCCGAAGATGACGTCTTTTGCTGCCATGTGTGTTTCTCCGGATTCAGTGCTTGGATGGGTCGGCGATCGGCTGCCGGAATGCGTCTGCGGCGGGGCTCGCTGCCCTCGACCCGGCTGCGCCGGATCGGCCTGCGACGCAAGCGGCGGCCTCAGGCCATCACTTCTCGACGACGGCGAAGAGGTCTTCTTCCTTCATGACGAGCAGTTCCTCGCCATCGACCTTGACCGTCTGGCCGCTGTACTTGCCGAACAGCACGCGATCACCGGCCTTGACGTTGGGCGCCACGAAGTCGCCCTTGTCGTTGCGCTTGCCCGGGCCCACTGCCAGCACCTCGCCCTGATCGGGCTTCTCGGCGGCGTTGTCGGGAATCACGATGCCCGAGGCCGTCTTGGTCTCGTTTTCCAGGCGCTTGACGATCACACGATCGTGCAATGGACGCAGTTTCATTCCATCTCCTTTGGGGTCGATTCGCTTTCGGTCATGCGCACCGTTTGTTGGTGCGCACTGACTACCTGACCGGCTGGATTGAATATCCTGCCGAACTGTCAGCACTCAAGCCATGCGAGTGCCAGCAACCAGGATTATAGGGACGGGCTTCGCGACTTCAAGGCCCGCGCGGCCCCGATCAGCCGCAGATCAGTGCGGCCATGCCGGCGAGCCGGACGCATCGGACGCATCGGGCGCATCCGGATCGGCGGTCGGCGGGTCGGCCACGCGGTAACCCTCGGCCGCCCAGGCGCCGAGGTCGATGCTGCGGCAGCGCGGGCTGCAGAAGGGGCGCGACGGGTTGCCCGGGCCATAGACCGCCGGCTGCCCGCAGCTCGGGCATCGGACGGTCCGCGGGCGCAGCGGCGGCGTGTGGCCCATCGCGGTCAGGCGCAGAGCATCAGGTCGAAGGCCACGTCGTCGGTGCAGGGCCGCAGGCGGCCGCCGCTTTCCCAGCGCAGCAGCCGCACCGAGACCATCAGCCGATGGCCGCTGAGCTCGGGCACGAGCTCGCCGGCGGCATCGAGCCCCACCCGCATCAGCTGGAAGCTGCGCCCGACCGGCAGGCTCTGCTGGAACTGGCCGCCCACGGCAACCTGGCGCTGCGCGTGGCCGCCTTCGCGCACCAGGCTGAGCAGCAGGTGCAGCGCGTCGGACAGCGGCGTGAAGCTCGAGGTCCATTGCCGCAGGTCGGCCCGGCGCCGCTCGGCCGGGTGCTGCTGCCAGGCGAAGTAGGAGGGCAGGTCGAACTCGCAGGTGCCGCCGGGGATGTTCATGCGGCTGCGCAGGCTCATCAGCCACTCGTTGCCGGTCAGCGCCTGCCCGGCCTTGCCGACGAGCTGGTTCAGCTGCTCGTGGCAACGGTCGACGCGCGTCGTGATGTCGTCGAGCGCGGCTTCCGAGATGCGCGGGTTGCCGCGGTAGCCCTGCAGCTGTGCGCGGTGGCGCTCGAGTTCCTTCAACAGGTCGGATTTCAGGTCGGCGCGCGCCGCCACGTCCATGATCTCGAACACCGTGGCGAGCGCGAAATGGTGATCCAGCGGCGCGTCGCGCGGCAGCAGTTGCCCGAGTCGGCCGAACAGGTGCTCGAGCCGCAGCATCGTGCGGATGCCTTCGTTGAACGGGTATTCGTACAGGACCACGGTGGGTGCAGCGGCGGCGGTCGCGTCGCGCACCTGGCGCGCGGGCAGCACCGCCGATTGTTCCACAGGCCCTCCTGCGGCCCGGCGCGCGCCGGCGCCCGCGTGCCCCGCCCGCCAGGCCTGGAGGTCAGTGCAGCGGATGCCAGGCCTGCCAGAGGGCGCGCGCCTCGGCGCGCAACTGGTCCAGCGACAGGCCGTCGTTGTGGATCACCGCATCGGCGATCGAGCACCGCAGCGCGCGCGGCGACTGCTGCGCGATGACCTTGCGCACCTGCGCGTCGCTCCAGCCCGAGCGCTGCATCACGCGCTGCACCTGCACGTCCTCGCCGCAATCGACGACGACGATGCGCGCCACGCGCGCGCGCCAGGCGCTCGAGGCGGCGAGCAGCGGCACGTCGAAGACCACCGGCCGGCCGGCTGCCGCTGCCGCCTGGCGCCCGGCCTCGGCGCCGATCATCGGGTGCAGGATCGCCTCGAGGCGGCCGCGCGCCGCCGGCTGGTCGAAGGCCAGCGCGCGCATGCGGCTGCGGTCGAGCGCGCCGTCTGCACCGACCACGCCGGCGCCGAAGGCGGCGGCGATCGCCGGCATCGCCGCGCCGCCGGGGGCGGTCAGCGCGTGCGCGATCGCGTCGGTATCCACCAGCAGCGCGCCGCAGTCCACCAGCGCGGCGGCCACGGTGCTCTTGCCGCTGCCGATGCCGCCGGTCAGCCCGATCGCGAGCGCCATCACAGCGTCGGGAACCACCAGGCCGTCAGCTGGCGGCCGAAGAACATCGCGGCCAGGCCGCCGCCCACCAGGTAGGGGCCGAAGGGGATCGGCACCTCGCGCTTGTGGCCGCCGAAGACGATCAGCCCGATGCCCACCACCGCCCCGACGGCCGAGGCCAGCAGCACGATCGACGGCAGCAGCTGCCAGCCCAGCAGCGCGCCCAGGCCGGCGAGCAGCTTGAAGTCGCCTTCGCCCATGCCTTCGACGCCGCGCAGCTTCTTGTAGCTGTAGGCCAGCAGCCACAGCCCGCCGTAGCCGGCGAAGGCGCCCCAGGCGGCGTCGGCCAGCGCCACGCCGGTCCAGCCGAAGCCGGCACCGGCGATGCCCAGGCCGAGCAGCGGCAGCGTCAGGTCGTCGGGCAGGTACGTGGTGTCGAGGTCGATCAGCGCCATCGCCACCATCAGCGCGACCGCGGCGCACCACACCAGTGTGGTCGGCTGCGCGCCGAACTTCCACGCGCAGGCGGCGAACAAAAGCCCGGTCAGCGCCTCGACCAGCGGATAGCGCGCCGAGATCGGCCGGCCGCAGCCGGCGCAGCGGCCCTTCAGCCGCAGCCAGCCGACGACCGGCAGGTTCTCGTGCCAGCGCAGTTCATGCCCGCATTGCGGGCAGCGCGACCGGGGTCGCGCCAGGCCCAGGGCCGGCAGCGCCGCGACCGCGTCGCCGATCGCCGCCGCCGCCTGCGCCAGGGCCGGCGGCGGCGGGGCGTCGCGGCCCGCGAAGCGGCGCCACGCGGCGGCGTCGCCGAGCTGGTGCTCGGCCGTTTCCTGCCACCAGGCGCGCTCGAGCATCTGCGGCAGCCGGTGCGCGACCACGTTCAGGAAGCTGCCGATGCACAGCCCGAGCAGGCCCAGGCCGGCCGGGGTCAGCAGCAGCGCGAACAGCTCGCCGGCGGGCATCGGCGGCGCGTCAGACCACCGCACCGAGCTTGAAGATCGGCAGGTACATCGACACCACGATGCCGCCGATCAGCACGCCCAGGATCACGATGATGAAGGGCTCCATCAGGCTGGACAGCCCCTTGACCATGTCGTCGACCTCTTCCTCGTAGAACTCGGCGCACTTGGCCAGCATGTGGTCGAGCGATCCCGATTCCTCGCCGATCGCCGCCATCTGCAGCACCATCGTCGGGAACACGCCGGTCGAGGTCATCGACGCGGTCAGCGCCGAACCGGTGGACACGTCCTTCTGGATCTGCTCGGTCGCGATGCGGTAGACCGCGTTGCCCGAAGCGCCGCCGACGGAATCGAGCGCCTCGACCAGCGGCACGCCGGCGGCGAACATCGTCGACAGCGTGCGCGTCCAGCGCGCGATCACCGACTTGTCGATCAGGTTGCCGAACACCGGGATCTTCAGCAGCAGCCGGTCCATGAAGACCTGCATCTTCTCCGAGCGCTTCCAGGCCTGGAAGAAGAAGTACAGCCCGCCGAACAGCAGCCCGAAGATCGCCCACCACCAGCTGACGAAGAACTCCGACATGGCGATCACCGCGAGCGTCGGCGCCGGCAGGTCGGCCCCGAAGGAGCTGAACACTTCCTTGAACGCCGGGATCACGAAGATCATGATCACCGTCAGCACGACGAAGGCGACCACGAGCACCGCGATCGGGTACATCAGCGCCGACTTGATCTTGCTCTTCAGCGCGAGCGTCTTCTCCTGGTAGATCGCCAGCCGGTCGAGCAGCGCCTCGAGGATGCCGCCGGCCTCGCCGGCCTCGACCAGGTTGCAGTACAGCGCGTCGAACTGCATCGGGTGCTTGCGGAAGGCCGCCGACAGGCTGGTGCCGGTCTCGACGTCGTTGCGGATGTCGGTCAGCAGCCGCGTCAGGCGCGGGTTGGCGCTGCCGCGCGCGACGATGTCGAAGGCCTGCAGCAGCGGCACGCCGGCCTTCATCATCGTCGCCAGCTGGCGCGTGAAGACGGCGATGTCCTTCTGCTTGATCGCCTTGCCGCCGCTGGTGCGCCGCTTCTTGACCTTGGTGATCAGGATGCCCTGGCGGCGCAGGCTGGCGTTGACCACCGCCTCGCCGCCGGCGCGGATCTCGCCGCGCACCAGCTTGCCGTTCTTGTCCTTGCCCTCCCACTCGAAGATCGCGTCCTTCGGGTTGCGTGCGGCTGCAGCGGTGGCCATCGTGTCTCCGGGGCGGGGATTCGGGTCGGTCGGGGCGGCGAGTCCGGGGTGCGCAGTGTCCGCGGGCGGCGGCTCACTCGTTGGTGACCGAGATCACCTCTTCCAATGTCGTCACGCCGGCGCGGACCTTTAGCAGCCCGGCCTGGCGCAGGTCGCGCACGCCGTCCTTCTGCGCCTGCGCGGCGATGTCCATCGAGCTGCCCTCGGCCAGGATGATGCGCTGGATCGACTCGGTGATCGGCATGACCTGGTACAGGCCGACGCGCCCCTTGTAGCCATTGTTGCAGGCCGTGCAGCCCACCGCCCGGTACGGCCGCCAGCTGCCGTCGAGCTCGGTGTCGGCGAAACCGGCGCGCTGCAGCGCCTCGCGCGGGTAGTCGGCCTGCGCCTTGCAGTTGTCGCACAGCCGCCGCGCCAGCCGCTGCGCCGTGATCAGCAGCACGCTGGCGGCGATGTTGAAGGGCGCCACGCCCATGTTCAGCAGCCGCGTCAGCGTGCTCGGCGCATCGTTGGTGTGCAGCGTGCTCATTACCAGGTGGCCCGTCTGTGCCGCCTTGATCGCGATGTCGGCGGTCTCCAGGTCGCGGATCTCGCCGACCATGACGATGTCCGGATCCTGCCGCAGGAAGGACCGCAGCGCCGCGGCGAAGGTCAGGCCGGCCTTGTCGTTGACGTTGACCTGGTTGACCCCCGGCAGGTTGATTTCCGCCGGATCCTCGACCGTGCAGATGTTCACGCCGGGCTGGTTCAGGATGTTCAGGCAGGTGTACAGCGACACCGTCTTGCCGCTGCCGGTGGGCCCGGTGACCAGCACCATGCCGTAGGGCCGCTTGACGGCGTTGAGCAGTCGCTCGCGCTCGATCTTCTCGTAGCCCAGCGCCTCGATGCCGAGCTTGGCGCTGCTCGGATCGAGGATCCGGATCACGATCTTCTCGCCGAACAGCGTGGGCAGCGTGCTGATGCGGAAGTCGATCGCCTTGTTGCCGAACTTGAGCTTCAGCCGGCCGTCCTGCGGCACGCGCTTCTCGGCGATGTCGAGCCGGCTGATGACCTTGATGCGCGACGCGAGCTTGTCCTTGATCGCCACCGGCGGCTGGGTGATCTCGCGCAACTCGCCGTCGATGCGAAAGCGCACGCGGTAGTTGTACTCGTAGGGCTCGAAGTGCAGGTCGGACGCGCGCATGTTGATCGCGTCGACCAGCATCTTCTGCAGGAAGCGCACGACCGGCGCGTCCTCGACCTCGGCCGAGACGTCGGCGCCTTCCTGTGCGGCGCTGTCCTCGTCGCTGACGTCGAAGTCGAAGTCGCCGCCGGCCAGCGACTCCACGGTCGCGTTGATGTCGGCGCCTTGCGCCTCGAGCAGCCGCACCAGCTTGTCGTATTCGACGATCACCCACTCGGGCGACAGCTGCGTGGCGAACTTGATGCGCTCGGCCGCTTCCTGGTCGGTCGGATCGGCCGCGCCGATGAAGATGCGGTTGCCGCGCTTGCCGAGCACCGCGATCTGGTACTGGGTCGCCAGCTTCGCGTCGACGATGCCGCGCGGCAGCTTGGTGTTGTCGATCGCCGCCAGATCCAGCAGCGGCAGCGCCAGCGCGCTGGCCAGCGTGTGCGCGAGATCGGCCGGCTGCACCGCGCCGGCGGCGATCACCGCCGACACGAAGCTGGCGCGCCGCTCGCGCGCCGTCTTGGCCAGGTCTTCCGCGGCCTTCTGGTGGAGCTTGCCGGCGTGGACGAGCACGCGCGCCACCCCCGTCAGGTGGGACTGCGGCGACTCGACCAGCGTGTCAACGGGCATCAGCGGGGGCGGCCGGTGTCATGAACGGCGAATGATCGCCGATGGACTGCGGGCTGTAAATCGGCCGGGCCGCTGCGCGTGCATTCGTTCATGCCGGCACTGCCCGCGCGGCCGCCTGCGGCCGCCCGACACTGCCGCCGACAAGGACATGTGCGCGGCGCACAAAGATGCACAAAACGCGAATCTTAAAATCCGCGGCTCCGGCGCAACGCCTTGCAAGGGCGGCGCCCGATGGCCGCGCATCGACGCGGCCGTGCGCGGCCGCAGTGCCGGCGAAGAACCAGCGGAAAAGGAAAGCGCGCATGGACAGTGCGGTCATCAGCTTGCTCGGGGCCTTCCTGTTGTCGCTCATCGGGCTGTTCGTGTTCATCTGGTCGATGCGCAAGGGGCTGCTGGTCGAGAACCCGCGCGCGGCGTCGGTGATCTTCGCGCCCGGCGAGATCGGCCGGACCGACGATCCGGCCCTGGCGGACGCCGGGCGCGCCGGCCTGCAGGCGGCCGCCGCGGAAGCGGGCGATTCCGAGCATCCGCCCGACCCGGCCGAGATGGCGCAGCGCATCGAGGCCGACCGCTCGAGCGCCTTCCCGGTGTTCATGTTCATCGCCTTCGCCTGCCTGTGGCTGCTGCTGGGGTCGGCGGCGGGGCTGACCGCGTCGCTGAAGCTGCACCTGCCCGACTGGCTGGTGGGCGAGGCCTGGCAGACCTTCGGCCGCGTGCGCACGATGCACCTGACCGCGGTGCTCTACGGCTGGATCACCAACGCGGCGCTGGGCGTGATCATCTGGCTGCTGCCGCGCCTGCTGCGCACGCCGCTGGTCGGCGCGATGTGGGTGATGCTCGGCGGCGCGCTGATCAACACCGCGATCGCGAGCGCGATCGGCGCGATCGGCGCGGGCTGGACCGACGGCATGGAATATCTCGAGATGCCGTGGCAGATCGGCCTGTTCTTCGTCGCCGGCATGGTGTGCATCATCGGCCCGGTGCTGTACACGCTCGTCAACCGCAAGGTCGAGTCGCTGTACGTCAGCGTGTGGTACCACGTGGCGGCGCTGTTGTGGATCACGCTGCTGTTCCTGGTCGCCAAGCTGCCGGGCGTGCACTTCGGCGTGCAGCAGGCCACGACCAACTGGTGGTACGGCCACAACGTGCTCGGGCTGTGGTTCACGCCGGTCAGCGTCGGCGCGATCTACTACTTCCTGCCGAAGATCATCGCGCGGCCGGTACGCTCGTACAACCTGTCGATCCTCGGCTTCTGGACGCTCGCGTTCTTCTACGGCCAGGTCGGCGGCCACCACTTGGTGGGCGGGCCGGTGCCGGGATGGCTGGTCACGCTGTCGATCGTGCAGAGCATGATGATGATCATCCCGGTGGCGGCGTTCACGATCAACATGGCCGGCACGATGTGGGGGCGCATGCACCTGGCGCGCTGGTCGCCGACGCTGCGCTTCATGATGTTCGGCGGCTTCATGTACATGCTGTCGTCGCTGCAGGGCTCGTTCGAGGCGCTGCGCTCGATCAACCAGATCACGCACTTCACCCACTTCACGGTCGCGCACGCGCACCTGGGCGCCTACGGCTTCGTGACGATGGTGCTGTTCGGCGCGATCTACTTCATGCTGCCGCGCGTGCTGCACTGGGAGTGGCCGTATCCGCGGCTGATCTCGCTGCAGTTCTGGCTGGCGGCCATCGGCATCGGCATCTACTTCGTCGGCCTGTCGATCGGCGGCTGGCTGCAGGGCGAGTACATGCTCGACGCCTCGAAGCCGTTCATGGACTCGGTCGCCGTGACCATCCCCTGGCTGCAATGGCGCAGCGTCGGCGGCGCGCTGATGGTCGCCAGCCACCTGGTCTTCGTCGGCCACTTCCTGGCGATGGCGCTGCGCTTCGGGCCCGAGCGCGTGGGTGCTGCGCTGTTCTCCGCCCAACCCAAGGCCGTGGAGCTGGTCCATGGAGAATGAAGTCAAGCTCGCCGCCGGTGCGATGGTGACGCTGGGCGTGGCCACCGCGGCGCTGGTGGTGCTGCCCTACATCCAGGTGCGCGACGTCAAGGCGCCCGAAGGGCTCAAGCCCTACACCAGCGCCGAGCTGCGCGGGCGCGCCGTCTACATCGCCAACGGCTGCATGTACTGCCACAGCCAGCAGCCGCGCGACCGCAGCTTCGGCCCCGACGCCGAGCGCGGCTGGGGCCGCGCCTCGGTGCCCGGCGACTACGTGTACGACCGGCCGCACCTGCTGGGCAGCATGCGCACCGGGCCGGACCTGCTGAACATCGGGGTGCGCCAGCCGAGCAAGGACTGGCAGCTCGGCCACCTGTACCAGCCGCGCGCCTACGTGCCCGGATCGATCATGCCGGCGTATCCGTACCTGTTCGAGCTGAAGGATGCGGCCGAGCCCGGCGACGAGGCGGTCCAGCTGCCGCCGGGCCACAGCCCGCAGGGCAAGGTGGTGGTGGCGCTGCCGCAGACGCTGGATCTGGTGAAGTACCTGCAGGCGCTCGACCGCAGCTACCCGGTGCTGCCGCCCGAACCGCGGCAGGCTGCGGGCCCGGCCGCGCCTGGCGCCGCCGCACCGCCGGCTTCGTCGCCGGCCCCGGCGCCGGGCGCGCGCACCGCGCCGTCATCCTGAGGGGCAGCCCATGAGCCTGGACATCGAAAGCCGCGCGCAGGAGCGCGAGAACGTCGACCCCGAGGAAACCATCCGGCCGATACCGCTGGCCGCAGCGGTCGTCACCCTGGTGATGGTCGTGTTCGGCGTGCTCTACATCTTCTTCTCCGAGCCGCTGGCCAACTCGCAGTGGGGCGACGAGCGCACGCTGGCCGACCTGTCCGGCCCCAGGCCTGCCGCCGCAGGCGCGGCCGTGGACGGCAAGGCGCTGTTCGCCGCGCACTGCGCCGCCTGCCACCAGGCCACCGGCCAGGGCCTGCCGGGCGTGTTCCCGCCGCTGGACGGCTCCGAATGGGTGCACGGCGACACGCGCGTGCTGGCCAACATCCTGCTGCACGGCGTCACCGGCGAAATCTCGGTGAAGGGCGCCAAGTTCAACGGCACCATGCCCAGCTTCCGGCAGTTGAGCGACGCCGAGCTCGCCGGGCTGGCCAGCTACATCCGCAGCAGTTGGTCGAACAAGGCCGATGCGGTACCGGCCGAGCTGTTCGCGCGCGAGCGCAAGGCCGACGACCGGACGGCGCCCTTCGAGGGCGGGGCTGCGTTGCAGGCTTTGCTCCCGAAGTAGGCGGCGGCGGCATGCTGCGCACCGCGCTGGCGAGCATGTTGCTGCTGCTGGCCGGCTGGGCGGCCGCGGCCTGGTTGACGCACGATTTCCAGGCCTGGACCGACGAGGACGCACGCCGGCTCGAAGTGGCGCTGGCACCGGTCGCGGCGCCGGCGGTGATCGTCGAAGGCCCGGACGCGGCGGCGACCGAGCTGCCCGCGTTGCTGGCCCAGCACGGCGGCGCGACCATCGTCGACTTCTTCTACACCCGCTGCGAAACCGTCTGCCGCTCGCTGGGCAGCAGCTTCCAGCAGTTGCAGGCGGCGCTGCAGGCCGGCGGCGGGCACGCAGGCCAGGCGCCGCGCGTGCGGCTGCTGTCGATCAGCTTCGACGCTGCGCGCGATGACGTGCAGGCGCTGCGGGCCTACGGCCGCGGCCTGCGTGCGGACCCCGCCGTCTGGCGCTTCGTGCGCGTGCACGACGAGGCGCAACAGCAAGCCCTGTTGCGCCGGCTGGGCGTGGTTGTCGTCGCCGACGGGCGCGGCGGCTACGAGCACAACGCAGCGCTGCTGGTGTTCGATGCGCAGGGCCGGATGGTGCGCGTGTTCGACCTGGCCGAGCAGCAGCTCGCGCTCGACTACGCGCGCCATCTGGCGCAGGCGCGGCCATGAAGCGGCTGCGCGCCGGCTGCACGCCCGCCCGCCAGGGTGCCGTGGGGCTGGCGCTGGCCGCGCTGCTGGCCTGGCCCGCGGTGCGCCAGGTGCTGGAATCCAGCATGTGGCGCCAGATGCTGCTGCAGTATCCGCTGTGGCTGCTGGCCGGCGCGCTGCTCGCGGCCGTGCTGCCGCAGCGAGCGCGGGCCGCGCTGGCGCGCTGGAACGCCCACGGCATCACGGGCCTGGTGCTCGCGGGTGTGGTGCTGGCCGTGCTGATGGTGCCGCGCCTGCTCGACCTGGCGCTGCGCGACCCTGCGGTCGAAGCCGCCAAGTGCGCCGCGCTGCTGCTCGCAGGCGCCGCGCTGCGGCTGTCGTGGCGCGCGGCCGGGCGGGTGGTGCAGGGTTTCTTCCTGGGCAACGTGCTGCCGATGACCGTGGTGGCCGGCCAGCTCTACATCGACTCGCCGCTGCGCCTGTGCAATGCCTATCTGCTGGACGACCAGCAGCGCCTGGGCCGTTGGCTCACCGGCGTGGCCGCACTGCTCGCGCTCGCATGGCTGGTGCAGGTTGCCCGGTGGGCGATGGCGCCGCGCCCCGTCGACGCTGCGGGGCCGGATGCACCGGAAGCGCCAGGCTCGTGCACCCGCAAGGAAAACCTGGTCGGGGTGAGAGGATTCGAACCTCCGGCCTCTACGTCCCGAACGCGCCCTAGACACCCCTAGACCTGCTCCGGTTGGGGGTGCGCAGATGATAAATCAACAACTTGCGCCCCGTTGCGCTCGGCTTCGCGTAGTTTCACGCAGCGTCGTGGGGGCTGCATTTGCCACCAAGTTGCCACCGGGACCGTCGTCAGGCTGACCCTAGAGCGACACCCGTTTGGCCCGCCACCGCGCGGTGTGCATGGACGGATAAACCCCTTCCATAGACCTTGGACCCGAACTCATCGAGTCCAACATGACCACCGCCACCGCCTTCAGACCGCTGTCCAAGGAAGACCTCGCCGACGTGCTGGGGGTTTCCATCCGCACCATCGAGAACTGGGTCAACGACGGCATCCTGCCCGCGCCGACGAAGCTCGGCAACCGGGTCTACTGGCATCCCAACACCTTCTACGCCTGGCTGGACCGGCGCCTGTCTGCCGACGCCGCAACGGCCGAGGCGGTGCAGGACAGCGCCCCGGAGCCGCAGCCGGCACGCGCCAAGTCGAAAGTGCGGAGCCAGTCAGCGATGGCGAAGACCAAACTGGACAAGGTTCGCAACCGCACCCAGGCGCAGCTCGACGCGCTGATGGCCTGAGTTCGTCGCGCCATTTGCAACTCTTGGATACCGGGCCTGCTGGACGGCGCCTTCGAGCAGCCGCTGCCCCTCAAACGGCCCGCGGCTGCTGGTCCAGCAACTTCATCAGGTCCGGCGGCTGCTTGACCAAGTGATAGCTCCAGCGCCCGAACCGCCCGTCGTTGTTGACGGCGTTGCACCAGCGGTGCGCGGCGGCAGCCTTCACCTCGGCGTCGCCGGTCTGGCCCTTGATTTCCACCATCAACCGCTCGTCGTTGGTCAGCTCGACGATGAAGTCGGGCAGGTAGCGGCGGCGCGCGCCGTCCTTGCGATACGGCACGACGAAGCCCAGGTGGTCGTTCTTGACCCAGCGCCGCACCGCGTCGTGCGCGTCCAGCGCGGTCGCGGCCGACTGCTCCCAGGTCCTGGTGTCGGCCACCATCGCGTTCAGGTGACACTTCTGCACGGGCCAGGGCTGGCGCCCGGTGAAGAACTCGACATGCCGGGTCGAGCGCTCGCCGGCCGGCCCCGGCGTGATGACAGGGCGCTCCTGATTGCGCCCGCTCTCGTCCACAGCCTGCAAGGCATCGAACAGGATGCCCACCGCGCGCTGGAAGTACGGGTTCAGCGCCACGTCCTGCGCCGCGCGGTTGCCCCTGCAGTCCAGCTTGCTCGCCAGGAAGCGCTGCGCATAGGCCAGCAACTGCGGAAACAGCCGGTGCATGGGAATGGTGTGGCCTTGCTCCTGCTGCCATTGCTGTGCCACCACCTTGGCCAGCGTGAAGGCCACCTGCTGCACGCGCACCCGCTTGCGCCAGGCGTCCAGCGTCACCACTGCGGCGGCACCCGGGCCATAGGCCGCGAGCGCGCCATCCTGCGTGGTCAGGCCCTTCATCAGCACGGTGTCGGGCACCTCCATCGGGTCCAGCACCAGCGTCGGCACCTTGGCCCAATCGACCGCCAGGCGCGTGATGCCGGGGTCGGTGTAGCCCTCCACCACGGGAAAGCTGATTTCGTGCTGCGCCTTGGCCGGCACCGCGTAAATCTGGTTGGCCGGTGGCGTTGGCGGCTGCTGGGCACCGCCCTCGACCTTGAACGGAATGAGTTCGAACGGCACGCCAAAGACCTTGGCGGTTTCCTCGCGGAAGAAGCCCGTGGCCTCGTCCACCGCGTAGGACGTGCGGCGTAGCGCCCGGCCCACCACCTGCTCGCACAGCAATTGCGAGCCGAAGGGCCGCAGGCCGACGACGTGCGTCACCGTCGTGGCGTCCCATCCCTCGGAAAGCATCGCCACGCTGATGATGCAGCGCACGTCGCGGCCGGGCGGCACGCTGGCGTCGATGGTCATGAGACCGTTGTCGTCGTCCTCCAGCGCCTTGTGGTTGTGCTTGTCCACCAGCGCCGCGTATTCCTCCGGCACCTTGCCGCCGAGCCAGGCCGTCTTGCCGATGGTTTCCAGCACGAAGCGCAGGCGCCGCGCCTCGTCGTTCTTGCCGCCGCCCTCGGCGATGTCCTCGGCCACCTTGCTGTCGACCCGCACGGTCCATTCCCGGCCGGGCGCGTTGCGGAACTGTTCAGGGGCGGCGCCATGGTCGCTCTTGCCGTTGGCGAGCCAGCCGTACAGCTCCTTCGCCAGCGCGGTGTCACGGCACACGATGATGAACACCGGCGGCACGTTGCTCTTGCGGTGCCCGGCCTGGAACTGCGCCTGCCACTCGGCGGCCGTCTTGCGCCACTCGTCGGCAAGCTGGGCGATGGGCTGCGTGGCGTAGCGCATCAACACGTCAGGGGTCAGCTTGCCGCTCACGCCGTCCTTCTCGGCAATCTGCTGCACCCACCGCCACACATTGAAGTAGGCCGGCGTCTCTGTGCCGCCGATGTCTTGCGTCGGCAGTTGCGGAATCTTCACCAGCCCAGCCTCGATGGCCTCCAGGAGGCTGAAGTCGCTCACCACCCACGGGAAGGGCTTGCCCACCTCGTTGCCGCTGCCTTGGATGAAGAAGGGCGTGGCCGACAGGTCTAGGCACAGGCGGATGCCGTTGCTGCGACCGCCCAGTGCCTTGTTGATGCGGTCCAGCCCTTCCACCCAGACCGTGGCCTCGCGGGCATCGACCTCGGCCGTTTCCTCGTCCACCGCATACACGTCGTCGGCGTCGAGCTTGCCGCGCCGGTAGGCATGGTGGGCCTCGTCGTTCATCGCGAGGATGGCGGAGCTGCGCCCCTTGCGGTTGCCCAGCACACGGCGCAGGAACGCGGCGTCGCTCTCGTAGTAGCGCACCTCCTTGACCTCGAAGCCGGTCAAGTTGCCTTTGGCGTCGCGCAGCTCGCGCAGGATGTCGAAGGCACCGGTCAGCGCCTGCTGCCGGATGTCGGCCTCGGTCAGCTCGTCGCGCCCGCCGACCTTCACGGTGCGAGCCTTCTCGACCGGCACGCCGCGCTTGACCACCTTGGCCGTCGTGCCGTTCACGTCGGACAGCTCGCGCCGCTCCAGGTTGTGCCAGTTGGTGATGAACACCTCACCGCGCCGCAGGTCGGGCATGCGGTGCAGCGGCACCAGTTGCCGCGTGCGGTACAGACTCAGTTCGTCCAGGTTGGGGTCCAGCTCGCGCAATCGGTCGCGGATGGTGACGTTGGGGCAGACGATGAGCACCGTGTCCGAATACGCCGCCGCCTGCGGTTGCGCCACTTTGTTCAGGATGGACCAGGCCGCCAGCATGCCCATCACCGTCGTCTTGCCAGAGCCGGTCGCCATCTTCAGCGCGTAGCGCACGAAGGCCTTGTAGCCCTCGTCCCTGGCATCGTCGCCCGGCTCGTCGCTGGGCACGTTGACGCCCTGCTTCAGGTCGTCCGGCCCTTCGACGAGGAACAGCACTGTCTCGACGGCTTCGAGCTGGGCGAAGAACAGCCGCTGTGCCCGGTCGGGCGAGCGCCACAGCTCCAGCAGTTCCCGCGTGACCTTGGTCGCCCCCGCGTAGTCGCGCGCCCGCCAGTCCTTCAGCCGCTGGCGAATCAGGTTTGCCAGGTCCAGCAGGTATTCCTCGCCCTTCGAGGCGTCATCCAGCAGCGACTGCTGGCCCTTGTTCTTGCGCCCGCGTGCGGCGCGCTCAGGCACGCGGAAGAAGTAGGAGGCCAGGCGCCGGCCGGGGCGCTTCTCAGGCTGCTTGGCCGACTCGATGTGCCAGTGGTGCGCCGGCTCGTCGTAGGGCGAGTTGATGATGGGCGCTTCGACGGCGTTGATTTGGCTCACGTCCGAACCTCCAGAAGCAAGGAGGCGCCGAAGTACTGCGCCAGCAGCCGGGCAGTTCCATCGTATGTGGGCAACTCTTCGGTCGGTGCCAGTTGAGGCAAGCTGAAGTCACCGTCCAGCGTGACGGCTCGCCTGCCGCCTTCACTACGCTTCGGCCAGTATTGCTGGACGGCACTTAGCGCCGTCTGATAGAGCGCCGGTACGTTCACCAGGGGTGCGTTCCGTCGCTCGTTCCATCTGGCGCGTCGCACCTCATGAGTGCTCGTCTTCAGAGGATGCCCCTTCTCGGAGAAAACCCATGCGCGCGCCCCGTCCGGGGAGTAGACGATGGAGTGCGGCTCAGCCGGGTCAAGCTGTCCTGCGTCGGCTACATCAATCCACACCGAGTTCGCCTCCACGGACTTGGCGAGGTAGTGCGAGTTCATCTCGTGCCGACTTACGAAGATTGGCAGCGAATAGCAGAACTCCACACCCGGCAGGTTTGCCGAGGCGACCGCCTCAATCAAGTTGTACTGGTCAACGTCAAGGCGAAACGCGTAGTACGGACCACCGATTGCTCCCCAGAAGTGCCCGTTCTTCGGGCCCAATCGGTCCACATACCGTGGAACCTTGTGCTGCAGGGCAAGTGCGTGAATCGCGCCGCCTCGGCGATGGACCTCGAAGAGCACGTCATAGCCAAGCCACTTCTCCTCGTTTTGCGTCGGAATGCTTGGTGCCCCTGCAAGCACTGCACGATTTCGGTCGGCGTACTCAGCGTTGAACGAGAACTCGAAGACGCGCTCAGAGAAGCCTGGTGTGAGGATGGACATCAAGCCACCTGCAGCACGCGCATCAGTTCGTTGCCGCGCTCGTCGATGACCTTCACCGCCACGCGCTGCTTCGGCCCGACGGCAAACGGCTCGCTGACCGTGCCGGCCAGGTGCTCCCACACGGAAGGGTCGAACTCGGCCTTCAGCGACTTCTGCAGGTTGTCCCAAGCCGCTGTCTTGGGAAAGAACACCTGGGTGGCGTAGAAGCTCATGCCGTCGTAGTCGGTGTGTCGGCGCCGATTGAATTCTGACCCACCGTGCCGACCGAATTTTGACCCGGGGATGGAAGCCGGCAGCATGCGTGCCGGCTGTGGACAAGTGTAGGTCTTTGGCCGGTCTGGCCGACCTCGTG